>WBZX01002481.1_pt1 | contig 12498 bp, 14 predicted proteins | sample 5204211 | NCBI WGS metagenome assembly WBZX01 (sample SAMN12344362, study PRJNA552823) | activated sludge metagenome | biome: Activated sludge suspended growth; feature: Nitrification reactor; material: Wastewater; isolation source: activated sludge from nitrification reactor of wastewater...
CTACGAGACAGCCACCTTCACGAGCGTGTCCAACACCGGCGTGGCCGTCGGCTACGCCCAGAAGTTCGGCGAGTTCGGCAGCCTGCTGCGCGATGCCATCATCTACCATCCCGACCTGGACGATCAGCCGCGCTTCCTGCGGGAGATACTCCTCGCCAACGGCGTGGACGTGAACGCGTCCAACGATCGCATGGGTACCGCGTACGCCATCTCGCCCAACGGCACCTACATCGCCGGGTGGGATGATCAAGCACCCTTCAGCGCCAACGGCTGGGTGGCCTTCCTGGACGACCTCTTGCTCACCACCGGGATACCGACGGAAGCGAACACCGCCCCCAGCATCTCGGTCTTCCCCAACCCCACGCAAGACCTCCTGCGCATCACCTCCGCTGCAGACATCGACCGCGTGACGCTCTCCAACGCCCAAGGACAAGTGGTTGCCCAACAAGCCGTGCGCGGCGTTGCGGCTGTCATCGACATGGCTGCCTTGTCCAGCGGTGTGTACACCCTCCGCGCCACGGGTCGCCATGCCGACCAAGTGCTCCGCGTGGTGAAACAGTAGCGCGGGTAGCGGGTCCTAGTGAGGATCAGGAACACCTTGGCGAACCTCGCGCTGCGCATGTTCACCAAGGTGTTCTTCGTTGCGGCCTTCAAAGCTTGGTAGGATCTCCCGTCTTCGCCCCCTGCCATCACCGCCATCGTTCCGCACCCAGGGCGTCAACACCGTCGCGCTCCCGATCGAACCTCTCTTCTACTCTCGTGTACCGCATGCCAGCATGCGGCACCTCCTCGCCTATCTCCTCGCATTCGTTCCCTGCTTGGGCCAGGCCCAAGGAACACCCACATCCATCGCGGCCGAGCATCACTTCCTCGGTCGCCTGTATTACCAGAACGCGCAGGACAGCGCCGACTTCGCCCGGTTCTGGAAGCAACAGCGCTTCGTGGATGGATCCATGCTCACCGATACGGTGGACACCACCTACCGCCTGCAATGGATCGTGAGCGAGCACGGTGGCATCAGCAGCATCACCCGTGGCGACAGTAGCATCCTGCAACACGAACCCGGTTCGTCCTGGGGCCTGTTCCCAAACCTGCACTTCCGACTCGCAGATGGGCGCCGTGGCGTGCAGGTGGTGCACGAGATCCCCTGCGGCTTGATCTGCCGTTCCACGCTCTACTACATCGAGGACTAGCGCTCAGCGCACGCGCATCTTCTCCAACCCTTTCACCCCTTGCATGACGAGTTGTTCGAGCACCTTCATGTCCACATCGCTCAGGCGCTTGATGTAGAGGCAGCCCTTGCCGGTGGTGTGCTTGCCGAGCTTCGCCAACTGCGCGGCCGACTTGTCGAGACCGGTAAGGATGTAGAGCGATAGGTTCGCCTTGCGCGGGCTGAAGCCCGTGAGCATCCACTCGCCTTCGCGACCGCTGGCGCCCTTGTAGGCATAGCGCCCAAAGCCCACGATGCTGGCGCCCCACATGCGCGGCTCCTCGCCCGTGGCCTTCTTCATCAACTTCACGATGGCGCGACAATCGGCGGCCACCTCATCGGGCTGCTTGGCGAGGAAGGCTTCCACGCTCGCATCGTTCACCTGTGTCTTCAGTTCGGTCTTGGCCATGGTGCAGCGTTACCACACAAAGATGTGCATCGCACAAGCCCTTCCGCCCTGTCCCACTTACTCCCGCACCACGCGCAGGAAGGTCCGCTCCGCATCCCTAAGCAACACCAGGGTGTACACACCGGGCGCGAAGGGTGAGAGGTCCAGCACTGCACCGCGTTGTTCCAACACCTTCTGCCCGGCCGCGCTCCAGAGCTCCACCGACCGCACTGGGGCCGCGCTCCGGATGGTGAGCAGGCCATGCGTGGGGTTGGGCACCACCTGGACCGCCGATGTCTCGTGCGGCGCAAGACCAGTGCTGAGTTCGTACACGACCACGTTGGATGCCTGCGACGCACAACCCTGCACGGTGGCCACCACCAGATAATCCCCGGGGTTGGACACGGTGATGCTGGCCGTCGTGCCACCGGGCAGCGGATCGCCATCCAGGTACCATTGGTAGCTGGCGCCTGCCACCGGACTCGCGCTCACCACGTTACCCGCGATGCTCGCCACCGGCGCAGGCACGGCGCCGAGCGTAAGGAAGAGCGGAGCGCTCTGCACATTGGTCGCCGTGGCACAGTTCGCATCCGCGCTCAGCACACAGCGCACCACCGCATCCGCAGCAAGTGCACCAATGGTGTGGCTGGGTGCATCGGTCCCTACCGGCACGTCGTTCACCGTCCATTGATAGGATGGTGAACTGCCACCGTTGCTGATGGCGGCGGTGATGGTCACCGCATCACCGGGGCAATAGGGTCCGGTGGGTGCAGAGAGCGTGATGGTGGGCGTGCATACGGCAGCGCACGGCCCCGTGTGACTGCCCAGGTGGCTGTAGTCGTTCACCGCATAGGCCAGCCATTCCACATCCGGCAGGAAGGGATCGGTACCATCCACATCACCGTGGTCGATCGTGGGCTTCCGCACCAGCACGGTGTAGAAGGTGCCCACCCCGTTGTTGAACCAGTAGTTGTCCTCTTCGAAGTACTCGCCCACGCGACCGATGATGTCGATGGGCGTATCCCCGTTCACTAGTACGATGGTCTCCTGCCCATCGAACCAGAGGTCCGTTATCTGGTCCGCGTAGGTATCGATGTTGGTCGCGAAGTTGGGTGCCACGTACACACGCACACCACCGGGCGGAATGATCCCGCTGAGGAGCGTTGCATCGTAGGTGTGCTGGCCGTTGGGATAGAAGCGCAAGGCATAGCCGGTCAGGTCCACCGGTACCGAGCGCGGATTGTGGATCTCGATCGCGCGCGCGATATCGCCAGGGTAGTGCACCATCTCGCTGATGAAGAGGTCATGGCAGGGCCTTGGCGCCGGACCTACCACATTCTCGTAACTGATACCGGTCCGGTGGTAGAGGTGCACCGCCTCGGTCTCTGCGCAGGAGGCGTAGATCTCCGGCGTGCCATCCCCATCGATGTCACCGGTGCCCACGAATTGGGCGTTCGGCACGTTGCGCGCCAGCAAGTGGCGGGTGAAGACCTGGGCGCCGTCGTTCTCGTACCAGTCGGTGCTGCGATCGTCCAAGGCTGAAGCCACCACATCCACGTCGCCATCCCCATCCAGATCGGTGGCCACCACGTAGGTGGCGTAACGCACGCCGTAGGCCAGCACCTGTTCGGTATAGGCGGGAAAGGCTCCGCCGCTGCTCTCGTACCAATTGATGCGGTCCTGATCGCCCATGGTGGCCACGATGTCCTGGTCACCATCGCCATCGAGGTCCACCCAGAAGCAAGACGTGATGCCGGGTGCGGATTGGTCGATCTCGTAGGCCTGGTAGGTGCCATTGCCCATGTTGCGGTGTAGCACCAGCTTGCCCACCTGCTGCAGGTTCGAATAGCAGGCGGAGAGCACGTCCATGTCCCCGTCGTTGTCATGGTCCAGAGCCCTCACTTCATACGGCTGCGGGTAGCTCGTATTCACCGTCACTTGGGTGAACACTTCGCTGCCGTTGTTCTGGTACCAATAGATGAAGCCACCGCCCAGGTTGGACGCCACCACATCCATGTCACCGTCCCCATCGTAGTCGACCACGTCGCATGAATAGGCTCCGGTGAGGTTGTACACCAACCGCTTGGCGAAGCTCCCTCCTCCGAGGTTCTCGATCCAAGTGACCTTGTTACCGGTGCGTTCGGTGAGCACGGCATCCACATCACCATCCCCATCGAGGTCGGCGACCTTCAGGTCCACGCCACCACCCACTTGGATGCGCGTGGTCCCTTCGCGCACCTCCTTCGCCTCCAGCTTTCCGCTGCCATCGTTCTCGTACCAGTTCACGTAGAGGCCGCCTACGGCCATCATGTCCACGTCGCCATCGTTGTCGAGGTCGCCATGGCCCACGCCCCGCGCATCGCCCAGGTAGCGGTCCAATCGGCGGCGCTCGAACGAGGTGGTGGCCGGGTCGATGTAGACACGCACATCGAAGCTGGACGCACCGACGATGTCCTGATCGCCATCGCCATCAAGGTCGGCCGCCATGATCAACGAAGCATAGTCGAACCCGGTATCGAGTGTGACCCCACCACCGTTGAAGGTACCGTTGGAGCTATGGCCTCGCCAATGCATCATCGTGTTGCCATAGTCGGCCACGAGCAGGTCCTTGTAGCCATCTCCATCGATATCGGCAGCACCAACGCCGCGCGCACCGTTGTAGGTGAACACCGGTTGCTGGGTGAAAGCGGTGCCGGTGTTGCGGAAGTAACCCGTTCCACTGGCACCGGCATAGAGCAGGTCCATGTCGCCGTCCTGGTCGATATCATCCTGCACCAAGCGCCGTGGCGTGGTCATGGTGGCCAGCAGTTCGTTGGCGAAGGTGCCACCATTGTTCCGAAGGAGGCGAATGGCACCGGCGGTCTGCACGGCAGCGGCTACATCCACATCGCCGTCACCATCATAGTCGTGCGCTACCACATGGGCCACACCGGTGAGCCCAGTGGCGATATCCAGCTGCGTGAAGGCGAAGCCTCCATCGTTCCGCAGCCAGTACACCTTGTTCGCCGTGAAGGCGGCACAGACGAGGTCCTGGTCCCCATCCGCATCCATGTCGGCGATGGCCACCCCCGAAACGCCACCCGTCGCTGTGTAGAGGGCGAGTCGGTCGAAGGTGTCGTCCCCATTGTTACGGTAGTACAGGATCCTGTTCACGCCCATATCCGCCACCACGATGTCCCGGTGCCCGTCAGCATCGAGGTCATGGATCAGCACGCACTGCGCCTCCTGGGCATCCAGGCTCAACACACGCTGGTCGAAGACACCGGCGCCATCGTTCACGTACCATACCAGGTTGCGCATCCCGCCGGTCACCACATCGATGTCGCCATCGTCGTCCAGGTCGCCTGTGGCCATGGCCAGCGTGGTGTGTGAGATGAGTTCCGTGCGGTAGCCTTGTGCGGTGACCGTGGCGCCGATGACCGCAGCCATCAAGAGGAGAGAAGACCAGTGGAGCATGTGGGCGCGAACATAGGGGCTGCGCGCTACGCTGGGTCCACTACCGAGCGGACGACCTTCCTGATCGAGCAGGCGCGCGTTGCGGTCGTTCACACACGCGGTGAAGGAGGCCCTAGGCCCCACCCCGTTGTACAACGCGGATCACGGCGCCAACCGTCCGTAGCTCACCGAGTCATGGAAGGTTCCGTTCCACAAGATATTCTCCCGGAAGTACCCTTCACGCACGAAACCGTTCTTCTCCAACACGCGCATCGATGCGGTGTTCGCCGGTCGCGTGATCGCCTCCACCTTATGGAAGCCCAGACTACCGAAGCCGAAGTCGACCACCGTCGCGATGGCCTCGCTCGCGTACCCCTGCCCCCATGCCTCCCGCATGAGCGTGTAGCCGAGCTCCGCATAGTGATGCTCCTTCACCAGTCGCCAGAACCCGATCAGGCCCAGGAAGGCGCCCTCGCCTTTGCGCGTGATCGCCCAATGCACGGCCTCCTGCGCATCATAACGCGCATTGATGAGTTCGATGAGCGCTCTCGCATCCTCCACGCTGGTGGCCATCGGGCGGTTCACGTGGCGCATCACCTCCGGGTCGCTACGCATAGCGAACACCCGCTCCGCATCCGATGCACACAGCTGGCGCAACACCAGTCGTTCGGTGCGCAGCTCCGGGAATTCCGAAAAGGCGATGGTTAGCATGGTCCATGGCCGGCACTTCGTTACTTCGGCCCATGGCCAAGGCGAAGTCCAGCACTGCGAAGAAAGCGCCGGCGAAAGCCGCTAGCAAGAAGAAGGCGGCTGTGAAACTGCTTTCCGGCGGCAACCCGCAGATAGGGAAAGGCGATGGCGATGCGCCCGTGCAAGCTTACATCGCGGCCATGCCCGACTGGAAGCGCGGCGTCGGGGAGCGGCTCGATGCGCTGTTGGAGAAGCACATCCCCGCGCTGCAAAAGGCAGTGAAGTGGAACTCGCCCTTCTACGGCGTGGAAGGCCAGGGCTGGTTCATCGCCGTGCACGTGTTCACCAAGTTCGTGCGCATCACCTTCTTCCAAGGGCAGTCCTTGGATCCGCTGCCACCCGGCCCAAGCAAGGTCGAGAACGTTCGCTACCTGGATATCCGCGAGACCGGCATCGAAGACGAGAAGCAACTCATCAGTTGGTTGAAGCAGGCCGCCGCCTTGCCCGGCTGGCTGAAACACTGAACGCCCCCATGAACCCCAAGGTCGATTGGTTCTTCGAAAAGGATACACCGTGGCAGGAGGCCTTCTCCCTGTTACGCGACATCGCGCTGGAGAGTGGGCTCACCGAGGAGTTGAAATGGGGCCATCCCTGCTACACACTGAAGGGCAAGAACGTGTTCCTCATGCACGGATTCAACGACTATTGCGCGGTGCTCTTCCACAAGGGCGTGCTGCTGAAGGATGATGCGGGCCTGCTGGTGCAGCAGACGGCGAACGTGCAGAGCGCGCGACAGATGCGGTTCACAAGCGTGGCCGACATCCGTAAGAAGGCACGCACCATCGGGCGCTACATGCAGGAGGCCATCGAGGTGGAGAAGGCCGGCCGGAAGGTGACATTGAAGAAGACCGCCGAGTTCGACATGCCCGATGAGTTCAAGCGTGCCTTGAAGGAAATGCCTGCCTTGAAGAAAGCCTTCAACGCACTAACACCGGGACGTCAACGCGGCTACCTCCTCTACTTCTCCGGAGCCAAACAGGCAGCGACACGCGAAACGCGCATCGAGAAGAACGTGGACCGCATCCTGGAAGGCAAGGGACTGGACGACTAAGCAATACGCATGGGACCACGAACACGTCGCGTGCTGCTCGTCCTGGCAGCCGTCATCCTGGTCAGTTGCACTGCTTCGGCCTACCTATCCTGGCACGGCGGGCGTCGTACCAAGGCAGTGGGCACCTTCGCCGCAGGGCTGACCTTCGCCGTGCTCATCGGCAGCAATGCGTTGCGCGAACGCTGAGTTCGAAGCATGGCATCCTCAGCGCGATAGGTCCAACGAGAAGCGCATCATGCTCGCAATGGCGCGTCTGCCATCGGGCGCGGACGCATCCGGCACCCAGGCGGCACGCCAGCCGAGTTCGCCCATCATCGCCATCTCCACGTTGTGGATGCGCTCCGTCTGTTCGGTATCCATGCGTACGTGACTGTACCCGGTCGCGCTCACATGACCGAAACCCGTGACCATCCGTGCTGTGCGTTCAGCACCACCGCGCTGGTCCGCTGCGCTCCCGGTGCGTTGGCTCAGCAACAATGGTCCATCGGGGAAGCAGGCGAACCTAGGCGCATCACATGCTACATGACCGGGTCGGAACGCCTGTGTCTCTAGGTCGAGCGGCTCCAGCATCGCGCCTTCCGCATCGCGATGCACCCGCAATGATCCGCTACCACAGGATACCAACGACACGGACGGCGCAAGCGCTGCCGCTGCGGAACGGTCCCAGCCTTGGTCCAGCCCGGCACAGCCGATCATGCGCTCCAGGTCCAGGTCGTAGGTGCCTGAGCGGAAGGGCACGCGCAAGCCCGGATGCCAGCCATCGAAACCGACGAAGAGCACGCTCAATTCCATGCGTTCGCCGGTGGCGCGCCGCGTGATGAGCAGGCGCCGCTCCATCAATCCACAGCCCGCATCCAACAGCAGGCTCAATCGCCGGTCGGTACTGTCCTTGTCCACAGAGGTGAACGTGTATTGGCCACGCGTCTCCTTCACTTCGAAGTCGCGATCACTACGGAGGTCCACAACGTTGTCGAGCGTGACCTCCAGCACGATGTTGGTGCAACAGCATTGGGGGAAAAGGTCCGGAGCGCTGATGAGAGCGAACAACGGCAACAGAAAGCCTCGAAGGGAACACCCTTCCAAGGGGAAAGAAGGAGTTGGCATCGAGGTGCGGTACAAGTCGAAGCGTAGAAGGTTCAATGGAGCGTCCAGCGGACACCCGCTGAGCCCATTCGCATTACCCAGACGCTAACGCGACCGATACGCTCTCAGGCCTTCTTCACGTACATGCTCTTCAGCGCCATGGCGCCGAAGCCTTCGATGCGGCAATCGATGTTGTGATCGCCCTCCACGAGCTTGATACCGCGCACCTTCGTGCCTGCCTTCAAGGCCTTTGGAGCGCCCTTCACCGCCAGGTCCTTCACCATCACCACATCATCGCCATCCTTCAGCACGTTGCCGTTGGCATCCTTCACCACCGGTCCGGCGGCATCGGCCAATACTTCCTCGGGGTTCCATTCGTGGCCGCACTCGGCGCACATCTGGGACGTGCCCGTGGGATAGGTGATGGCCGAACGGCATTCGGGGCAGGCAGGGGTATCGCTCATGCCGCGAAGGTCGGATGTAGGAACGCAATACGACTGAGCTTCATCAGACCGGCGATCCATGGGTGTGCGTTCTCGCTTGGTCCATACCACCGTATGAGCCTATTCGGTTGCGGACCGGAAGCATGGGACCGAACGCCGCACCCACGATAACACCGGCCGCTATGATGAAGGCCAGGTCATTGGCCTGAAGCAAGGCGCGAACGAGGACCGATGCCCCACCGTCCGCAGGAACAACGCCCCCACAGTGAACCGCGCTACCTTGGCAGTAGCACTACCACCATGAACCCCATCCTCCGCAACATCCTCGGCCTTCTCCTCGGCCTTGTCGTGTGCATGCTCGTGAACGGGCTGCTCATCATGCTCAGCGCATCCGTCATCGCTCCGCCCGCTGGCGTGGACCCCAACGACCTGGAGAGCATACGCGCCCACATGGACCAATACGAAGTGAAGCACTTCCTCTTCCCCTTCCTGGCGCACGCCCTCGGTAGCCTGGCAGGCGCCTGGGTAGCGGCACGCATTGCCGCCAGCAGCAAGATGGTCTTCGCGTTGGTCGTTGGTGTGGTACACCTGGCAGGGGGCATCCTGGCGGCCATGATGATCCCCGCGCCCACCTGGTTCATCGTACTGGACCTGGGCGTGGCCTACCTACCCATGGCCTGGTCGGGTGGCCGCTGGGCACGCTAGCTCCCGCACGGCCGGGCGTACCTTGCGCCCATGGTGCACGAAGGCCGCATACAGGAATTGAATGTGGTGCGCACGTCCGCGAAGGGGCTCGTGCTGGGCACCGGTGACGAAGAAGTGCTGCTGCCTGCATCCGAGGCACCACCGAACAGCAGCAACGGGGTGCCGCTGAAGGTGTTCGTATTCCGCGCGGCCGATGGAGCCCTGACCGCCACGCTGCGCATGCCCAAGGCGCAGGTGGGTGAATTCGCCACCCTCCGTGTGGAAGGCCAGGCGCCCGACGGAGCGCTGGTGGATCTTGGTAACGGTGTTCCACTGCTGGTGCCCCGGGCGGAGCAGAAGAAGCCCCTCTCCGAAGGTCGCTGGCATGTGGTGCGCGTGGCTTCGGATGAACGCACCGGACGACCCTACGGCAGCACGCGCATCGAGGACTTCCTGGACAATGCGCACCTGACGGTGAAGGAGCGAGACGAAGTGACGCTGCTCGTGTACGCACGCAGCGAACTCGGGTTTTCTGTGATCGTGAATGGTGCCCACCAAGGCCTGGTGCACAGCAACGAGATCTTCCGCCACCTCTCCATCGGCGACCGCCTCACCGGGTACATCAAGCGCATACGCGACGACAAGAAGCTGGACATCACCTTGCAGGCCATCGGCTACCGCAAGCACATCGATGGCAATACGGAACTGCTGGCCAAGCGCCTGCGCAGCGGCAGTGGGTTCCTTCCCCTCACGGACAAAAGCTCGGCCGAAGAGATATATGCCGAGTTCGGCATCAGCAAGAAAGCCTTCAAGCAGGCGTTGGGTGCGCTGTACAAGGAGCGCCTTGTGCGCATCGACGACGAAGGCATCATCTGGATAGGCAAGTAGGTGACGAGCGAAGGGCTAGCTTTAAGCTCCCAACACCAACCCCATGCGGTGCGCACTCCTAACCGGTAGTCTCTTCCTGGCCGCGGCGCTGTGCAGCGCACAGGGCGATGACGCCACTGCGGCCGTGCACGAGATCAGCCCAACTGAACTCGCTGCCTACGTGAAAGCCGGTACCGCGCACGTGTACGATTGCAACGAGGCGGATATGCACGCCGAAGCCCATGTGCCAGGTGCCACCTTGGTGGTGTATGATGCATTGACGGTTGAGCAGTTGCCCGCAGATAAGGGTGCCATGCTCGTGTTCTACTGCTACAGTCCGGAGTGCCCGGCAGGAGGCATGGCCGCCCGCACGGCGGTGGGGCTCGGCTACACCAACGTGCATAGCATGAGCGCAGGCATCGTGGGCTGGCAGGATGCCGGACTACCCACCGAACCGTGAGCACCATGTCCGCATCGCCCGGCGTGCGCATCGAACGCGCTACGCTCACCTTCCTCACCGACCTGGAACTCCACAACGACCGTGATTGGTTCCAAGCCAACAAGCACCGCTATCAGGAGGCCCACGCGAACATGGTGGCCTTCGCCGATGCGCTGCTCGCCCGCCTGCAACGCCATGACCGCATCAGCACCGCGAGCGGAAAGGAAAGCCTGATGCGCATCCACACCGACCAGCGCTTCCACAAGGACCGTCCGCCTTACGCAGCACGTTTCGGTGGACGCTTCGCCCGCGTGAAGCCCGCCCTGCGCGGCGGTTATTTCTTCCGCGTGCAACCGGGTGGCCGCTCGCACATCACGTGTGGGTTCATGGGCCCGGTCCCCGCCGACCTGAAGCTCATCCGCCAGAACATCGCCTACGACCACGCCACGTGGAAGCGGCTGCTCGGTGCGAAGAGGCTCCGCACCAACTTCGGCGCGTTGCAAGGTGAACAGGTGCCCAGCGCCCCGCGCGGCTACGCGAAGGACCACCCCGCCATCGACCTACTGCGCCACACGCAGTTCCTGCTGCAACATCCATTCACGGACAAGGAGGTGCTTGCTGCGGACTTCCTACAGACCATGGACGATGTGTACAGGAGCGTTCGACCCTTCTTCGACCACCTGAGCGAGGTGCTCACCAGCGACGGCAACGGCGGCCCCTTGCGTCGGTAACGTTCACTTCACGCCCTCCTTCCAGTTGATGAGCTCGAAGGCGCGGTACACGCTGCGGTGCAGGATGGTGGCGTGCGTTTCATCCGGGAAAGGCACGAACCACCACGTGAACGGGGGTTGGGAACCCTTGCTGAAAGCGGCCACCAACGTATCCATGTACTGCTGCATCTCGTCGCCTTCCTTACCGAGCGAGAGGTACACCTTCTTCTCCAAGCCCACGTGCGTGCCCATCCACCCTTCCACCTGGCCCACGAGCGAACCGCCGTCCCACCACAAGCTGGGGCTTACGATGATGTATTGCTCGAACAGGTCGGGGGCCTTGATGAGGATCTCCGTTGCCAACAGACCGCCCAACGATTGACCGATGATGGTACGCGTGCCGGATGTGCGGTAATGGTCAGCCACGAATGGCTGCAACTCCTCGCCGATGAAGCGGATGAATGCCGCCGAGCCACCGGAAGTGGGTAGCAGCTCCTTGTCGGCCTTCAACTCCGTTGGGTGCGTGAAGTCGTGCTTGCGGTCCACATTGGCGATGCCCACCACGATGCTCCTTGGAAGGAGGTCGTACATGTTCATGAACTGCGCCAGCCCGGCGATGTGCGGAAAGTCCTCGTTGGCCGACCCATCGAGCACATAGATGACCGGGAACGTGGCCGCGCTATCCGCCGCATACCCATCGGGCAGATACACATTGATCACGCGGTCCTGACCGAGGATGGTGGAACGCAGCGTGTGGACTTCGCCGAACACGAAGGGCGTTGCCGATGGCGCAGCGGGCTTGGCGGTAGCGGGACCCTTGGTACCCGCCTGGCCACAGGCCATGAGCGAAGCCAGCAAGAGGACCGAGGCAACGGAACGCAGGGGACGAACGAATGGGCGGACGTACATGATGGTGGTGTGATGGAGGGCGAAGTTCATTCCGGCGACTGCAACGCGAGCACATTGCCCTCACTATCCTTGAAGAGGGCCATGAAGCCCATGCCCGGCGCGATCATGCGTTTGGGAATGAGCACCTCGCCACCGGCACCCGGAACACGGTCCAGCACCAGGCCCAGATCGCGACCGCCGTTCAAGTACACCTTGGTGCCGTCAGCGCTTGGCGTGTAGTGTGCACCATTGTGCACGATGGCACCGCCGATGCCACCCTTCTCCCGATCGTGCAAGAGGATGCCCATGCGCACGGTACCGAAGGTCATCTCGGGCATGTCGAAATCGAAGATGCGGCTGTAGAAGGCGCGCGCCCGTTCGAAATCGCTCACCGGGATCTCGAACCAGTTCACCGCGTTGTGCAGCATTTCCATGGTGTTGGAGGCTTGGTCCCGTGAATGTAGGTGGCGCCGGCGAGCCGAGTACGCTGAACCCTCGTCGCCAAGGATCGCCGAATGACCCGACCGAACCGTTCGTCCCGGGACGGTCC
>WBZX01002482.1_pt1 | contig 12496 bp, 14 predicted proteins | sample 5204211 | NCBI WGS metagenome assembly WBZX01 (sample SAMN12344362, study PRJNA552823) | activated sludge metagenome | biome: Activated sludge suspended growth; feature: Nitrification reactor; material: Wastewater; isolation source: activated sludge from nitrification reactor of wastewater...
CAGCCCGCCAACCGATACCGGCACTGCGATGTCGGTGGCCGGGTCGCCACCACCGAGGCCCTCAACCACCGGCACCAGCGCCGCCGGCGACGGAACACCGTCGGCCAACGGCGGGACCGGACCCCGCAGCCAAACCGACAGCGATCCCCCGGCCATCTGCTCGGCCAGCACGGCCAGTGATCTCAGGTGAGGATCGTCGTGGGCATCCAGGACCCCGAGCGCGTGGATGGCCGCGAGCGTCGCCCGGCTCTCCACATCAGCATCGGTTCCCGTCGACGTCACGCAGGCACCTTCCCCCAGGGATGTTCCTCCTGTCGGCGGGGCCGGTGAGATCTTGACCCTTGTACCGAACCGTGTCGTCGGTCACTCTCGGTGGTTGTTGATCGGCGAGTGGCCGTCAGCCGTTGAGCAGCGACAGCCCGGGGTTGTAGCGGCGGGTGGGAGCCAAGGCCACGTCGACCTGCTCGGCGATGGCGGCGAAGGCCTGTGATGCTTCGCTGCCGGGGTCGGCGGCCACCACCGGACGGCCCTCGTCGGAGCCCTCTCGCAGGTCGTTGCGAAGCGGGATCTGACCCAGGAGGGGCACGTCGAGTTTGTCGGCCAGTTCCTGACCACCACCGGCCCCGAAGATCTCGTAACGAACACCGTCGTCACCGGTGAACCACGCCATGTTCTCGATCACACCCTTGACCTCGAGGTGCACCTTCTCAGCCATGGCCGCCGCCCGCTGGGCCACCCGCTGAGCCGCGGGTTGGGGGGTGGTCACCACGTAGACCTCGGCGCGGGGCAGGAACTGGCTGATCGACAGCGACACGTCACCGGTGCCGGGAGGGAGGTCGATGATCAAGAAGTCGGGTTCGTCCCAGAAAACGTCGGTCAGGAACTGCTCGAGCGCCTTGTGCAGCATCGGTCCCCGCCAGATGACGGCCTGGTCCTCGCCGGCGAAGAAACCCATGGAGATGCATCGCACACCGTGGGCTTCAGGCGGGACCAGCATGGAGTCGATCACCACCGGTTCTTGGGTGATGCCCAACATCTTGGGGATGGAGAAGCCCCACACGTCGGCGTCGACGATGGCCACCGAACGACCTCGTTGGGCCAAGGCCACGGCCAGGTTGGTGGACACCGACGACTTGCCCACGCCACCCTTGCCCGAGGCGATGAGCAACACCCGGGTCCGGCTCGACGGATCGGCGAAGGGAACGACTCGACCTTCGGCGTGACCGTGGGCCTGGTTGGTTCCGGCGGTGGCGGCCGGGTTCCCGTTGAGCTGCTGGCGCAGGCCGGCCAGCTCCTCGGCGGTCATGGCGGTGAAGTCGACCTGTACGGCCCGAACCCCTTCCAGGGCAGTGACCGCTTCCTCCACCCGACGGGTGATCTCGTTCTTGAGCGGACACCCCGGAGTGGTCAGCGCCACCAACACCCGCACCGCACCGTCGGACTCCACCACTTCCTTGAGCATCCCGAGGTCGACGATGCTGCGATGCAGCTCGGGGTCTTGGACCGGACGGATGGCCTCGATGATCTCAGCTTCGGTGGGCACGTTGGCTTCCTGACGTGGGGAATTTCTCCTACAGACATAGGTAGAATACCGGGGTGACCTCGGCGAAGTTCAGTCCGCGGGAGGCTCCAGCCCTCAGCCCCACCGACTTCGCCTCCGCGGTCTCGGCCCTCACATCGGCCTTCGGTGATCCCACCCGACGAGACATCTACCTGTTCGTGTACGAGCAGCCCGACGGGGTCACCGCCACCGAGGTGGGTACCCGGTTCGAGCTCCACGCCAACGTGGCCCGCCACCACCTGGACAAGCTGGTGGCCGGCGGCCACCTAGAGGTGACCATCGGTCGGATTCCGGGTTCGTCGGGCGCAGGCCGTCCATCCAAGCGATACCGCTCCCGGGCCGAGGCCGTGCTGGTAGAGCTCCCCGTCCGCCACGACGAACTGATCATCACGCTTCTGGGTCGAGCCCTGGCCCGTTTGCCCGAGGCCGAGGCCACCGCCCTGGCCGAAGAGGTGGGTGTCGAGTACGGCCAGACCCTGGCCGCGGCGATGGGCCAGGTCGGCGATGCACAGCGTTCGTTCCGCGCCGCCCTCCACTCCGTCGCCGATGCCCTCTCGGCACACGGGTTCGCGGCCCACGCCGAGGAAACTCCAGGTGGTCTGCGCATCGTGTCCGACCACTGCCCGTTTGGTGACGTCGCCTTGGAACACCCCGTCATCTGCGCCGTCGACCGGGGAATGGTCAGAGGAATGCTGGGCGCCCTCTACGGCGAGGCCGCCGCCGAGACCGAGGCCTCCCGAGCTGGCGGCGACCCCACCTGCATCACCTCGGTGGGCTGAGCCCACGGTACGCCCTTAGGCTCGAGCCGTGTCGCTATCGCCGCACCGGGCCTACCTGGACCACTCCTCCACCACTCCGTTGCGGCCCGCGGCCCGGCGGGCCATGGTCGAGGCACTCACTTCGTTGACCGGCGACCCGGGCCGAATCCACCAAGAGGGCCTCACCGCCCGAGTGGCGTTGGAGACGGCCCGCGATCACGTCGCCGGGCTCGTCGGGGCCAGAACCCGGGAAGTGGTGTTCACCAGTGGAGCCACCGAAGCAATCGCCGCTGCGGTGTGGGGTGGCGCCACCCGGGCCACCGACCGCACCGGCACGCCGGGCCATCAGGTGGTCACCGCCGTCGAGCATTCCGCGGTGCGACTGGCGGCGGGGCGAGCCGGACCGGTCACCGTGGTTCCGGTCGACGGGACCGGTCGGGTTGACCCGACCGAGGTGGTCGACGCCATTGATGCCCACACCTCGATGGTCCACATCCAGTGGGCCAACCACGAGGTGGGCACCATCCAGCCGGTAGCCGAGGTGGTCTCGGCCTGTCGCGAACGGGGGGTCCTGGTCCACGTGGATGCCGCCGCCGCGGTCGGGCGCTACGACATCTCTTTCACCGACCTGGGCGCTGATCTCATGTCGGTGAGCGGCCACAAGTTGGGGGGACCAGCCGGCACCGGAGCCCTGCTGGTCAGACGGGGCCTGCGCATACCGGCGCTGCTGGTGGGCGGCGATCAGGAGCGAGCCCGGCGGGCCGGGCTGGAGCCGGTGGCCCAACTGGTGGGGTTGGGCGCGGCGTGCGAAGAACTTTCGACCGTCGATCCTGATGGCGCGGTCCGCTGGGCGAGCGAAGCCGCCGAGGCCGACCGGCTCTCGAACCGCATCCGAGAAGTACTCGCCTCGATCGAAGGCATCGAGCAGTACGGCAACGTCGACCACCGCCTCCCCCACCTGGTCTGTGTCGGCGTGGAAGGGGTGGAGCCCCAAGCGGTGCTGTTGGGCCTGGACCGGGCCGGTATCGCCGCCCATTCCGGCAGTGCCTGCTCGTCGGAATCACTGGAACCATCCCCGGTGCTGGAGGCGATGGGCATCGACGCCCACCATTCATTGCGGTTGTCGGTGGGTTGGAACACCACCGATGCCGACGTCGACCGCCTGGCCGCCAGCCTGCCCTCGGTGATCCACGCCCTGCGGGCGCTGCGAGCCAGCCTCTGATCAGCCTGGGACGGTTGTCGTCCCGGGAATTGCCGAGGCGGGGGTAGTGGCGGTCGGCGCCGACAGGGCCTCGTCGATCCGCTCGGCCAACTGCTGTTGTTCTATGACCGAACGGGCATCGGGCGAGGGGTCGTGGGCCTCGAACTCCTCCAGGTACTGCTTGGCCAGTTCGAACTCGCCGCGCCGAAAGGCCAGCACCGCCCGAAAGGCCCGGGCATAGCTGTAGTTGGGGTCGACCTCGATGGCGGTCTCCACCAGTTGTTCGGCAGCCTGTTCCAACGACGCCGCCTCGTCACCTTCGGCCAGCGATGCGGTCAGGCCGATCTGCCAACCGAGCCAGGTGTTGGCCACCGGGTTTCGGGGGTCATCGTCGAGCACCGCCTTGAAGCACTCCACCGCGGCGGCAGGTGACGCCGGGTTGATCTTCTGCACGCAGGCCTGGGCTCGTTGGCTGGCCGACTGCTTGACGTCGACGCCCCCGGTGATGGTGTCTCCCGCCTCCCGGGCGCCCATGGAACGGGCCACCGTCCAACCAGCCACCAGCGCGAACGCCACGACGCCCGCGGCCACCAGCGCGGCTCGGCGACCGTCACGGGGCGCACGGGCGTCGGCGAAGCCCTGCTTCTGCTCCTCGATGGCCCGCAGCACCTCGGCGGCGCGGGCGGTGTAATCGTCTCTGAGGGCGCGGTGATCGGCGTCGTCGAGGTCGCCGGCGTCATGTTCGCGGTCCAAATCTGTGATGGATCGCAGCAGGAAATCGCGCTGTTCTTCGAGGGCCGCCAACTCGTCGGGGTCGAGCCGGGCCGTCCGACGAGGCTGCTTGGATGCCGGCCTGGAACCCGGTTTGGCGGTCACGTCGGGTCCGTCCCCGTGGCGATGGCGTCCTCGTCGACAGGACTCTCGGCGGCCAAGGCTGCAGCCACCAGCTCCCGGTCGGCTTCGGTCACCTCGACCCGGCGGGGCTTCCAGTCACCGAAGCGCCACGCCAACGCCCCGACGGCAAGCACGGCGGCCGCCACCGGCAGAGCCCACACCAGTGCCCCGAAACCCGATCCGGCCGGGTCCAACAGGAGCTGGCGACCATCGGGATAGCGCGATGCCACGTAGTCACGGATCTCTTCGTCGGAGTCACCAGCTTCGAGACGTTCCGCGATCAGCACCCGGACCGCCTCGGCGGCCGGGGTGTCGCTGTTGGCCACGGCCTGGCTGGCACACGAGGGGCAGCGGATCGACTCCTCCAGGTTGCGGGCCCGTTCCTCCAGGGTGGGTGGATCACCGCCCAGGGTTCCCACCGCCAGCAACGCTGTGACCACCACGGCCATGGCCACCCACGGCCACCAACTCCCTCTGACCGACCGGCTCACGGGTTGCTCACCGCCGTCGTCGATGCCTCGGCCGCGGCCGCCGCTTCGAAGCTGTCGATGGTCGCGTCGAGTTGCGCTTGGGTGACACCGCTCACGAACCGCTCAGCCACGTAACCGGTGGGGGTCACCAGGTAGGACTCGGGGACCTTGGCCACCCCCCAATCCAAGGCGGTACGACCCTGGTCGGAGTCGAACACGGTCCAGTCTCCACCCCGTTCGGCAAAGAACTTTCGCACCGCGTCGGCATCGTCGGAGTAGACGACGCTGATGACCCGGGCGTCACCGGTCTTGGCGTGGGCTTCGGAGAACTTCACCAGTTCGGGATGTTCGGTGACGCACGGGGCGCACCAGGTGGCGAAGAAGTTGACCACCACCCACCGGTCGGTGGCGCCGATGTCGAACGGTTCACCCAACAGCACCTCACCGGCCACACCCGGGGTTCGCTGGCCGATCAGCTTGCTGGTGGACTTTCGTTCGGTAGCCGGATCTCGGGTGGCCAACAGCGCCACCAACAAGATCACCACCACCCCGGCCACCACCGCGGCGGCCAGCGCTGGACGACGGGGCCCGTTCATCGCGACACCGGTGCAGTCCCGACGCGCCGCCTCCCAGGGAAGATGGCCATCAACGAACCGATCGCCATAACGCCACCTCCGATCCACAGCCACACGATCAGTGGCTGAACGATGATCTTCACCGACACCGAATCGTCGGCGCCGGGCAGGTCGGTGAGGGTCAACAGCACCGAGTCTCGAGCGGTGTTGCGCACCGACGGCTTGCCGATCTGTTGGGTTCCGTTCACGAACTGCTGGATGGCCGGCTCGAACACCTTGCCGCCCACGTCGAGCTTGGCCCCGACCTGTCGGCGGGCCGCGGTCACATCCGACGTCGGCCCCAGGTAGGTGATCTCATGTCCTCGTACGGTGACGGTGGAAGGACATCCCGGTGCCGACTCCACGCACAGGCGGGCGTCGCGTTCCACCGAGTAGCTGTTGGACGCTGCCAATGCCACCGCGATCATCAGCACCCCGATGTGGACGATCATCCCACCGTTGGCTCGGCCGGTGAGGCCCCGCCACCCTTGACGTCGGGTGGCCAGGTAGAGCTGGCGGATTGCGGCACCGCCGGCGAATCCGGCCAGGAAGAACGCCAGCAGCGGGGCCAGGCCCCGGGCCCCCAAGGCCACCGCCAACGCCAACAGCCCAGTTCCGAACCAACCCGGCCACAACAAGCGGGTGCGCAACGTCTCCCCCGAGGCCTTGCGCCACGGAAGCACCGGGGCCACCGCCATGAGGAACAACAACATCAACCCGATCGGGGTGGTCATGCGTTCGAAGTAGGGCTCGCCCACCGTCACCCGCTCGGCCGACAACGCCTCGGAGATGAGGGGGAACACGGTGCCCAACAGCACCACGAAGGCGAAGGCGGCGAACACGATGTTGTTGAGCAGGAAGGCGCCCTCCCGCGACACCGGCGAGTCGATGCGGGCCGGGGACCGCAGCCGGTCGCCTCGCCAGCCGACCAGGCCCACCGTGACCAGCACGATCACCCCGAAGAAGCCCAGCAGCAGCGGGCCGATGGCCGACTCGCTGAAGGCGTGGACCGAGTCGATCACCGCGGACCGGGTCAGGAACGTGCCCAAGATGGTGAGGGCGAAGGTGGCGCACAACAGCGACAGGTTCCACACCCGCAACATCCCTCGTCGTTCCTGAACCATCACCGAGTGCAGGTAGGCGGTGCCGGTCAGCCACGGCAGGAACGAGGCGTTCTCGACCGGGTCCCACGCCCAGTACCCGCCCCAACCCAGCACCTCGTGGCTCCACCAGGCGCCGGCCACGATGCCCATGGTCAAGAACATCCAGGCGATCAGCGTCCACCGGCGGGTCTCCACCAGCCAGCCTTCACCCAAGCGTCCGGTGACCAGCGCCGCCACCGCGAAGGCGAACGGCACCGTGAAGCCGACGTAGCCGAGGTACAGCATCGGCGGGTGGAACGCCATGAGGGGATGGTTCTGCAACAACGGGTTGGGGCCGGGGCCGTCGAGCGGCGGGTCGGCCAGCACCCGGAACGGGTTGGCTGGGCCGAGCATCAACCCGAAGAAGAACAGGCACACCGCGAACATCACGACCATCGCCCAGGCCACCAGCGGGTCGTTGAGGCGGTCCCGGAACTTGATGACCACCGCCACCGAGTAGCCAGCCAGGATCAGCCCCCACAACATGATCGACCCCTCCAGCGCCGACCACAGGGTGGCCACGTTGAACAGGGCGGGGGTGGAGTGCGACCCGTTGTTGGCCACGTACTCCAGAGAGAAGTCCCGGGTGATGAGGGCCCGTTCCATGGCCGCCACCGCCAGCACCGCGCCGCCCAGGACCATGAAGGCGTAGGTGCGTGACATGCGCAGCAGGTCGCTGCGACGACCCCTCAGTCCCACCGCCAGGGTGACGATGCCGCCAAGGGCTCCGACCAGGGCTAGGACGACGCCGCCCGTGCCCAGAGCGGCGTTCACGAGGCTTCGGGCACCCGGTCGGGATGCTGTTCCTCGTAGTCGCCGCTGTCGTCCTTCTTGTAGTCCTCGGTGTGTTTGACCAGCAGCCGGTCGCTGTCGAACTCGGTGCCAGCCGCGTTCCAGGACCCTTCGGCCACCACCGGCAGCCCGGGCTTGAACAGCGCCGGCTCCTTGCCGGTGTGACGCACCTTCACCGCCACGCCCCGGTAGGCCACCGAGAACACCTTGGCGTTGCCGTCGTCGACGGGCTCACCGACCACCACTCCCTGGAGGCGGAACCGGTCCCGGCCGAGGGTCTCCCGCTGGGCCACCGCCTCGTCGGCGTTGCGGTAGTAGAGGCTGGCTCCACGGGCCTGGATCACGATGAACACCACCACCACAGCCAGCCCGGCCAGCACCCCGACCGCTACCCACCGACGCGAGCTTCGGCGCCGCAGGCTCTGATCCGACGCCACTCGGGGGGTCAGGTCCAGGCCACCCTCGTCCAGGTCGCGGTCGTCGGGGGTGTCGGGCCCGTCGGGATGCCGATGCGTGGTCACATCCACCGCCGATCCTCGGGTGGCACCTGGCGGCCCACGGCCCGACCCCGACGAATGGTGTACACGGCGTAGCCGGCCAACGACCCGACCGCCAGGGCGTAGGAGCCGTATACGTAGCCGATCTCATCGGCGGTGGCGGCCAGGATCGAGGCGATCATCACAGCGCTCCCTTGGGGGTGGTGAGGGTTCCGGCGCCGGCCTCGGCCCGGCGTTCGGCCAGGGCCGAGTCGAGCCCCTTCTCCTCCAGGCGAGCCCGGACGTATTCCAGTCTGAACCGGTGGATCATCAGCCACCCGTAGACGGCCACCGCCACCAGCATCCCGAACATGAGGGCGAACAGCTTGAGCCCGTCGATGGTCGGGTCGAGGCGGCTGATGGTGGCGGGCTGGTGGATCCCCCGCCACCAGTCCACCGAGTAGTGCACGATCGGGACGTTGGCGAAGGCCACCAGCCCGACCACTGCGGCCCGCTTGGCCCGCACCACCGGGTCCAGGACAGCCGAGCGCAGGGCCAGGTAGCCGACGTAGACGATGAGCATCAGCAGGGTGCTGGTGAGGCGTGGGTCCCATTCCCACCAGGTGCCCCAGGCGATGTGACCCCACACCGATCCGGTGGCCAGGGTCAACAGCGTGAACACCACGCCGACCTCGGCCGACGACGCGGCGAGCAGATCCCAGCCTTCCGTCTTGCGGATCAGGTACATCACGCTGGCCACCGCGGTGACGAAGAACGCCAGGTAGCAGGCCACCGCCACTGGAACGTGCACGTACATGATCCGGACCAGCTCACCCATGCTGTTCTCCGACGCGTTGGCGCCGCTGTCGGGGGGTGAGATCACCAGGGCCACGGCCAGGAACACCGCCACCGCCACGGCCAAGAGCACCCCGAAGATCCGGCTACCGCGCGAGGCGGTGCCGTCGGGGTGCATTCGAAACAGGGGGTTCAAGGCTCCTCCAGGAGGTTTTCGAAGGCCAGGATCCCGATCACCAGGTAAAGGAGCGCGAAAACCGTAAGCAGCCCCAGCCAGCGCCAGCCCGACCCGGGGGTCTGGGCGTAGGCGGCGGCGAAGGCTTGCGTGGCCGATATCAACACCGGTGCCACCACCGGCAGGACCAGGAGCGGCAACAGGGTGTCTCGCACCCTCATTCCCGCCGACAAGATGCCGTAGAGCGAACCGACCGAGGCCAGACCGACGGTGGCGGCCAGGCAGGTGGCCACCAGCAGCGGAGCCCCGTGGGGGGTGGTCCCGTAGAACAGCGTGACCCCGGCGACCAGCACCGCCTGAAGCACCAGCAGATGCACGGCGATGCCGGCCACCTTGCCCAGGAAGATCCCCGCCGGGTCCAGGCCCGACAGCCGCAGGGCGTCGCCTATCCCGTCGGCGGCCTCCACCGAGAACGAGCGTTGCAACGCCAGCAGGGTGGAGAACAGCACCGCCAGCCAGAACAGGCCCGGCGTTGCCTCGCCCAGGATCCGCCGGTCGGGGTCCAACGCAAAGGCGAACAGAACCAGCACCAGCACCCCGAACGGGATCACCTGGGCCATGACCACCCGGCTGCGCATCTCCAGGCGCAGGTCCTTCTCCAACACCAACCCGGCGTCTCGGAGGATGGTCATGACGCCACCGTCTCACCCGACGGCACGGCCGCGATACCTCCGGCGAGGTGAACCGTGCGATGGGCGACCACCGCGGCCCGATCCAGTTCGTGGGACACGAACACCACCGTCGCCCCGGCGGCCACAGCATCCACCATCAATCCGTCGACCAGGTCGCGGGCATGCTGATCGAGGGCGGCGTGGGGTTCATCCAGCAGCCACAGCTCGGGCCGACGGGCCACCAGCACCGCCAAGGCCGCCCGTCGACGCTGCCCGGCCGAAAGCCGGGCCACCGCCACGTCGGCCAACCGCCCGTCGAGGCCAAGCCTGGCCATGGCCGCGTCGACGTCGGTGGCCCGAGACCGACCGGCCCGGGCCCAGAACGCCACGTTGTCGGCCACCGTCAGGTCGGCGTAGAGCCCGCTGCCGTGTCCCAGCAACCCGACCCGGGACCGGACCGGACGCGGGTCGGTTCGCAGGTCCACACCGAGCACCTCAGCGGTACCGTCGACCACCGGAACCAGCCCGGCACAGGCCCGCAGCACCGTGGTCTTTCCGGCCCCATTAGGCCCCTGGAGCAGCACGATCTCACCGGCGCCCACCTCGAGGTCGACGCCGGCCAGGGCGGGGAACCGCCCAAGCAGGCAGACCGCCTGACGAAAACGAACGACAGGATCCATGGGGCCTCACAAGGCTACCGACCCCCCAACCAGCCCCACCAACCAGAACACCCAGCGGCGAAGCTTCGGTCCAGCTACGGCCACAACCGCGATGACGTCACGAACGCAGCCTGGTCAGGGCAACAGCGAGGCGATCTCGCAGAGCGGGGATCTCATCGACGGGCCGGACGAATGCGGGCCATGACCTCCGACAATGAAAGTAGCTACAATACGTCTATGAAAGTCGCTACACGTGACGAGGTCGGCGTGCGCGACCTCAAGAACCACCTCAGCCGATACCTGGACCGAGTGAAGCGCGGCGAACAGATCATCGTGACCGAGCATGGCAAACCCATCGCGCGGCTGACAGCCGTCGATGAGTCGACCGATCGCCTTGCAGCTCTCGTCGCGTCAGGCGCAGTCCGCCCACCGACGAGCAGGCAGCGGACGCGACCAAGCCAGCGCATCATGGCGAAGGGTTCGGTGAGTGACCTCGTCGCGGAGCAGCGGCGGTGATCACCTACGTCGACACGTCCTCGCTGCTGAAGCTGGTCATCGACGAGGACGGCTCGGACCAAGCTGAGTTGATCTGGGACAGTGCCGATGTGTTGGCATCCGTTTCCCTGGTGGTGGTCGAAGGGCGAGCCGCGCTAGCTGCGGCCCGGCGCGACGGGCGCCTCGACGCACGTCAGCACCGGCGCGCGATCCAAGAGTTCACCGCGCTCGTCGAGGGGATCTCGGTCGTGGAGGTCACCGAACAACTCGTCGCCGACGCCGGGGACCTTGCTGAGGCCGAAGCATTGAGAGGTTACGACGCAGTCCACCTTGCCGCGGCCGTCACCATCGAGGCGAACCTCCTCACCAGTGCCGACACTGCGCTATGCGAGGCAGCACAGCGTCGCGGCCTACACGTCGCTAACCCCCTGGGGCCATAGCGGACTAGCCCCAATACCGTTCAGTTGGATTCCGAGGATTGTGGGCGTGGGTGGTCCGATGAGCAACCCTGGGGAGTGCGGCGAGCGTCAGCAACAAATCCTGAACGTCTTGTCCAACCACTACCGCGTCCGCATCCCAGCGGCCACCAACTAGCCATGACCACGCCGGCTACACACACATCCACAGTCCCCGGACAGAACCCCCATAGGAGAGGCTGCCCAGCACGCGGAACTCGTCGACCCCGGTTCAGGGTTAAACCATCCCGGCACACTACTCAAAGTAGATACTTCACAGACAACAGTCCAATACCCGTCGTGAGGCAGAAGACGAATATTGACCTTGGGAAAGCCCAAACAATAATTGCATAAAATGACGCAAAAGGAATTCTCGACATCTCCGCTCTCAGTTCTTCAAGCGAGCGGAGATGTCGCCGAATGACAAACCAGGAAACCGGGTACATCAAAACCGCGATACCGCTAGATGCCCATATCGCCACGATAGTGCTCCGAAGAGCGTCTCGCATACTCACTAGTCGGGGTCCGGCCAGAAGGCTGACCGAAGGCGATCAGCCACCGGCAATACTACTTCGCCGGCCATCTCTAGACAAAACTGAGCCACATCGCCGACTTCATCCAGATTCTTTGTAAGGGCATTCGAAAGACCAGCAGACATTGCACTCAAAGCAACGGACGTAACAGCCCAATAACACTGGGCAGAGGTGGGATCGGTACCGCACTCAATCACCATCTCCAGGACCGAGGACACGGTTGAAACAACACTAGCGGCCTTTGCGCAACCTCCGAATACGAGAACCCCGATTCCAGATTCAGATGTTGCAGCCGCAGCCGCAATACAAAACCCAGATACCAGCCCGCTCACTGCCCCCACTCTTCCGGCGGCTACACGGGCAGCTTGAGCACCCCTACAAGAACCGTTCGTGTTCTTTCCAAATGCACACTCCAGCTCGACGCCGATGGTCTCTTCAATGAGGCCGGCTGGCGTGCATGGGGCGTCTCCAAACGGCCCGCAGAGGCCGGTCGGGTCTGATCCGTTGGCGGGGTTTCCGCCTACATATCCGTAGGGTTCTTCGGTGATCGCCACTAGCGGGTCGACGGATGTGAATTGGCCGGTTGTGGGGTCGTAGTGGCGGGCTCTTAGGTAGATGTAACCGGTTTCGGGGTCGTGGTATTGGCCGGTGTATCCGGCTAGGGGTTGTTCGAGCCACCAGTTTGTGTTGGCGATGATTTCGCCGTGGGCGTTGTAGGTGATGGTGTTTCGGGTGGTGCCGTTGGCGTTGGTGGTGAGGCGGGTGGAACCTTGGTGGTCTTGGTGGAAGTATTGGACGTCGCCGG
>WBZX01001887.1_pt2 | contig 12494 bp, 11 predicted proteins | sample 5204211 | NCBI WGS metagenome assembly WBZX01 (sample SAMN12344362, study PRJNA552823) | activated sludge metagenome | biome: Activated sludge suspended growth; feature: Nitrification reactor; material: Wastewater; isolation source: activated sludge from nitrification reactor of wastewater...
ACTCCCAACAACCCCAAATACGTCTTCCAGGGGCTCATGGATTTTGCCATGCACCCTCCAGTCATCATCACAGGTGACAACTACGAGCAGGGTGAAGGCGTGCGCAAAGGCCGTCTTTGGGAAGATGACTCTGTTCACATTAACATCTTCAACATTTCAAAGATCAACAGCGAAGTCCGTGGTGACAAGGCCCCCAAGATCAAACGCCTCTCAGAGTACATAGGAGAGAGCTACTTCGATTACTTGAGTAAGCTTGAAGACCTTGTCTTGCTCATGGACGAGTCGCATAGATACCGGGCATCTGCTGGTATTCGAGCCATCAACGACCTTAAGCCGATCCTCGGCCTGGAACTCACGGCAACGCCGCAAGTAGAGAAAGGCACGAAGGCGATAGAGAAATTCAAGAACGTCATCTTCAACTATCCCCTTTCTGCGGCTCTGAAAGATGGATTTGTGAAAGTACCAGCGGTCTGTGGTCGCGAGAATTTCGACGCTGACAGTTACACCAAAGAAGGGCTAGAGGAACTCAAGCTTAAGGATGGAATCTTGGTCCATGAAGAGACTAAGGTGCAACTAGACTTGTATGCCCGGGAATATGACGCACGCAAAGTGAAGCCGTTCATGCTTGTAGTTGCGGAAGATACTACGCATGCGAGTGCCCTCAAGACATACATGGAAAGCACGGCGTTCTATGACGGCCAGTACAAGGGCAAGGTCATTGAAGTGCACTCCCAACAAAAGGGAGAAGAAAAAGACGAGAACGTACAGCTTCTGCTTGGCGTTGAGGACCCTGAAAACCCTACAGAAATCGTCATTCACGTGAACATGCTCAAGGAAGGGTGGGATGTCACGAACCTCTACACCATCGTCCCTTTGCGCGCTGCCAATTCCAAAACGCTTGTTGAGCAGTCCATCGGCCGAGGGCTTCGTCTTCCCTATGGAAAACGAACGGGAGTTCCGGCAGTCGACTGCCTGAATATCGTCTCCCATGACAAGTTCCAGGCCATCATCGATGAAGCCAAAAAGCCCGATTCCATCATTCGCACAGGCGTGATTATCGGGAAAGATATCCCGTTAGAGAAATCTAAAGCCATCGCCGTCGAGCCCAAGATTGTTGCACGGTTGACCGGAACAGCGCTGCCGTATCAACCACAACAGGAAGCTCTTTTCAAAGAACCCGTAGACCAGAAAATTGCTGTCGCAACCTACGAAAGCATAAAGGAATTTGAACAACTTCCTCGTTCAGCTGATCTAAAGAAGCCCGAGGTCATGACGAGGCTTATTGAGCGTGTGAAAGAGAAGATGACCGGTGGAGAGGCCAAGCTCTTCGAGGATATTGAACCAGAAAGAGTCCTGGATGTTGTCAGCAAGACCATCGACTATCGAAACGAGATGTCCATCGACATACCGCGCATCATCGTAACTCCGAAAGGTGACGTGGAAGTTGGATTCCGTGATTTCGATCTGGTAACTACGGGACATCTGCAACCACTTGATCAAGATATCCTTATTGCTCATCTTCATGATGACACTCGTCACAAACTTCGCAGCGGTACTGCAGTCGTTTCCGAGAATCGCTTGGAGGACTATCTCGTTCGCGGATTGATTGAGTTCGACGACATCCACTATGACACGCATGCGGAACTGCTCTATAAGCTCTCAGGTCAGATGGTGAAGCATCTGCAAAGCTATCTGAAGCCGGAGGATGTCCTGAATGTTCTCCAGGCACACCAGCAGATCATGGTCAATGACATCCACTCGCAAATGGAACAGCACTACGAGGAGAAAGCTACCGAGTACGAAGTGCATGTTAGTCGCGGTTTCCAAACACTCAAGCCGTACCACTATTCAACCAAAGAGAACGAAAAGGCACGACCTTTCCGTTCTCCCGTAGATCCAAAGATGCTCATTCGGGGTATGCTCTTTACCGGCTTCCAAAAGTGCCTGTATCCAGAACTAAAGTTCCATTCCGATACCGAACGCCGGTTTACGGTTCTTCTGGAGAATGACAAAGAGGTTGTAAAGTGGCTCAAGCCGAATCGTGGGGATTTCCAGATTCAATACAGCCAGGACGCCTACTACGAACCAGACTTTGTCGTCGAAACCAATGACACCCGCTATTTGTGTGAGCCGAAAGCATCGTCGGAGATGGATGACGAGACTGTGCAGTTGAAAGCCAAGGCAGCAGTAGTGTGGTGCAAACATGCCACCGCCCATGGCGGCAAACCGTGGAAGTACCTTCTCGTTCCGCATGACAAAGTAGATGAAACGAAGACCTTGGCAGGGTTGGCGGGGGCGTGGGAAATGACGTAACCTTGGGATGAACATTTAAGAAGTTGAACGGTCTTTATTGTTCCATCAGAGGTGATTTCGATGAACCCACATCCCAGCATGATGACGATTCATGGTCTACTTGCTCCCGTATGTCGAGCAGAAAACAGGCTTCGCGAAGCCTGGAATGCAGCCTCTTCAAGCTCCACTCACATAATTATAGATCATGGTTTGTTTGCGTTGATGATATCCACGTTTGAAGTAATGCTTGGCGATTGCCTTCGCTATTACCTCATTAACAATCCTGATCAGCTGGAATTCAAAGATGACCGGTTCGACGATGATGACTTTCTCCTGAATGACCTTGTTAGCGACTTAATCAAAATCAAAGTTGAGCGCAAAATCCGAAAACTGATGTACGGCACTTTGAATGACTGTATTCGGCATTTCCTGCGAACCCTAGGAATAGATAGCACACCGTTGAGTGGTGCCACGACTGATTCCATCGCACGCATCATTGAGGCTAAAGCAACAAGAAACCTTCTGCTTCACAACGATCTGATTGTGAATGGAGATTACGAGTCGAGTGCCGGACAGTATCGAAGATCGCCGGTGACTAGTTTTCGTAGTGGAAACATACCTCGACTCGAAATCCCGAGCACGTACCTGCATGAAACGCATGAGAACCTAACCGTTGTCGTTCAAGAACTAAAGAAACGACTTGAACACACTTACAAAAACAAAACTCGATTGGCATTTTTCGAAGAGCTTTGGAGTCATCTGGTAAATGCTCGATTCACACCTTTTCACGACTTTTGGCAGACTGATCAGGCTGAAGATAAAATCGTGGGGATAAAATTCTCCGACAGAGAACCTCAGATGGGAGGGGCGGAGAGGATCTTCCTGAGTCTTTGGCGAAGCAATGTATCTGGAAATGATGACGCCCAGAGCCCACTGACATTGTCAAAGCTTGATTCAGAAAGTAAACGCAAGCTGCACTATCTGATTAGGATCTCCGCTGAGTTTGGACTGTCGTAGGATTGGTTGTCTTTACATTGTGTTGCGCTACCCTCCTTGCCTGGCAGTGAGCACATCGCTCATTGTTTGATCCTTCACTGTTAGGCAGGAGGCATGCAATGGCTGTAGCAACGTTGATTGCTTGCAACGGCGCGCGACGAGTTGCCAGGGAAGACCTGGTACGAGTTGCCCCACCGCAAGCCAGTCGAACCCACTTCCCAATCCCTCATTCAGATGTTGTGAGTGTTTGCGAAAGCACTCTGCAAGAAGCAGGGTACGGGATTAAGTCCGCTGAATATGCCCTCTCTCAAGAAGGCCAGCAATTGTTCTGCACATACACCCTTACAACAGAGGTCGCCAATGGAATTGGGGTTCTCGCAGTCGGGTTACGTACCAGCTACAACAAGACCCTTCCCCTAGGGCTTGTGGGTGGCACGAAAGTCTTTGTCTGCTCAAATTTAAGCTTTCGAGCGGACCTGATAAACGTGCGGCGGCTTCACACGAAGTTTGCCCAGAAGCGTTTTGCCGAGGACATCGCTGGAGCGATTGGAAAGCTCCCATCGTTCAAGGAGACCGAAACGCAAAGGATTGGGATACTTGAAAAGACTTTGCTGAGTGATGACCAAGCGGATGCACTCATCCTTCGTGCGGCTATTGATAAGCAGATCATCGCAACACGCTATCTGCCGAAAGTCGTTCATGAATGGCGTGATCCCACGCACGAAGCCTTTCGGCCTCGTTCTGCCTGGTCACTCTTCAATGCAGTAACGACTGTTTTGGGAGTACATCAGGAACGAAACCCCAATAACCATGCACTCCGTACCATGCGACTCAATAAGCTGCTACTCCCCAATGAGCAGCCCATTGCGTTGGCAGTCTGACGCTACAGTGAAGCCAGCCTTTTGGTTGGCATACCCCCTTCCATATGATGGGGGTTTTCTGATCATTGCTTTGACGTTAGGAGTCGAGTTCAACGTGAAGAGGCCGCCGAATCTATTTGGAATCAACAATCAACTTGTCGAGTTGCGTTTCGATGACTTTGCGTGATTTTTGGAGGTTCCCTCCGTTTGGCTTGATAGTGTTGGTAACATCAAGAAACTCTAGTTCTTTCACCTTCTTCTCCGTGCGATCAACTTCGATGCTGATTTCCGCCAGGTACGTAATCCCGGTAAAGCCACCGCGGTATTGCACATTGATGTTGACCTTGATATCCCCCTTCTTTGTTACTGTGATCTTGTAGTCTCCCACCGATGGCTTCTTCGATGTTGGATGTGCGGCCTTTATGACCGTCTGGGCAACCTCTCGGATTACTTTCTTCTCATCATCCTTGCTTTGAGCTGAGCCCACTCCACGGTCATCGGCATTGACCGTCATCGCCAATGAAATCATGACGAGATACAAGGCTAAGATGCCTTGCATAGCGATTCGTGTGACAGAATATGTAGACATAGATGCATCTTTCGAGTGAGTGTGATTCAGATGAGTTGCAGTAGCTCTATTTGCCAAAGTGAACAGCCAGTCATGAGGCTGGCACACCCCGAATGCATCATTCGGGATTTGAAGCGATTATTCCTTCGTTCCATGGATAACAACATTGCCTGGGGTTCCGGCGACGTACGAGGTCCCATCTTCGCTGATCACCGACACGTAGTTGTAAAAGTATGGGAGCTTTCCCCTGCCTCCCGGAATGACCCAGTGCATGTATATATACCGGCCTCGCCAACCCCAGGTATGAGTACCTGCAAAGCTGGAGTCAATAAGTTCCCCATTCGACATCAGAGTGATAGTTCGAGTGCCATTGGGGTCTGAATGCGTGTATGTGCCAGGGAGCGTCTGAGAGAAGTTAATTCGCTGAGGTGTGGAGGGGGTGCTGTTTCCACTGCTTCGGCCACTGCTACTTGAAGGCTTTGTCGCGTTGTCGCTTGCTCCAGCGCCCGCTCGTCCCGAAGGTTCAGACTTTAGTGGTGCAGGCGATTCGCTTTTGTTGAGTTGTTTATCAGCATCAGGCTGTGCGTTTGTTTCCGGAGGCACTGTCAGGATGACATCGCTAAAGCGGCGATCCCCGATATCTTCCCACACAATTCTTCCTGTCCTTGCGTCAACGAGTCGCATAGAGAGTTCGTACGTTCCTTGAGCGTGTGGCCTTCGGATCGACGTAAGTAGTATGTGTGTGGCATCGAGCATGCCAGCATCCAGCGCTTCAGCTCCAGTCAGTCCCTTTTGAGTGACCATCTGGTTGGTATCGTTTTGGGTTCGGATCAATCGTTCGCGGGCAGCTAGCTTTAGAAAAGCGTCAGACCGTTCCACAAGAAGCATGTTCGTGCGAATAAGACGAGAGCGAATCTCTCCATCGAGACTTTTCTGCTGCTCTAGGAGCAATTCAAGCTGGCGTACTTCCGTCTTCAGTTCACTGAGTTCACGTTTATAGAGGTCTCGCATTTCTGCTCGCATACTTTGCCGTTCAAGCTCTCTGTTTGCCGTAGTAAAGACACCTGCAAATTTCTCGACAACACTACTGATCGCAGTGTCATGCATGTTCACGGAGCGCTCGACCTGCGTTTTTAAGTCTGACTGGAAGTCCTTGACCTTCTCTCTTATCTGTGTCAATCGCTGATCAGCGTACGTCGCATCAGGAGAAGCTTGATCAACGTAGATGCTTGGAGCCCTCATGTCGTACAGCGATACTGAGATCTGTTGCTGATACTGCAATTTGCGGAGCATGCTGAATAGGAAGTAGTCCAGGCGGTCAGCGCCTTCACGAAGCTCATGCTCCAATAGTTCTTTGGGGTCCGTCCCTGCCTTGATATTCGCCGACTTGTCTATTCTTTCCACGACATAGGGGTCAGTCTCTTTTGAGATATGGCCCTGAGTCGTGGCCACCGTTTCGGAGCGAGCTGGGATGAGATCGCTAAAGAACAACCCTTGTTGGTCAATGCCATGAGAAATCCCATATCGCTTACGATGTGTACTCGCGTCTGTATAGACCACAGGCTTTCTGATCGAAACATAGCGAGCAGGTTGCCAGTAATTCTTCACCAATGCGTAGTGATCGCCTCCAAGCACTTCGGATTCTGAGATTTCATTGAACACTCGTCGAGCTAGCTGCGGATCATTCGCCAATATGGGGAGGCGTTTTTCCCATGCCCGTTGAATAAGTGTTGAGGGAGAAAACTCTCCCTGCTCATCATCGTTGACTTTTGCAACAACTTGGAATTCCGGATTCGTCCGGGGATTTCGAATCCGTAGTCCGATGACCTTATGCCCGGGATTCACCAGAAGACAATCGGCTTCATCCCATAGTCGACGCCGTTCGGTCGTCTTTGCAAGGAGTGCTGACTTCTTTTGTTCCTCAACACGAGCTAATTCGTCCGATCTTCGTTGTCTTTCAAGGGAATCGTCTGGAGCAGGCGGCCCGTGGATGATTCGATGGCAGATGCCGTCTGGATGTGGAACACAGAGTTCTAACACTGCGAAGAATCCGACGAGAATGACAACGAGCATCGCAGGGAGCCCGAGTAACCGCAGGTACACCTTGTTGAAGTTGGTGTTTCTGTGAAGCTGGAATGCGTAGAACTGCACAGCTAGCAAGCCGACAGAGGCACAAACAACTACGAGTAAGCCAGTCCTTGTGATTGTTTCCTTGAAGTAACTGACAGCCACCATTCCGACGAGTCCGAGTAGCAGACCTAAGACAAGATCAGCGATGATTGAATAAGACGGTTCCTGATGTCCGTCTTCGACAGAGGCCACATGAGCATTGGAACGAGAAGTAACTTCTGTGCTAGAAATAGTCGGCGTTGCGCGTTGCACGATGATAAGCTGCCCGCATTTCTTGCAAGGCACTTCCGTGCGTCTGCCGCGATATCTCATTTTCGCCTTGCACTGAGTACACTGCAGCAACACATGCCCGTCGCTCATGATGATGACTCCAGAAATGGAAGATCATCGTTGGTACCACATTGGACACGTGGTTGAGATGGCGCAATGCGCCAAATCAGGAATAAACAGAAAGGCGCACTGCGCCATAGTACGTTCTGGCAGCCGATGCTACAGTCTTCGCAGGCATTTTCTCTCTTCTCCGTGCCGTTAGGAAACACCATGCAAGAGGTGTACTCCTTTGCTCTGACTCACGATTGGTGGACGTGGCGTCACCCACGCATTCGACAAGCATTCCGTGCCGCTGCCATCATGCATTGGTTGCCACTTGTTCATAACAAGCTTGATCTGAATAAACGTGAGGGCAAAGAACCTCATTGTCTCAAGCAGCTATGCGGTGATGACCGCATCCGCATCCACGAACGTAATCTCATTCGCACATTCAATCTTGAAAACCTTGTTGCTGAAGCGATTCCGCTAGGGTTGTCATGCCGCTTGGGCATACCACACCAGGACTTCTGCCCCACCGCTCTCGAATGGATTGCTATCACCACAAGACTGCTCTGTGCACGCGATATCACCATGGATGACACGCGGGTGTACAGCGCCTATCGAACGCCACTTCTACGCGAATCGGCGAACACATCAATTACTGCAAAAGCACATACGAACGGAAAGCAACACGCAGTGCTGCAGACTGTTCACAGAGTATGTGATGTCCTTGATCCTATTCTGATCGAGGTTGATTCCGAAATCACGCAGGAGAACGAAACCTGTGCCACCGATTACCACCGAAGACGTCGTGTGTCATCTACTCGGCCAGAGTAGTCTGGAAATAAGTGCGGCGATTGAGCAGCAAGCAGAAGCCGATGAGGATTTTGCCGCTCAGTTGAGCTTACTTAGTGCGTGCATCCACCCTACAAGTGGAGAAACGACTGATGTTGCCAAACATATTCCTGTCGAACCTGTTCTTCCCCGTGCACCGAGACGACAACTCGCACGTTGGGTAGCAATCGTGTTTGCAGCGTTGTTCTCGATGGGAATGGCCTGGGCCGGCTGGGAATTGATTCGTGAAAAGCCTTTGCTGGAAGATAACTTCACTGCGAACTGGGGAGATCGGGAATTATGGTCAACTCCACGTCGCGTGGTGAAAGTGGAGAGCGGTCATGTTCGACTTTTTGATCGCGGCAGTCTCTGCACAACTGGAGAGTTCACTGCCCCATATAAACTTCAGTTTCGCTGGCTTTGGAATGATCTTGCAGGTGATTTTCTCTATCGAGACATCTTGACTGTGACACTTCGCACCTCGGGCAATCATCGAAAGGAACACGCCTACGAAATCCTTGATGGCATCACCATTGTGATTAACGCTACCTCAGGACAGGTAAACATTCACAGAGCTGAGGAACGACCGACCAAACTACTTCTCTCACGAGTACTCAAGCTTGCTCCTCAAGTCTGGTACGACGTAACCATTCTTGACCGTGGCGATCATATTGATGTCTTCATCGCAGGAGAGAACCTGGCCAAATCTGAAGTCCCTCTATTGTCGTACCAGGTCGAAGGAACTTTTGATCATGGTCACATCTCGTTCTTCAACCGAGAACGGGTAGCGGATGCCAGCTTCGAATCCTGGATAGATGATGTCGTAGTCACGAAGTTGAAGAACTAAGAAATGCCTATGTACCGGTTCCTGAGTGCAATCTACGAGCATGATCCATCTGGCATGCTGATCATTTCATTTCCACTGTTCTTTATTGGACTACGACTCGTCCATCGATACCCGAGAATCCATGCACTCTGTAGTCTTCTGAGCCTGTGTACGGGCGCTGCACTCGTAGTCGAGCATTACCTCTTTAAGCCATTGGAACATGGCTTGGCATTCCCGCGCCTTTCGTGGATCGCCTTGATGACATGCTGGTTTGTCATTGGTCCGTATTGGATACTTGGCTTTTTTCTCGGATTGTTCATGGAGTACTTCCTTTTGCCGGTCTACCGACAGTGGAAGCGAACTCGGGATGCATTCCGCAACGCTGCGGAACAGTGAGAAAGACTGGCAAGAGAGAAAGAACTTGCGTCGGACCGTCAACGTGAAGAGGAGCGACTGCGTCCAGAACGCGAACGACAACGGCGGCTTGCGGAAGACGAACGGGATGCTGCAGCAAGACGTCAGGAGCGAATTCAGATGATGTTGATGAAGCTTCGTTCAACCTGCGAGTTTTACTACTCCCAACACATTCCTGAAATCACAAAACGATTACCTCGTAAGGAATTTCAACGACTCTTGGAACGATATCTTGGGGAGTCTGTTCCTTTCGATCTCATAGAGGAGAATGGCGCAAAGATACTGGAAATGCTCAAACAACATGTGGCCCGCACCGGAGGTGGTGATGAATCTGCAGGCCTCTCTGGGATGCTTCAAGGTTTTCAGCGTGAGAAAGAGAACATTGAAGCACTCAATCTTCCGCCTGACGAAGAAGAGGTCATTCTGGCCAACCTTGATGCAAGGTTAGCTGAGCTCCAAGACGAGTTCATACGGAAGATGACACCAGGGAGTTCACGATGAGCAGTGTGTACCTGGGCAAAACGCTCAACACAAACGACGAGTTCGTCATTCCGGAGTCTGCTTTTTCCACCCATGTTCATCTCATAGGTGGAACCGGAAAAGGAAAGACAACCGCCATCCACACGATGCTCCATCCCCTCTTACTGTCTCGTCATCCACAGAACGCGTTTTTTATCATCGACCGCCTCGGCAACCTTTCGTGGGAACTCCTGCTCTGGTTGTCCTCCAAGTTTTGCACGGAGCAAACGCGTAGTAGGCTCCTATACATCGAACCGTCACGAGAAGATGTAGTAATAGGATTCAATCCCCTCACGTATTCCTCTCCTCAACACGGCTATTACAAAGTCCAACGCGCAACAGACATCATTCTTCGAGCTTGGGAAAGCGTGAACATCGAAGCCATGCCACGCTTGGCGAGGTGGGTGTTCAATAGTTTCTGGGCAGCCGCGCAACTTGGACTCACGATTGCCGATTGCGGCCACCTTCTCATGCCCGGTAGTCGCTATCACCAGCCCATCTTGAATGCTCTTCCACCACTCTTACGGGCCGAGTGGCATGAGATCATCGAAGCACGCGGACAGGAAGCTACCCGAGTACTCGAAAGCAGTCGTAACAGGCTGAAGCCGTGGTTTGAAGCTCCCGTTCTTCGACATATGTTTGGCACCACGGAGAGCCGTCTCGACGTTTCACGCTTCATGCGAGAACGCAAGATCGTCCTCATCAACCTTGCTCCGCAAAACAGACTCTCACCTCAATTGGGAGATGCTATCGGGGCGCTCATCTTAAATGAAGTGCTTGCCACGGCACGTTCGCTGCCAATGGGCGAACGACATCCAACGTTCTTGGTGTTGGATGAATTTCAGAACTTCGTTGGTCCTGATATTGAGGCAGCATTACCCGAAGTGAGACAACTAGGCCTGAAGCTCATTCTGAGTCATCAGTCATTCAGTCAGCTTGAACGAGGCGACTACGACCTCACAAACATGATCTTCCAGGCCCAGACGCGTATCGCGTTTGGAGTCCAGGGAGAAGATGCTGAGATTCTTGGCAAAGAATTTTCGTCCATGACGTTTGATCCTAAGCGTGTCAAACACAAGCTCTACAGCACTCGCCAACGACTTGCGGGACACGAGATGATCACCTTACAAAACTGGTCACAATCGGAGTCGACATCGAAAAGCACCGGGCGGAATGACAACACCAACCAAAACACAGGCACCTCAAAGTCATGGCAATCGGGCAGAGACGAATATGGTCGGACAAAATCAGAAGGCACCGCTCAAGGATCTAGCAAAAGTGAAGGAACGGGGTCTTCTTCAGGCTCTTCGCACGGATCCACGCAGCATCTCAAACCAATACACGAAGAGGTTCAAGAGTTGTCGAATGTGACGTTCTACTCCGGTGACGACTGGGATCGGGTTTGGGCACAAAAGGCTAGAGCGTTGCCGACAGGGGTTGCACTCGTTCGGCTAGTGAACACTCCTGAACTCTACGAAGTGGCGGTCAAGAAATCATCCGTCAGCTACCTGGGATGGGACAGAAGTGAGCTCGCAAAGCGATTGCCGAGCGTTCTCGAACGACTTGACCACATGCTCGAACGAAACTTCTCGTCGGAGTATTTCACGAAGCCGGAGAGGATCGAACAGGAGACGCATGCTCGACTCAACAAGCTTGTGCAGATCGACGCAGGATCATGTAATGGCCAACATCGCTCGCCGAATCAGGATGCATTCACGGACTGATTCAGTGAGAAAAAATCTCGGAGGCCACTTGACTGCACGCTTGGTGAAGTTACGATGCAGTTACGTGACGCCACTGTGTGTCATGATTCCGAAGACTTGCTAGACAGTTGAAAACGAAGGTTTTCGTCGTTCGCAAGCTTGGAAGTCCCGCCAGAAACGGGTCTCTCTTCTGCCGATCCATCCCTCCTTCTTGGGATGCGTCGGCATCTTTTTTACGAAGAGAGAGCCCATGCTCACCCCTCGCGACATTGCTGTTCTTCATTCGCTCGCGCACTATTTTACGCTGACGCGTGCGCAAATTTCTCGATTGCATTTTCCCGATGATCCCGAAGGTCGCGTAACGCGTAAGCGTCTTCAACTTCTCGTTGATAGCAAGCTCATTGCGCGAACGCATATGCAGGTGGTCAATCCCGCCATGGGTGCTCCGGCACCCGTGTATTACCCGACACGCGAAGGCTGCGCGTTTCTCGCTCAAGAACGGGAAGACCCGCGGTATCTCAGTAACGGCTATGCGACTCCCAACTGGCAGCATCTGTATCACTGGGTGCAAGTAGCCGAAACACACATCCAACTCGACCAAGCAGTAGCAGCAAACACTAATGTGTCCGTTGAAGAATGGTGGGGCGAAGGTTCAGTCATCAATCCCGATGCAACGCAACCGAGTGAGCGATTCAGACTTTACACGCAGCTTCGCGAACATCCACGCCTGGTATGTGTGCCCGATGCGGCATTCCTGCTTGCGAAAGATACCCACCGGAAAGTCTTCTATGTGGAAGTAGACCGGGATACCACCCAACCAGCCCAGCGTGTCGCAGCACGCAAATGCGAAGGGTATGCGGAGCTTGCTCTGCAGCATCGTCATGCCAAACATTTCCCAACCTGCACGGTAGAACGTTTTAGCGTACTGCTCATTGTGCCAAGCAAGCAGCGACGGGAAGCGCTTCGTCATGCCATTGCGGGAAAGCGTGGCGAAGAACTCTGGAAGATCGCGGTGAAAAGTGATCTCACAGTATCGCAATTTC
>WBZX01000766.1_pt2 | contig 12491 bp, 11 predicted proteins | sample 5204211 | NCBI WGS metagenome assembly WBZX01 (sample SAMN12344362, study PRJNA552823) | activated sludge metagenome | biome: Activated sludge suspended growth; feature: Nitrification reactor; material: Wastewater; isolation source: activated sludge from nitrification reactor of wastewater...
GACGGCAGTCAGTGCGCGCAGGACGAGGTGTGCTTCGTCGCGCAGGACTATGGGCTGTGTGCCGGCAGCGGTTGGTTCTGCGAGGACTCGGTCGAGGAGGCCGCGTGCATGTGCGGCAGCGATCCGAACTGCGGTGGTGGCTTCTGCGTGCCCGCGTCCCTCGCACCCGCGGTCGAGGCCGCCCCGGTCGGCGCCGCAGCGGTCGTGCGGGGGTGCCCCGATGAGATCGGCGATCGCTTCAGCTTCACGATCTACGACACCGCGATGCTCTCGGGGTGCGAGCCGGCCCAGACCGGGCTCGAGCTGCTCGAGCTCCAGCTCCACGGCACGGTCGAGCCCGGCAGCTTCCAGCAGAGCGCGAGTGAGCCGCTCGGTGTGCTGTACGAGGGCGTCGACGAGTTGGAGGTGTGGACGGTGCAGTTCGGCTTCGACGAGGACACCGCCGAAGCGACCGCATCCGGCACGTTCGAGGTGCTGGTGTTGGCGCCCGACGGCACGCCGAAGCGCTACGCCGGCGAGTTCGCCGATGCGCCCGTGTGTGAGCTGCTGGTGGCGTGCGGCTGAGCGTCAGCGGCACGTCCGCGGTAGCTTGGCGAGCGCCGTCGACTCGGGGTAGGTGCGCGCGAAGCTGCGAGCGCGGGTCTGCGCCGCCGCTTCGTCGCCGTGCTGGCACAGCGCCTCGATCATCAGCGCCTCGCGCTCGCGCAGGAGCTGGCCGCTGGGGAACGCGACGCGGTGCGCCGCGAGGGCGGTGAGCGCCTGGTCGGCGTGATGGTTCGCGAGCGCCGTGCGGATCGCCTCGAGTCCCGCGAGCTCGGCTGCAAGCGCGGAGGCACGTGCGTCACGCTCGCGGACCGGCGGCGGCGCGACCTCGCGGCCAGGCGGCGAGATCGCGTCGGTGCGGGCGTTGGCCACCGGGGCCGCGGTCGTGCCGGCGTGGGGCAGCTCGGCTGGTGTCACGCCGGGGGCGACGGTGGGCTGCTCGCCGTGGGGGCGCTGCAGCTGGTCGCCGGCCTGCTCGCGGCTGTGATCACGGGCGAGCGCCCGTGGTCGCGACAGTGACTGCCACACGAGGACCAGTCCGGCCGCGAGCGCGAGCGCGGTCGCAGCGATGACGAGCGTGCGTCCGCGACGTGGCTGTTGCGCAGCCTGCCGCGGCGCTGCGAGCTCGCGTGCGAGTCGCGCTCGCACCGCGAGCTGCAGCTCGGGCGGCGCGCGACGGGCGGTGCGGTAGCTGGCCAGCAGCCGATCGAGGTGGTCGAGCTCAGCCATGACGAACCTCCCGTTGCGCGGCCACGAGCCGCGCGAACCGCTGCCGTGCGAGTCGCAGGCGCGAGTAGATCGTGTTCACGTTGACCCCGAGCGCCGCCGCGACCTCGACGGCGCTGCAGCCCTCGATCTCCACCAGGCTGAACACCGCGCGCTGGTCGTCGTCGAGCGAGCGCAGGAACGCCTCGATCAAGGCGATCGCCTGCGCGTCGCCGGTGGTGTCCTCGGGATCGCGCGACGGTGGTGGTGGTGGCAGGGCGGCGAGCCGCCGCCGTGCCCGGGCGCCGCCGCGGAGCTCGTGGGCCACCACCCGCCGCGTGATGCCGTACAGCCACGAGCGCATGCTGCGGCCATCGAACTCGTGCAGACGTCGGTGCACCACGATGAACACGTCGTGCACGACGTCCTCGACCGCCGCTGGCGGCGCGCCGAGCTGGCACGCGATGCGGTACACGAAGTCGACGTGCTCGCGGTAGATGCCATCGAGTGCGCCCGGGAGCGGCGCGTCGTCGCGATCGGGCGTGGGCCCAGGGGCGGCCAGCGGCGGCACATCGCGGCATTGCCCGCGGCCCGGCCGATCCGTCACGGCGTCCTCACGGGAAGCGCCCCTCGAGGCGCACGAGCGTCCGCACGAACACGGGACCCACGGTATGAAGGCGCTCGAGGCCGTCGATGTCGATGCGGCTGCGCAGCAGCGGCACGCCCAGCTCCGCGCCGATGCCGATGGCCGCGCGCGAATGGACGCGCCATAGCAGCTGCGGGCCGAGCAGCGCTGCGACCCACGGCCGCTGCAGCCGCCGGGCGTCGACGAAGCCGAAGCCTTGCACGCGCAGCTGTCCGGCCTCGATGCCGCCACACAGCGGGAACTCGAGCGCGCGGCGGGTGGGCACGCCGCAGGCCTGCGCGCCCACCGTCCACTGCCAGAAACGACCGCCGGCGGCGACGTCGGTCCGTGCGCGTTGCTCGGTCTGCAAGCGAAAGCCACCCAGGAGGCCCGCGCGCCAGTGCTCGCCGCGCGCACCGAGGTCCGCCTCGAACCAGCCCGTCGCCCGCGGCAGCGCACCGATGTCGAGGCCACCGGCCGCGCCGACGTAGGCACCGATCCGCCGCGGCCTCGGGCCGCTCGTGGGTGCGGGCGCGATCGCGGCGGTCGCCGATGCTGCGGGGGGCGGAGGCGGCGTGGCGTCGGGGGTCGGCTCGGGCGCCGGCGACGGCTCGGACGCGGGCTCGGGGATGCGGGCGGTCTCGTCGGCTTGCCGCTGCGGATCGACCGCGATCGCGATCGCGAACGCGGCGGCGTCGAGCACCGCGTGGCAATCGTCGGCCACGAACGAGCGCGTCTCGCTGGCCTCGCCGCGGACAATCTCGAGATCGATCCGCCACAGGCCGTCATCGCCGCGGGCGAGGCTCGCATCGATCGCGACGTCGTCGGCCAGCGTGACGCCGGCGGGCAGGCTGCGCGCGACCCGTGCCGCCAGCGAGTCGCCGCACGCGGGGCCGTCGGTGTGGACCTGCGCAGCAGGCTCGTGCACCGGGTCGGAGCCCAGCCTGAGGATCGCGAGGACGGCGGCGCACCACACGGGGACGAACCCATGACCGCGACGGCGCGGCCCCAACCGCCCAGAGACTAGCACCCTGCTAAGGTCCGGTGCGATGCGACTCGAAGGCTCGTGCCACTGTGGTCTGGTCCGGTTCGCGCTCGACTCGAGCGAGCCGGTGCCCTATCAGCGCTGCTACTGCAGCATCTGCCGCAAGGCCGGAGGTGCAGGGGGCTACGCGATCAACCTCGGCGGCGACGCGGCGACGCTACAGGTCGAGGGTCGCGAGCACGTGCGGGTCTACCGTGCGATGCGCGAGACCGACGGGGTGACCGCGCCCAGTCGACACGCGCGGCACTTCTGCGGCACCTGCGGCTCGCACCTGTGGGCCGCGCACGACGACTGGCCCGCGCTGGTACACCCGGTCGCCGGCGCCATCGATACCCCGCTGCCGCCGGCACCGTCGTCGGTGCACCTGATGCTGGGTTCGAAGGCGGCATGGGTCCGCGTCGAGGGCGATCCCACCGACCCGCGCTTCGACGGCTATCCCGCGCTGTCGCTCGCCGAGTGGCACCGCGAGCACGCGCGAAGCGTCGAGACCTGACGGGCGAGGTCCGCGGGGCGCTGCGTTGCGCGCGCGCGCGCCGATGCGGCCCGATGCGGCCCGATGCGGCCCGCGCGAGGCCGCACGGATGTGCCGCGACCACGCGCTCGTGTACCGTTCGTGCTGCCCCGATGTCCGCGCACGACGACGAGACCCCGGTCACGACGCTGCGCCTGCCCGGCATCGACGTGGCGCGTGCACTCGCGGTGTTCGGCATGGTGCTGGTGAACTTCCGCGGCAAGATGCAGGCGTACCACGACGGCTGGCCCGCGCTGGTGTGGCTCGGTGATCGCATCGAGGGCAAGGCGGGCGCGCTGTTCGTGGTGCTCGCCGGCGTCGGCGTGACGCTGCGCAGCCACGCGGGTCTCGACTTCGAGGAGCTGCGACTCGAGCGACGCGCGCTGTTGGAGCGCGCGTCGATCCTGCTCGGGCTGGGCCTGCTGCTCATGCACCTGTGGAAGTGGGACATCTTGCACTTCTACGGCGTGTACCTCGTGCTCGCGATCCCGCTGCTGCGGGCGGCGACGTGGGTGCTGTGGTCGCTGGCGGTCGCGATGGTGCTGGGCGCATTGCTGCTCTTCCATCAGCTCGACTTCGCGGCGCACCCCAGCCTGTGGACCCTCGACGGCGCGCTGCGCCACGTGTTCTTCAACGGCGTACACCCGGTGTTCCCTTGGTTTGCGTTCCTGCTGGTCGGCATGGCCATCGGGCGGCTGCCGCTCGGCGACGACGGGCTGCGCCGACGCGTGCTCGCGACCGCCGTGGCCGTGCTGGTGCTCGCGGAAGGCGTCGACGCGCTCGCGCGCTGGGATCAGAGCACGGGGGTGCTCGGGCTCGGCGAACTCGCGCAGTGGCTGCGCACGTGGCCGCGGGCGCCGCGGCCGTTCTTCGTGTTCTCCGGGGCGTCGCTGGCCGTGACGGTGATCTGCGTCTGCATCGAGGTCGCGCGTCGGCGACCCCACCATCGTTGGGTCATCGAGCTGGTCGCGACCGGGCAGATGGCATTCACCCTGTACGTCGCGCACGTGCTCGCCATCCTGGTGCCGATCGATCACGGGCTCCTGCGCGGTCAGCCGATCGAGTTCGCACTCGCCTATGGCCTGGCGTTCTATGCCGGCGCGATCGGGTTCTCGGTGTGGTGGCGTCGACGCTGGGAGTACGGCCCGCTCGAGGGCCTCATCCGACAGATCACCGGCCGCACGCAGCCCGGCCCGTGGGGCGGCGGCCGGCTGCGCGAGCGCTCGCGGTAGCCGTCAGCGATTCGGCGCGGCGGTCCGCTTGGCGCGGGAGCGTCGGTGCTCGAGCTCCAGCGTGGCCAGCAGGTTCTCCCGCGCCGACTCGACCAGGGCCGCCACGGCGGCGTGGCGGATGCGGCGTTCGACGGTGATGGCGTAGTAGCGCTCGCGGATCCCCTCGCAGTCGCCGACCTCGGCCACGTCATGGACGTCCTCGAGCTCCAGTGCGAGCGCGGCGCGAACCGGGAAGATGCCGCGCCCGGCACCACCGAAGGCGCGCAGCAGTCCCGCGTCCTCGACCTCGATCACCGGCCGCACCGTGAGACCGCGTTGCAGCAGCCAGTCGTCGAGCCGCCGGCGCAGGGCGGTGGTGGCCGGCGGCAGCACGAAGGGCTGCCCCGCGAGCGAGCGCGGGAAGTCGCGCCGAAGCTTGCGCGCGAGCGCGGCCACGGCGTGCAAGGCAATGCGCGTCTCACCCAGCACGTGCGCGTGGGTCCGCGTGCCCGCATGGGCGGTCGGGGTCTCGTTGGTGAGCACCACGTGCAGCCGTCCGCTCACGAGCGCCTCGAGCAGCACGGCGCTCGAGCCCTGCACCACCGTCGTGACCCCGGCGTGTGGGTGGTCGAGCGAGGGCCCGAGCAGGTGGTGCACCAGCGGCTTGGGCACGCCCGGCACCACCCCGACGCGCAACAGCTCGCGGCCCGAGCTGCCGCGGCCATGCGCGACGTCGTCGAGCTCGCGTCCGAGTCGAAAGATGTCCTCGGCGTAGGCCGCCGCCTCGACCCCGAAGGCGGTGAGATGCAGGCGCTTGCCCCTGCGTTCGAACAGCGCCACGCCGAAGTGCTCCTCGAGCAGCTTGACCTGCGCGCTCAGGGTCGAGTGCGTCACGTGGAGCTTGGTCGCGGCACGCGACAGCGATCCTTCGCGGGCGATCATCGCGAAGTGGTGCAGGTGCTTGAAGTTGAGCGCCATGACTCTTTGTCGATTGCAACGACAAGTGTTGTCAATCTTTCGCTATTTACGAAAACCCGGTCGTCGCGGATGATGGCCTCGCCTTCCGCGTGGAGCCACGGTTTGTACAGCGATACCCACGACCACGACGCGGCGTCACGCCTGCTTCCTTCCGCCATGGGGTGGCGACGAAGCGAGGACGCGTCTGTCCGCTGCCAACTCGCACGTTGCGCCTGGGCGACGGCGCAGCGCCGTGGTCGTGGGTACTTCCGAGCGCCGCAATGCGGCGCTGACGGGGCCTATCGCAGGAGGTCGCAATGACGCCGCAGGTGGGGGAGACCGCGCGGCCGATCGTGTTGGCGGTGCCGGACGAGTGCTACGCGAGCGAGACGCTGCAGCGGGCGTTCGCGCTGGCGCGCGCGGTCGATGCACCGCTCCACGTCGTCCGCGTGTTGACCGACATGATGCCGGCGCAGCGATTGCTGCGGAGCGGCGACGTCCCGCGCACGCTCGACTGCCTCCGTCGGGCCCGCGCAGCCGGGCGCCGGACTTCGCGGTGGTGCGAAGCCGTGTTGCACACCCCGTTCCTGCACGACGATGCCGTCCGGGTTCGCGTGCGCGCGGGTGCCATGAACCGCACCACGATCGACTACGCCCGACGTGTCCGCGCGCGTGCGGTCTTCGTGCCGTCGCTGCCGGGCTTCACGCCCGGCATGCTGCAGCGCCTCGCCCGACGAGCGGGCTGCGCGATCATGCCGGGCGGCGATCAGCTCCGCCACGAGCGGGTGATCGACGAGGGCCCGCCCGAGCGGCAGGCCTCGTAGCGCACCCCAGCGCTCACGGCAGCGTCGAGGGATCGCGCGCCGCCGGCACCGCGGGGATGTCGTTGCACGCGGCCTTGTCGAAGCAGTTCTCGCCCCACGGCGCCTCGTCGTCGGTGCGCAGGAACTTGCCGAAGACGTGGAACATGAACCACCCCACGTCGTACAGCGAGCCGACGATGACATCGGGGGCGCACTGCGAGGCGCTGCTGCCGTAGGTCTCCTTGCAGATCTGGATCGCCCAGTCGGTCATCTCGCCAGGCAGCGCAAAGCCGTGCTGCCCCTGCGGCACCGCATACGGGAACGCGGCGCCGGACATCGAGCCGAGATCGTTTCCCCAGGTGTCGGTGCGTGAGAACGGACGCAGCGGCGGATCGAGCCGTGGGATGTTGTCGCCCCAGATGTCTGCGCCGTTCGAGAAGTTGGCGACGTCGACGTGGGCGCCGAAGCTCTCGTCGAGGCCCAGCAGCCCGCGCACGTTCTCGTTGTCGGGCACGTCGAGATACGGATAGCGACGCAGCTTGTTGACCGCTTCGGCGGTGTGTGTGTCGATGAGCACCTGGTTGGCCGGCACGCCCCACGCAGGGTCGGGGTGCAGGTAGTCGACCACGCCGGCCGCGCGCGCCACCGTGAGGCCAGAGCTGGCCGGCACGTTCATGTCGCCCACCGTCGAGACGATGAGGAACTTGGCACCGGTGCGTTGGTGCAGGTTGGGGTACTCGAAGGGCTCCGAGCCGAGGTAGCGCGAGAGCACGCCGGGGTCGGTCGGATCGACCACCATCTGCGCGAGGCTCATGAAGCGCCGCAGCGACGGCGTGTTGCGATCGAGGCCGAAGCCCTCCGCGAGCGCGACGAGGTCGCCAGCCGGGATCGGCTCGCCGACGAACTTCATCGGGTTGCCGTCACCATCGAGGGGTGCCTTCATCTTGTTGACGACGTGGAGTGGCTCGAGGCCGTCCTGCACCACGCACTCGCCCGCGCCGGCCGCCAGCGCATCGCCGCGGTAGATCCTCAGCTCGGTCCGGTCGCCGACATCCGATGGCAGCGAGAGCCGTGCACGGGCCGCGACGCCGTCGCCCTCGGTGGTGTCGGGCAGCAGGTAGCCGCAGCCGACCTCGCCGTTGACGAGGTTCTCCGCCACCAACGTGTCGCCGATCTGCAGGTCGGGCAGCGTGGTGATCGGAACGTCGGCCAACGAGTTGAGCTCGGTGACCTGGGTGTGCAGCTTGGTGGTGCCGTCGTCGGCCATGGTGGCGAGGTACAGCGGCCCCATCACGCGCACGAGCACGGCCTGCGGCACGCCACCCTGCAGCGAGCGATTGCCGATGTCGGTCAGGCGACCGCCACCGGCGATCGGGATGATGGCCTCGACCTCGGGCTCGACGCCGCCCAGGGTGGTCGCCATGATGCCGCCGAGCGACCCGCCCAGCACGTAGATCGGCGACTGCGCGCCGATGTCGACGATGCCGTCGCCGTCGAAGTCGCCCGCGAGGTCGAACTTGCCGTCGCCGTTGACGTCGACCTGCTCGGGCTTGCCGTCGCCATCGATGTCGAAGCGCCACATGGTCTTGCCGTCCCACGTGCGGATGATGCGGATGAGCTGCATGTAGTCGAGCGCCGACTGCCGCACCATGTCGCGCATGTGGAAGAGGTACGCGGTCCAGAAGTCGACGCCGGAGTCGATGGTCCCGTCCTTGTCGAGGTCCTGGTCGTGCCAGCCGTCGCCGTCCTGATCGCCGCCGCGGTTGAACTGGATCGCCTCCGCGGCCGGGCCGAGGCCAGCGGCGTCGAGCAGCCCGCCCAGCAGGTCGAGATCGGAGGGCGCCAGCGGCAGCCCGTGCGAGACGTTGTCGGTCGACAACGACGCCATGCCGAACTGCGCCAGGTAGCCCGCGAAGCCGAGCAGCTCACCGGCACGGTTGCCGCCGTAGCCGTGGCCGAGCAGGACGACGGGCGCCTGCTGACCCTGGCTGCGCACGGAGACCTCCTTGCGCGGCATCACCAGCCAGAACGGAATCTCCTCGGGCCGCGCCTTGGCGGGCGTGCGCTCGAGATCCGCGGGCCACGACTGGGCATCGAGCGGCAGCCGCTGCAGCTCGGCGTCGAAGCGATCGAACAGCTGCGGCGAGACGTACGTGCCCTGCACGTGGAAGTCGACGTAGTCGTGACTCTCGATCACCGACTTGTACTGCTGCGTGTTGGGGTCGCCGCCCTGGAACATCTGCACGATCAGCGCGAGCGGGCCCTTCCAGTCCTCGTGCGGCAGCACGTAGGGGTTCGTGCGATCGGGGAACTTGGTGCCGGGGCCGATGTCCTTGAGCGGGAACAGGCGCGCGACCTCGGCCGGGAACTCGTCGGCGATGTGGGCCTGCGGGCCCTCGCCGTAGAGGCCCTCGCGCACGGCGATCCAGTCCTTGGTGATCGACTCGGTGGTGTACGAGAACGCGAACGCGATGTCGGAGGGCTCGAGGCCGTCGGGCAGGACCTCGAGCAGTGGCTCGAGATCGTCGGTCTGCGCGGTGTGATTGACGTAGGCGAAGGGCGAGCCCACCGGGTCGCCGTCGAGGTCGACGATGCGGCGCGTGACGATGACTGCGTAGCGCGTCTTCTCGCGCAGCGGACGGAGCGGCGAGACCATGAGTGTGTTGGTCTCGCGCTCGTAGAAGTTCATCAGCGCGTCGGCGCGACCGACCAGGTCGTCGCGCGCGGGGGCGCGGCCCGGCAGGTAGTTGGGCCGATCGAGCACGCCGTCGGCGTCGCTGTCCTCGGCGAGGTCGAGCACGCCGTTGCCGTTCGCGTCCTCGCCGGGCGAGAGCTTGCCGTCGCGGTTGGTGTCCTCGCTGGGGTCGAGCACGCCGTCGCCGTCGAGGTCCTCGTCGGTCTCGTCGAACATCAGGCTCAGGTTCCACTCTCGCGGCGAGTTGCTGCCGTACCGGTCCGAGCGCTCGAGGATGATGGGGTAGTTGCCGTTGCCGACATCGAGGTGCTGGATCTGCCCGAACTCGGGCGAGTCGCGATCGATGTCGACGAGGTAGATGGCGTCATCGGCCGAGGCGTAGTCGGGATCGTCGTGGCGGTCGCGCAGCGCCACCACGTCGATCGGACCCGTGAACGGAATCGTGATGGGCTGGTAGACACCCCAGCCGTCGAGACCGTCGAGCAAGGTCCGCGTGCGCCGCTCGTAGCTGGTCGCCGCGAGCACCGAGGCGTTGACACGCAGGCCGGTCGGCGAGGTCGCGTCGGCCCGCGTGGCGATGTCGTTGGGCAGGGGGATGTCCGGCAGCGGGCGGTGATCGAAGTCGAACTTGACCGTGATGTCGGCCGGCTCGGCCCGCATCAGGCCCTCCGGCTCTGCACAGGCGGGCAGCCCTGCCAGCACCACCACCACCGCGAACCCACCGGCCCGTCGAAACCCGCCCTGGTACGTGCTCATGCGCGAACTCCCGGCGCGGATGATAGCCGACGTTCGCTACCATGGTGGCGTGACGATCCGCATCCTCGCGCTCGGCCCCGATGCTTCGCTCCCCACCGCCGCCACGCTCGACGAGCTGCCGGCGTTGCTTGCAGACCCCAAGCAACTGGTCTGGGTCGACCTGCTCGATCCCGGTGAGGCCGAACGCAAGCTCCTCGAAGAGGTGTTCGCACTGCATCCGACCTCCGTCGAGGACCTCTTGGCCGACGCCGTCACACCCAAGCTCGAGCGCTTCGAGAGCTATCTCTACGTGGTCTGGCACGCGCTGACGCCGGGGTGGGAGCAACAGGTCGACTTCACGCTCTGCGATCTCGATCTACTGGTCGGCAAGAACTACCTGCTCACCTCGCACAACATCCCGCTGCCATCGGTGGACCAAGCTTTCGAGAACGTGCGCAAGAAGCCTGACCTCATGCGCAAGGGTCCGGCCTACTGCGCGTACCTCATCGCCGACGTGCTGACCGAGCGCTTCCTGCCGCTGATGAAGCGACTCGAGCAGGACATCGATGGCCTGGAGAGCGCGATCGTGAAGAACCCTGGGCCCCACCTGCTCGAGCAGATCTTCACGATCAAGGACAAGCTGCAGCGACTGCGGCGCGTGGGCATGCACCAACGCGAGGTACTGAACCGCCTGTCTCGCGGCGGCGGTGACGTCGAGATCATCCCCGACGAGGTGCGGCCGTTCTTCCGCGACGCCTACGACAACTTCGTCAGCGTGGTGGATCTCAACGACAGCTTCCGCGAGATCGTGCAATCCAGCATGGATGCGTACCTGAGCATGCAGGGGCACAAGCTCAACGAGATCATGAAGGTGCTGACGCTGATCTCCACCATCATGCTGCCGTTGACATTCATCGCCGGCCTGTACGGCATGAACTTCAAGGTGATGCCCGAGCTCGAGTGGCAGTACGGCTACTTCGCCGCGCTCGTCGTCATGGCGGTCACGGCGGTGGTGTTCCTCTGGTACTTCCGCCGCAAGGGTTGGCTGTGAGCTATCGACCCGCGGCCGCGCGTGCTCGCGCGGCGTAGGGGCCCGGCGCGCAACCGACCACCTCGCTGAAGTCGCGCGAGAAGTGGGCCTGGTCGGCGTAGCCCAGCTCGGCGGCGAGCTCCGCCAGCGAAGGTGGCGACGACTCGGTCAACCGCTGCGCGACCTCGTGCAGCCGATAGCGTCGCGCGACCCACTTGGGGCTCACCCCGACGTAGCGACGGAACTGCCGCTGCAGCGTGCGTAGCTCCACGCCCGCGTGCGCGGCCGCGTCCTCCGCCCGGCGCATGCCGTGGTCGTGCTGCATGTGCTCGACCAGGTCGCGCAGTGCGGCCGCCTGCGCCGGCAGCTGCGGTCGGCGGCCCGCGAGCCAGCGCTCGGCCAGCTCGACCCGCGTCGCGAGGCTGTCGGTCCCGTCGATGGCGTGCATGAGCGCGTCGGCCTCGCCACCGAAGAACTCCCGCAGCGGCACCACCCGATCGGTGAGCTGGTGCAGTGGGTGGGGCCACAGCGCGACGAAGCTCGCCGGTCGGAACTTGAGTCCGAACACCCAGCCGCGCCCCGCGAGCGTGCGACGGAACGCGCGGGTGGGCACGCCGCTCAGCTCCGCGCGCAGTCCGTCGGCCTCCGAGCGGATGATGGTCACGTGCACGGTCGGGTGCGGCAGGGTCTGCGCGAGGTGGGGCGTGCGGAGCTCCCAGCGAACCCACCAGTGATGCGCGAGCACGGATGCGACGGCGTCGCTGGCACCGACGCGCTCGTGCTCGATCACACCGTCGGGCGCGTCGGTCTGCAGCAGACCTCGCACAGGACCTGGATCACGGCGGCTCGGCAGACGCAGCGTCACGGGCGGCGCTTCTCGGCGCAGAGCGTGGGGGTGGCGGCGAGATTTTGCAACGTGACGACGCGCGCCGTCGTCGGTGATCGCGGTTGACAAGCTGGTGGACCGTGCGTATCTCTTGCAGCTCGAGTCGCGAGGCAATCATGCTGACGGCGAACACCACCACCTGGGCTTCGAAGCAGGACGCGCGTTGCGACGCGCGACCGCTCGCCTTGCGTGCGTCGGGCGCCTTGCGATGGCCTGTCGCGCTACTGCTCTTCCGCTGAGACATCGGCGATAGCGCGACAGGCGGGGTTTCGAGGCGGTTTTGTGGACTTCGGGCGGCCCCTGCTGGGCACCCGGCCGCGTCCACCCCTTCACCGCAGCCGGCGGTCTTCGAACGCGCGGGCCCGTGAACGCGAACGCGATGCGTCCGCGGCGGGCTCGTCGTGTCGGCTGCACGCACGCATCCACCACACGACATCTTCGAGAGTGAGCAAGCCATGACCACCAAGATTCACATCAACGTCGGCACCATCGGCCACGTCGACCACGGCAAGACCACGCTGACCGCGGCCATCACCCAGGTGATGGCCGCTCGTCACGGCGGCAAGTCGCTGGCGTTCGCCGACATCGACAACGCCAAGGAGGAGCGCGAGCGCGGCATCACCATCAACGCGTCGCACGTCGAGTACGAGTCCGATCACCGCCACTTCGCCCACATCGACTGTCCGGGTCATGCCGACTACATCAAGAACATGATCACCGGCGCGTCGCAGATGGACGGCGCGAT
>WBZX01002484.1_pt1 | contig 12489 bp, 12 predicted proteins | sample 5204211 | NCBI WGS metagenome assembly WBZX01 (sample SAMN12344362, study PRJNA552823) | activated sludge metagenome | biome: Activated sludge suspended growth; feature: Nitrification reactor; material: Wastewater; isolation source: activated sludge from nitrification reactor of wastewater...
AACCATCGGGAAGAATATGGCCATGTACCGCTCTTACCCACGCATCGTGGGTGAAACGGGGGGTAAAGACTTTGTCATTGCGCACAAAAGCGCCGACCCGGATGTGGTGGTAACCGCCCTGGCCCGCGGCGCTTTCGAATACCAGGGACAAAAATGTTCAGCCGCATCGCGGGCCTATATACCTTCCAATATGGCGGCTGAAGTAAAAAAGAAACTGGTGGAGCAGGTGAAGACCATGCGGATGGGAACGGTGGAGGATTTCACCAATTTCATCAACGCCGTGATCGATGAGAAAAGCTTCGATAAACTGGAAGGATACATCAAAAACGCACGGAAGAAAAACAGCGGCGCTAAAATATGGGTAGGAGGTAAGTGCGACAAAACGGAGGGATTCTTCATCGAGCCAACCATCATCGAGGCAAACGATCCGCAGTATGTTACCATGTGCGAGGAATTATTCGGCCCTGTGCTTACCGTATATATTTACGACGAGAACAAATACGAAGAAACGCTGAAACTGGTTGATAATACGTCGGATTACGCGTTGACGGGCGCCGTTATTGCGCAGGACCGTTACGCCATCGATCTGGCGACAAACAGGCTACGCAACAGCGCCGGTAATTTCTACATCAACGACAAACCAACCGGTGCGGTGGTTGGGCAGCAGCCATTCGGCGGAGCCCGGGGCAGCGGTACCAACGACAAGGCCGGTTCTATCCTGAACCTCTACCGCTGGTTAAGCGCCCGTACGATAAAAGAAACATTCAATTCACCAACGGATTACCGTTATCCGTTCATGCAGGAGAAATAAAAAACAACATACGATGACAACGAAAGTGAAGTTTACATTGCCGCTCGCCAGCATCATCGGCACAACGGAATGTATTTTATTGGGAGAATTCAACAACTGGAATCCCGCGGAAGGGATTGTTATGAAAGTAGACAAGGACGGTTCCCTCTGCGCCGAAGTGGAATTACCCGCTGGCCAGGAATTTCAATACCGCTACCTGCTTGGTAACGGCAGCTGGGTCAACGACAACGCGGATAAAGTAGTGGCCGAAGCCTACGGGTACCCCGTGGAAAATTGTGTTGTACGCATTCCGGAAGCGATAAAGATTCCCGCTCAGAAAAAAACAAAGGCTACGAAACCGAAAGCAGCGGCAAAGCCCAGGGGGCTTGCGGCGAAAGATGACCTCGGCAGGATCGAAGGCATCGGTAAAAAAATAGAAACCCTGCTCAGGAAAAACGAGATCGTCACTTACCAGCAGCTCGCCAAGGCAACCGTGAAAAAGCTGAAAGCCATTCTCGAGGAGGCCGGCGCTAAGTATAACATGCACGACCCATCGACCTGGCCCAGGCAGGCGAAACTCGCCGCCGCCGGAAAATGGGAAGAACTCAAAGCCTGGCAGGATGAACTGAAAGGTGGAAAATAAAATACAAGCAATCAAGCCCCCACGCGGGGCTTTTTTAATCGGGTGATAACCGGTAAATTCGCCCTGTAAACAAACGGAATTGAAGACGATCCTCGATAAAGAACAACTGCATCTCACCCTGTTACGGCTTTCGCACCAATTGATGGAAAATCAATCAGGGCTTTCCGATGTGGTGTTCATCGGCATACAACCCCGCGGCGTGAAAGTGGCATCCCGGATCGTGGAGAATATCCGGTCTCTCTACCCGGGCGATAAGGTGCAGTACGGGTTGCTCGACATCACCTTTTACCGCGATGATATCCGTAAGGAATTACACGTGGCCAATAAGACCGACATGCTTTTTTCGATCGAGAACAAGCGGGTTGTATTGATCGACGATGTGCTGTATACAGGCCGTACCATCCGGGCGGCTTTGGACGCCATCCAGGATTTTGGCAGGCCGAAGAAAGTGGAACTCTGCGTACTGGTCGACCGGCGCTTCAACCGCGAATTACCCATCCAGCCGGATTATTGCGGTAAGGCCATCGACAGCATGATCTCGCAGAAGGTAAAAGTGGAGTGGGATAAAGAGGCTGTAGTACTGTACTAAGCAAAAGCGTAAAGGCAAAACCAACCATATAGCTGAATGATTGAAGCGCTTTATCGGGTGCGGCGTGTACGTGAACCGGTTGTTTCGCCTGCTGGTTTTCCCTTTTGACTTTCAACTTTTACCATTAACTTCGCTGCTTAATGCAACTATCCACGAAACATCTTCTGGGCATTAAGGATCTCACTCCCCACGATATTTCCACCATTTTAACCACTGCCTCCCAGTTCAAAGAAGTTTTACAACGATCCGTCAAAAAGGTTCCATCCCTGCGTGACGTGACGATTGTGAACCTTTTCTACGAGAATTCGACCCGAACCCGTATTTCCTTCGAACTGGCCGAGAAGCGGCTGAGCGCTGATACGATCAACTTCACCGCCTCGGCTTCATCTGTGTCGAAAGGTGAAACCCTCCTAGATACGGTAAACAATATCCTGAGCATGAAGGTAGACATGGTGGTGATGCGCCACAGCGCCAGCGGGGCGCCGCATTTTCTGGCCAAACACATACCCGCGGCGATTGTGAATGCCGGCGATGGGATCAATGAACATCCCACACAGGCCCTGCTCGACGCGTTTTCGATCCAGGAACGGCTGGGTAGCCTGGCGGGTAAAAAAGTTTTACTGGTAGGCGACATCATGCATTCGCGGGTGGCGATGAGTAATATGTACCTGCTCAACAAGATGGGGGCGGAAGTGATGGTGGCGGGGCCGCCAACGCTGATTCCTAAATACGTGGGCGAAGCACTGAATGCAAAAGTGGAATATAATCTCAAAAAAGCGCTGGAGTGGTGTGATGTGGCGAACGTATTGCGTATCCAGCTTGAGCGGCAGAACCAGGTGCTGTTTTCTTCGCTGCGTGAATACAACCTGGCGTATGGCGTAAGCCGCAGGATACTCGACGGACTGAAAAAGGAGATCATCATCATGCATCCCGGTCCCATCAACCGGGGCGTGGAGATCGACAGCGATGTGGCCGACAGCAACCAGTCGATCATTTTACAACAGGTCGAGAATGGGGTGGCTGTTCGCATGGCTGTACTATACCTGCTGGCAGGGAAAAGCGGTAGCGAAGCAAACTAAGGAATTAGGATAACCCTGATCAGCAACTATTCAAATCACCAAATCGTTTTCATGAAACGCATCTGTTTATTTCCCGGTACATTCGATCCGCTCACACTTGGGCATACCGACATTATTGAAAGGGCCCTGCCCCTGTTCGATAAACTGGTGATCGGTATCGGCCGCAACAGCAATAAAAAACCCATGTTCAGCGAAAAACAACGCCTGAAATGGATCAAAGAGATCTATAAGGGTAATCCGAAGGTGGATGCGATCGCTTACGACGGACTGACGGTTGATTGCTGCCGGCAGGTGGGAGCCCGTTTCATCCTCCGCGGTATACGGTATGTGAATGACTTTGAGTACGAAAAGGCGATTGCCGATATGAACCGAAGCATTGAAGCGGAGATAGAAACCATTTTTCTCACCTGTTTGCCCCAATATACATCGGTAGCCTCCACACTTGTACGGGATGTGTTGCGTAACGGAGGGGATGTTTCCCAGTTCCTGCCGGAGGTGGTGAAGCGCTCGATAAAGACCAGGAAATGACTCCTATGCCGATCTGGTTCAATAAAAATCTGGCTATGCCCGACCTTAATCCGCTTGGTCCAAATACAATGGGAGAATACCTGGGTATGGAATGGGTGGCCCTGGGCGACGATTATTTGAAAATGCGCATGCCGGTCGATAACCGGACCCGGCAACCATACGGACTGCTGCACGGCGGCGCCAGTTGTGCTCTCGCGGAAACCGTAGGAAGCGTGGCTTCGCATTTTGTGATCGATCCGGATAAATTCATCTGCGTAGGAATGGAGATCAACGCCAATCATGTACGCAGCGCCAGCAAAGGATATGTTACGGCAACCTGTAAGCCCCTGCACCTGGGCGCCACCACCCATGTTTGGGATATTAAGATCCATGATGAACGGGAGAAACTGGTTTGCGTAAGCCGCTTAACGGTGGCGATTCTCAAAAAACCACGGCCCTGACCCCAAATCATGAATCAGTGCCTTTCTCAGGGGGTATCAAAAAATTTACTCAGTATGTCTTTGATGGAAGGATAGGTATTCTTCATGGGCTCTTTGATGTTCATGGTTTTTACCCATTTTACCTCGGTGATGTCTTCTTCGGTTTGCGGAACAGTTTCCTGCTTGGCCGGGCAGGTCATGTAGAACCAATGGGAGATCTTCAGTATGTGCTTCCCGAAGTCTTCATAAACGTGGTAGGTTTCGCCGATCTTCTTTTTCAGGGCCAGGTTTTTGGTCCCGGTTTCTTCCTCAACTTCACGAACGGCGCATTCTTCTTCATTCTCGCCTTTTTCGATCTTACCCTTCGGGAGATCCCATTTACCCCGCCGGTGTATGAACAGCAGTTCCTTATTGCTGTTAAGCACGATTCCCCCGGCTGCTTCCAGCACGCTAAAGTTCTTAAAAAAGGCCTTCTTCAGGTCGTTAAGGTTCCCGTTCCATAATACACCGGCATGAAACTCTTCTTTTTTTATTTCATGCAGCATCGACTTGATGGCCCGGGGGGATATTTCATCCACAAACACGGCATCCGGGTGATGGAGTATCTCATTCAGATACTGATCGATTTCGTCGCAAAGGAACACGGGCTTTTCACCAAAGTAGATCTTGATGTACATAAATAAATTTCAATTTTCAGGTTTGATCGATCAATTTTGCAGCATGACGAATGAAAAGGCCGTAGCTGAAAAGCTCTTACAAATTAATGCAATAAAGTTGAGTCCGCAACAACCCTTTACCTGGGCCAGCGGGTGGAAAAGCCCGATCTACTGCGATAACCGTAAGGTGCTTTCCTTCCCGTATGTACGCGACTTTATCAAGAGTGAAATGTGCAGTGTTATTTTCGAACGTTTCCCCGAGGCGGAGGTGCTGGCGGGTGTAGCTACGGCAGGGATAGCCTGGGGTGCGATGGCGGCCGATCAGTTAAAACTGCCTTATGTGTATGTCCGTCCAAAGCCAAAGGAACATGGACTTGGCAACCAGATTGAGGGACATTTGGAAAAGGGACGGAAAGTATTGGTTATTGAAGACCTGATCTCAACCGGGAAGAGCAGTCTGCAGGTTTGCGACGTACTGAAAGCAGCCGGCGTGGAGGTGATCGGCATGGTATCTATATTTACCTATGGTTTTGCCGTGGCCGACGAGGCTTTCAGGACCGCCGGAATCCCGTATCATTCACTTACCAATTACCAGAACCTGATCGGACTTGCCGTGGAAAAGGGAATTGTGGGAGAAAACGAGCAGAATACGCTGTTAAACTGGCGCTCTGATCCGGCCAATTGGATGCAGAATGCCTGATTTCCGCTAATTTCAGTTTATGAAAACATTTTTCCTGCTGGTTACAACCCTGATGCTTACCACTACAACCGGCTTCGCTCAATACAGTCAGCAACAGAAAGTAGCGGGTAAGGCCGTTATCAAAACACCTACCGTACAATGCGATGTGTGCAAAGACCGGGTGGAATTCTTCATCAGCCATGAACCGGGCGTTACCTCAGTAAAGGTGAACATAAAGCAGAAAACGACTACCGTAACATGGCTGAACGATCGTACCACCCTGGAGAACATCAAAGTTGCCATCGCTAACCTCGGTTACGAAGCAGATGATATTGAGGCGGAGGAATCTGCAGTAAAAAGACTGGCTAAAGACTGTAAACTCCATCGCCAGGCGCTGACTACACCCCCTCCAGGAGGAGCCCAGAAACAGTAATTTCTTCTAGAAGACGACAAATCGTTGCCTTGCCTCATAGCTAACGGGGAAGGTTTTATACACATTAGCCTTTCCGATTTTTACTTTTCCGGTGATTTTAACCATTACTTCCTTTCCCAATAAAGTGGGCAATGTGTTTTTAAGAAGATTCTGCATATCCAGGTTAATCTGGAGAGGCATGGTGAATTCCGATAATTTCTTAATGGTGATCTGGTAATCCTGGGAGCTATGCCCCAGGTAATTTCCGTCGATAAAAATATCCAGGTCTGTATACTTGAGCTGTAGTCCGAAGTTATTCGGATTGTAATAAATGACGTCTACTTTAAGCGACGACCCGCCGAACCCGATTTTTTCAATTTTGAGGTTTTTAAATTCCCGGTATTCCAGTTCTCTCGGAGCCTGACAGGATGACGCAAAAAAAAGCAGGAATCCAAGAATGATTAAATAGGAGGCGGGTAACTTACTCATCAGTGATTTTTGAGTGAAATTACTCGAAGTTGCTAAATATCCCAAGGCGGGGCCACCAATATTGTTTTACTTTCAAGTAAATAGTTTAGTTTTCAACAGATTTCAGGGGTTTTAAATGCATTGGAAATACCAACAATTATTTAGTATAATTAAAAATGTAGTAAAGAATTGATAATTATTAACTAATCATCAGTTACCGAAAATAATTAAATTTATTTTTATAGTAAATAGTTGCTTTTTTGTTGCGTTTAAGCAAACCGCCTCAATAAAACATGATTCATCATTTTAATTATTTGATAATTATCACTTAATAATATTTTACTACTTTTTTATTTGCCATAAAATAAAACACCTGAGCTTTTAATAATATTTTCTATCCATCATAAATAATTGCAAGCCTGGTTGTAGGATTATCCGCCTTTATTTTCCATGTAGATTAGCTCTTGTCGCTCAAAATCTTAATAATTGAGCAGTGACACTATGACTGAATTTAATTTTGATGAATTTCAGATAGTGTTCTTCGCATCACTATATACATTCTGCTATTTACAAGGATTCGTTACGATTTCTACATTAATACAAGCCGTATAAAAAAATATTTCTAAAATATTGACTTGATTGATGAAATAATTTTAGTGACTATTGTTGCGGTGCATTGATGGGATTTAATAAATTACTTGATACCCGTGTTTTTACCAAAACGACAGTAAAATTACGGTGGAGCATATTTGCGTTTTCCGAAAATCGCTGTATGTTTGCATCGAAATCGGAAACAATCATTACCTCGGTTGTTCCGCTTTCAAGACCAAAACTCCAAACTCCTCTAAAGACCTCCAATTTTGGTCCGGGCCCTGTCCCTACGTCAAAGTCCTCTGCAGAACCGCACTCTGAAACAATTAAACACAAGAAATGAGATTGATTTTTACCCTTGCATTGACAAGTCTGTCAATTTTATCCACCTCTGCACAAATAGAAACCTGTCCTCCGGGAACGGATCTGAATGCAATACCAAAATTTGCGGGAACACCTTCGCTCGTAAGCGGTAATGCGTTACAGCAGGGCGCTGTTTACAGGTACAACAATGTGGTTACTTCCCCTTTCAATATGTATGCGCTTGTTAAGATTGAGAATGTGGATAAAGCCAAAGTGATTAATATTGATGAACGTGATCTCAACGACACGGATAAGGACAATCGTTTCCAACCCCAGATCGTTCCTGACAACAGTACGCTCAGCAGCGACAGAAGAGGCCTGATTACGTTCAGCATGACCTTTTATAATTCAGTCACCAACCTCCCGGCTTCGATCGCAGGGCTCCGGTTCACCCACTATGACATGGACGGTTTTACGAATGGTTCAACCGGTTGGTACCGTGAAATGGGGTGCGTGACACTTACTTCAGGGATCATAACCAGCACCAACCCCGTATCGCAGCTTGTGAACGCAGGCGACTATACTGCGAACGGATACCTTTGGAAACAGTATATGGGTTCCACCACCGAGCACAACGGTGTTTCGTCCGACCCGGAAGTGGCGATGGTTGCCGAATACCTGGCAACATCCGCCGTGATCTTCCGGATGGGATACGATTTTAAGAAAGGCAATGGCGGCAACCTCTCTTCACCTGCTTCACGTCAGTATGCTGCCAAATTCGGTTGTTTTACGTTTGCCAACGGGGGGCCAATGCCTGTAACCTACACCTCTTTTGATGCGGTGGTGAACGACAAATCCGTTCTGCTTAAGTGGAATACTGCCCAGGAGATGAACCACAGCTATTTTGAAGTGGAGCGTTCTTTTGATATGACCCATTTCAGCACTACGGGCATTGTGCTCGACGGATTTGCACTGAACGGTACAGCTAAGAGCTACCAGTTTAAAGATAATTCAGCCGAATTAAAGGCGCAGAACCTGGTTTATTACCGCCTTAAGCAGATTGATGTTGATGGGAAAGCTACTTACAGCAAGGTTCTGGCGGTACGCCTCCAGTCCAAAGCCGGTGTTGCCATGCAGGTATCTCCCAATCCATTTACCGAAAACCTCAGCATGCGTTTCTCCGCTACCGAAAATGGTACCGCCCAGATCCGTATCATCAACAGCTATGGTCAAACTTTGTTATCCAAACAATCATCTATTACCAAAGGCTTCAACAATTTACAGGTTGAAGGCCTGAGCCAGCTTGCTCCGGGCATGTACATCGCCCAGCTGGTCATGAATGGTGCAGTGGTCGACAACCAGCGTGTTATCAAAAACTAGCACCCCGTACCCTAAACCAGTTTTCCGGGAAGCTGGTGGTGTTGAACTGTCAGCTTCCATTTTTCAAAATCCATTATTCATTGTTAAACATTAATCCTATGGCATTTCAAAAGATTAAAATGTTGCACAATGAAAACAATACAAAAAATGCTGAGCCTGGTTCTGATCGTATCACTGGTATGTGGTAAGGCCCAGGCCCAGGAAACAACGAAAGCCAATGCGAAAATTGTTATCACCAATTTCAACGTATATGAAAACAGCGATCAGCTTGTTATTGACTGGCAGACTGACGGACAGGTGGAGGCGAATTACTGGCAGATTCAGCGCAGTGCTGATGGCCAAACCTTTACCACCATTGCCCTCGTGCTGGGTCCTGATCCCCGCCAGGGTGCAAACCGGTTCCAGTACAAGACCAAAATGAGGAAAAGGGGCGAATCGGCCATGATGTACCGCTTGATGCCGGTCGACAAATCGGAGCAGGAAATAAACACGGAAATTATACCAGCAACAAAATAATAAGGCCCTAAACCACGTTTAATGCCGTGCCCCCGGCAGAAAAACGTTAGTGCTTGGTTTACGAAGTTTTCTTTGGGGGTTACAGAATCGAAAGATTCTTAACAAAGGCTGCATTTCTATGCGGCTTTTTTGTTTTTTGACTAGCCGCCGCCTGCTTTACCGACGATCTACAGTAAGTTCTCAGGGTCTGCATTAAGCAATAATATCAGGGAACCTCTAGTACAACCTATCCGCAAGCCTTACCCGGGGGATCCACACTAGCCGGATACCATAACTGGGTATATTATAATTTCTCCAATAATTCCCTCAAAATGTGGAAAAACTGCTTAAAAACCCTCCTGAAAATGAGGCTTTTTAACTTTTTATTTATATATTTGGTGCCTCCCAATTCCTCTGCAGAAACTACCTACGGTCCACTATCCGTGTAAACCTCATTCCCCCCAGGCAAGCATCCCGTTTACGGGATTTAGTTTTTTATTGCAAAACAGCCATCATACCAAACAACATGAGAAAATTTGTACTTCTCTTGCTCGCAGTAATTACAGTTACTACGGCCTCTGCACAGGATTTCAGCAATAAAGGAAAAGACTTCTATCTCTGCTTTCCACAGCATGTGCCCAGTGGAGCAAGTCTGGCAACCCTGAGCATCTTTGTAACGTCCGACAGAGCCAGTTCGGGAACGATCAGTATGCCCAACGGAGCATTTGCATCTACCTTTAATATTGCCGCCAACGGTATCCAGGAAATACAAATACCCTGGAATGCCAATGTGCACATCAGTAACGGGGAGTCTTCCAATGAGACGGTGACCCAGATATTAAAAAAGTCGATCCGGGTAAAAGTTGATCCGGGTAAGCCGGCCGTAGTGGCTTATGCCCAGCAGTGGGCTGGCGCCCGCAGTGCGGCCACCTTGCTGTTGCCAACAAATGTACTTGGTAAAAAATACTTTGCCATGTCGTTTAACCAGGCCGGAGCCAATAACGGCGCTTACCTGGCCCGATCTCAGTTCCAGGTTATCGCCGTGAAAGATAATACCGTCATCCAGATAACGCCGATGAAAAATGGAGCGAAAGGAACTTCCTTCACGATTACGCTTCCTTTAGCCGGCGACATGATCCAGTATCAATCGCCTGATGGAGCAGCCGGTACACAGGATCTGACCGGAACACTTATAGAATCAGTTGCTTCAGGATCGGGCGGTTGCTTGCCGATAGCCGTATTTTCCGGCAGTTCCAATGTTACATTCGGAACACCTGTTTGTAACGGGGGGTCATACGATCCGCTTTGGCAGCAGCTATATCCATCATCCACCTGGGGAAAGAATTTTGGTTTTGTACCATTTGCCGACTATCCGAATGGAAACCCATACCGCGTTATGGCTGCTGAGGATAACACAAACGTTTACTTTGATGGCATTTTGGTCGCAACGCTGAATGCCGGCATGATCTATCCTGGTGCCTTTACTGCCAATCCGCAGGTATTAACGGCGCCAACAAATATTACAGCTGATAAGCCGATCTGCGTCGCTCAATTTGCCCAGGCTGATGTGTGTACCGGCCAGCCGGGCCCAGCGGCCGGAAGGGTAGGAGACCCGGATATGGTGATCCTTAATCCGGTTGAACAGAACATCAGTGATATAACCATATTTACTTCAAACAGGCAAAATATATCCAGACCTTATTTGAATGTGCTTATTAAAACCACGGCCGTTGCCAGTTTTACAATCAATGGAGCACCGCCGACAGGAACCTGGCAAAATTTTGCTGCGATGCCTGGTTTCTCATACCTGGTTCAATCCTTTCCGGCAGGAGCGAATTCATACAGGCTAACAGCTGATAGCGGATTCAATGCCATCTGTTATGGATGGGGTAACGTGGAATCGTATGCGTATTCTGCAGGCACTTACGTCAAGGATCCAAATGTTCCTGGGGTATTCACTCCTTATGGAATTGAGAATAATAAAGTGTGCAAAGACTTGCCTTTTAAGATAAAACTGCCTCTCCCTTACCAGGCCGATTCGATCTACTGGGATGTAAGCAGTTTGCCCGGATATACACCTGTTTGGACCTATTATCCTCCGGGTACCCCGGATTCGATCACAGGCACGGGTGTAAGACCCATTTACTGGTATTCACTTCCTACCAATTTTATAGTAAACACACCGGGAACCTATGTAATTAAAGCGACTACCTACAGCCCGAATACCGATGGCTGCGGTAGCGAACAGGATATTGATTTTGAAATTGAAGTAACAGGGCCTTCTATCCCTAATTTCAATTTCACCAACCCGAATTGTGTGGCGGAAGCGGTGCAATTCACCGATAATAGCAGCAGCACCAACCCGATCTACAGGTGGTGGTGGGATTTTGGCGATATAGCCAGCGGAGCGAACAATAATTCAATACTGGCGGCACCCAGCCATACGTTTACGGCGCCCGGTACCTTTGACGTTCGTTACGTAAACATCACCACACCCGGCTGTGTGAGCGATACCGTAATGCGCCAGGTACTGGTGACCCCACTTCCCGCGGCGATCATCGATGGTACCAATACGGTATGTATCAATGGTGCCCAGCAACCGGTAACCTTTACCGGTTCAGGAGCTCCGGCGAGCGGCCTGTATACATTCTATTATCATACTACACCCGGTGTACCGCTGACTGTAAACAGCGGATCTCCCACAGCAGCCACTGCTATTATTATGCATAACCCAACGGCAGCGGGAACGTTTACCTACACACTGGATAGTGTCAGGGTGCTTGGATCTGCTTTGTGTGTGAAGCAGATCACGGGGCAGGAGATCACGATCACCGTAACGCCCGACGCAACGCTTAACCTTACATCTGCCGCGGGCACAAATAACCAGACGGTTTGTATCAATACGCCGATCACCAACATCACATACGCAGTAGGTGGAAGCGGAACCGGCGGTACTGTTACCGGTTTGCCAGCCGGTGTTACCGGTACCTATGCCGGCGGCGTGATCACGATCACGGGTACACCTACCGTATCGGGCACATTCGCCTACACAGTGAATACAACGGGCCCCTGTGTGAAGCCAACCGCCAATGGAACCATCACCGTTAATGCCGACGCAACACTGAATCTCACATCCGCAGCGGGTACCGATAACCAGACCATCTGTATCAATACCATGCTTACGAATATTACGTATGCCGTAGGTGGCGGAGGAACCGGCGGTACCGTAACGGGCCTGCCTGCCGGGGTAACCGGAACCTACGCGGGTGGTATCATCTCGATCACGGGTATCCCAACGGTAGCCGGTACCTTTACCTATACCGTAAACACAGCAGGACCATGTGTACTTCCCAGTACTACGGGTACGATCACCGTTACCCCGGATGCAACCCTGAATCTTACATCTGCCGCGGGTACAAACAACCAGACGCTGTGTATCAATACCCCGATCACGAAT
>WBZX01002485.1_pt1 | contig 12488 bp, 7 predicted proteins | sample 5204211 | NCBI WGS metagenome assembly WBZX01 (sample SAMN12344362, study PRJNA552823) | activated sludge metagenome | biome: Activated sludge suspended growth; feature: Nitrification reactor; material: Wastewater; isolation source: activated sludge from nitrification reactor of wastewater treatment...
CGCTCCTGTATGGCATCTTGACCTGGCTGTCTTCGTCCGTCTTAAAATTGCCTATCAGCAGGTAGGAAGCCGTCTTGCCGGCTACAAACTGGCCGGTCCATCTGTACCATTTACCATCGGAGGGTAAAAAGCGGTCAAGCGAGAGCACCGGTTCCTTCAGGATGGGTTCGTGTGCCCCTTCGTCGATTTCGTGTTCGCTAAACCAGAGGCCGATATTCCTGACGAGTACGGACTTTTGAAGATGGGCCAGCATGCAGGTGAAGCCGTAGCGTTGGCCGGGGATGAGGGGTTCGGTGAGTTGTACCTGGACGTATTCGCGGCAGTGGGGTTTGCCTTTATCGCAGCCGTATACGGTGATGCCTGCGTGTGATGAGCCCTGGTACGATTTTATTTTTCCAAATCCTACTGCAGACCAGCTTTTGGGGATCTCGACTTTGGGGCCATAGAGGTCGGGAGAGGCAGCTGTGGGTGAGGTCCAATACATGGCCACTCGGGAGAAGTCGTGGCCGGAATAATACCAGCCTGAGGGTTGGTCGGAATATTCTTCAAATCCGGGGTTGGGGACGAGGTTTTCGGGTGGGGATTTCTGGCCAAAGGATGGGTTGGGGCCGGAGTATAAAAGGAGAATAAGTAGGGATTTGAGGAGAGATTTCATTTACGATTCATAACGGGAGTTATCGGGCTGATATTATGGTATTGATGGGGGTGTAAAATTGATTAATTATATGGTGGTTAGCAAGATACAAATTAAATAAATATTTAATGTAGACGTATATTCAAAATTTAACTTTTGTATTGATTTACACCCTAATTTTCCCCTTTATTCACCAGTTAAAACCCGCCAGCCATGGCCTACTCGAAAGCTCCCCTTTTCGATAACCTAGCCTATCAGCAATCTGTATGGGCAAAAGCTTTTTCCCACCCTGCCCGCATCACGATACTCGAACACCTCCTCCTCAACGGAGTCACCCCGTTTTACATCATCGCCAAAAAGATCCCCCTGGCCAAAACCACCGTCTCCCAGCACTTCAGAGCCTTGAGGCAAATCGGACTCGTTGAGTCTTTTGACAAGTACCCACATACCTATTACCACCTCCGCCACAAGGCCTGCAAAGAACTGGCCCATAAGCTTGAAGCCCTTAACCATTCATTTTCAACCCTTAACATCGAAAACTCCAGTGAAAATGCAGTGCAAGGTTAAAAATGCCTAAACACCCTGAATCGCCGTCCCCACTGGCATCTATTTTCTTACTTTTGCCCAATGAGGTGTGGTAAAGGCCTTCCGGCTTGTCTACTGGCACTCTTGCTTATCAATTTTTAGATCATCTAATGCTCACTCGCTTTTACACCCCACAGGGTGTATGATGTTGTAACTACTATGAATCAGGAAAAAAGATTGTCGCTTATCACGGGCTGGATTGTTTTTGCCATCGCTATGGTGGTCTACTTTTTCAGCGCGGAAAGAACCGGAAGCCTTTGGGATTGTGGGGAATTTGTACTTGGAGCCTATAAACTCCAGGTTGTACACCCACCAGGCGCCCCCTTATTCCTGATCATCGGCAGGTTGTTTGCGTGGATGGCTGACCTGGTCAGCGACGATCCGGCCAATATCGCCTTTGCCGTAAACCTGATGTCCGGTGCCTGTACAGCCATCGCTGCAGCTATGGTCGCCTGGACGACTATGATCTTTGCCAAACTTTCTATGGTGGGCAGAGAGGAAAGCATGAACTACGAACAGGTCCTCGTCTCTTGTGGAGCTGGCCTCGCTGCTGGTCTCGCCACTGCCTTCTGCACCTCAATATGGTTTAGTGCCGTGGAAGGTGAAGTATATGCCATGTCCACCATGTTTACCACACTCACCCTTTGGGCAGCTGCCAAATGGTATGGCATGGAAGACACCCCTGATGCAGACAAATGGATCGTACTCGCGATCTATGTCGCCGGACTTTCTATCGGCGTACACTTATTGAGTTTGCTGGTGTTCCCGGCCATGGGTCTCCTTTACTATTTCAAGAAATACAAGACCTTCAATTTCGGCGGTCTTTTGCTCGCTATGATCCTGGGTGCCATGATCATTCCGGTAGTCCAGAACCTGATCATTGTAGGCGTTCCTTCACTATGGTCTAAGATGGAACTGTTGATGGTCAACGGCCTCGGCATGCCTGTTCAGTCAGGTATTTTCCCGACCCTCCTGATCCTCGGCGCTGCTGCATTCTTCGGAATTCGCTGGGCAAGGAAAAACAATAATGGGCTCGCGGAAAGAGTGATTGTTTCGTTGGTACTCCTCGTGATTAGCTTTTCAACGATCGGCGTCGTTGTGATCCGGGCTAATGCCAATCCACCGATCAACATGAATGCGCCAAGCGATGCAATGCGCCTCATCCCATATCTCAACCGCGAACAATATGGTGAAAGGCCATTGCTGAGAGGTCCTCACTTTGCAGCCAACCCGATCGATACTGAAAAGGAAGACCGCTATGGCCTCGTCGGTGATCATTATGAAGTGGTGGATTATAAACTATCCTACATCTACCGTGATGAAGACAAGATCCTCCTCCCGCGTATCAGTCACAGCGATGGCAGCAGGCCTGCGCTATACAAGCGGTGGATGGGTGATGAACAAGGTGAACCAACGATGGCCTTCAATATGGAATTCCTCTTCAGGTACCAGATCAACTGGATGTACTGGAGATATTTTATGTGGAATTTTGTAGGCCGCGAAAACGGTGAGCAAGGCACTGAGCCATGGAACCCAAAGAGTGGACATTGGGCTTCCGGCGTCAAGTTTATGGACAGCGCCCGCCTGTTTAATATGGACAAGATGCCTGCCTCCATGCGTGACAACCAGGCACGCAATAGTTACTATTTCCTCCCATTGATTTTTGGGATCTTTGGACTGGTCTACCAATTTGGTAAACGTAAACGTGACTTTACTGCATTGTTGATGTTGTTCCTGTTTACCGGCCTTGGGATTATTTTCTATTCCAATCAGCCGCCAAACGAACCGCGTGAACGGGATTATGTACTCGTAGGATCATTCCTCACCTTCTGTATATGGATTGGACTTGGGGTGCCTGCATTGTACGAAATGCTGAAATCAAAAATACCTACCCTCGGCTCCGCCACTCCATACCTGGTGTCCGCTCTGGTGCTCACTGCTCCGGCGATTATGGCATTCCAGAATTTTGATGACCACAGCCGAATGCACATCACTGCCGCCAGGGATTATGCAAGCAATTTCCTGGAGTCGCTTGACCCCAATGCGATCATGTTTACCTACGGTGACAATGATACCTATCCGTTGTGGTATGCACAGGAAGTAGAAGGTGTAAGGCGCGATGTACGCATTGTCAATCTGAGCCTGATTGCGGTAGACTGGTACATCGAAGGATTGAGGAGAAAAATAAATGACTCAGCGCCAATCAAGCTGACTATTCCTACCGAAAGTTACAGGGGCAACAAACGCAACCAGTTGTTCTTCCTGCCTGGAAAGAGTTCTGAAAATGAGATGCCCCTTGATCAGGCATTGGCATTTATTGCGAAAGACAATCCGCAGACTATTCAGGGGACAACACTGGAAACTTATCTGCCTTCCAACAACCTGTATATCCCTATCGACCCTGCACGTGCCTTAAGCACTGGCCTGGCCACGATGGCAGATACTGGAAAATTGGTCACTAAGATCCCGATCTCAATAGACAAGCAATACATCACCAAGGATCAGTTGGCCGTACTGGATGTCATCATGAGTAATATCTACGATCGCCCTGTGTATTTCTCTGTGACTTGCCAGGAATCAAAACTCATGAACCTCGGTGACTACACCCAGATGGAAGGTCTCGGCCTCAGGATCATTCCTGTCAAGACACCAAGCCAGAAGGAATTCTACATCTATGGCAGCGGACGTGTCAATGCAGAGAAGTTACACGACCGTGTTGTCAACAAATGGAAGTGGGGCAATTTTGACAAGCAACGCCTCTATGTTGACAACAGCTACGGTGCGAGTGTGCAGGCACAGAAGATGATCATCTGGCGTGCGGCAGAACAAATGATAGCAGAAGGTAAAAACCAGGAAGCTGTGGATATCACGGATGCCTATTTCAAGGGCTTTCCAAATATGAATTTCCCATACGATGCAAGGACGATGCCGCACATCAACATCTATGTGCGTGCCGGAGCCTTTGATAAGGCGAAAGAACATATCCGCATCCTGGCCAAAGAATCGGCTGAATACATGGCCTTCTTCGACTCCCTTGATGAGGATGACCTGAAGTCCGGTTTCAGTCTCGACTACCGTCTTACCACAAATGCCATTTCTGAAATATTGAAAGTCTCTAAGACACTCAATGACGAAGCCTTTGCCAAGGAAATGGAATCCTTGCTCGGCCCGTACAATACCAGCCCGGCCATCGAATAATCACTTATGGAAAAAGCAGATCAAAGAAAAACGATAGCGATCGGTTCCGACCATGCAGGGTATGCCTACAAGTCCTCGATCATCCATTGGCTGACTCGCAACGGGTATGACATCATGGATGCCGGTCCTGATAGCGAAGCTTCTACCGACTATCCTGATCATGTGCATCCGGTAGCCAATGCGGTGGAGAAAGGAGAGGCATATCTTGGGATCATCCTCTGTGGCTCCGGCAATGGCGCTGCGATGACGGCCAACAAACACCAGGGCATCAGGGCGGCACTATGCTGGAATACTGAGTTGGCCTCTCTGGCCAGGCAACACAATGATGCCAACATCCTCGCGATACCGGCAAGGTTTGTACCAGAAGCAGTAGCTATGGCTATGGTACAAACCTTCCTGGAGACTCCTTTTGAAGGTGGCAGGCACCAGAAGAGGGTGGATAAGATTCGCTGTGCCTGAAGACTTCGTCTTCAGGGTGCAGCGTTTGCAAGGAGCAAGGGGCAAGTAGCATAGGGCAGTGGGCAGTTAGCAATTGGCAGTATGCGGTACGCATATTGTCGGTTGATTTAGACGTTTAACATTATGTACCGCCATGTTTATCTAAATGATCTGTTACCTTCAGATTATTGCCTTTACCTTGAACAATACCCACGTCTCACGTCTCTCACCCACACCCACACCTCTCACGTTCTCACGTTCTCACGTTCTCACGTTCTCACGTTCTCACGTTCTCACGTCTCACGTCTCACGTCCCACACCCACGCCCACACCTCTCACGTTCTCACGTTCTCACGTTCTCACGTCTCACGTCTCACGTCCCACACCCACGCCCACACCTCTCACGTTCTCATGTTCTCATGTTCTCATGTTCTCACGTTCTCACGAAATCTCATGAAAAAAATAATAGGTCTGTTTCTACTTGCTTCTGGCAGCTTAGTTGCTCAAACCAATGATATCAGCGACCAACTGGCGCGGACCATTGAGAGCAAGACCATGAAGGAGCATGTCTATACCCTGGCTTCTAAAGAATTTGAAGGCAGGGAAACAGGTAAAGAAGGAAACCTCAAGGCCGCAGCCTATATCGCAGGACAATTTGCTGAGGATGGGATTCCACCTATCCCCGGAGATGACAATTACTATCAGGAAGTTGGATTCACAACCTTCAAGTGGGAAGACATCCAACTGTCCGTTTCGGGTGAAGCTGTCGAACATCTCAAAAGCTATCTCGCCATCCCGCAATACTTTCCGGTACAATCGGGTCCGATAGATATTACGTCAATGACCTTCCTGGGTTATGGCATTGATGATCCAAAATACTCAGATTATAAAGGCGTTGACGTGCGCGGAAAACACCTCCTGGTGTACGGTGGCGAACCAATGGATAAGGATGAGCATTTCCGCCTGACAGGCACAGATACAATGTCTGCATGGTCTTACGATCCGATGTTGAAAATAGAAGCTGCTAAGAAAGCCGGAGCTGCATCCATATGGATCATTGAAAATGAGTTTAGGGAAATGGCAATGTATGCCCGGAGGAGTCTATTAAATGGAGCCATGCTGATGATCAGTCCAGATGCATTGAATGAATATATACCCCAGGTCTATGTTTCGTCTACCCTTGGACAGCAACTTGCCGGTAGTAAAATCAATAAAGTCATCAAGCTTCGGGATCGTATTACCAGAACAGGAAAGCCTGGTCACACCACTATCCCTGTTGATGTTCACCTGAATGCCGTGCATGATATCACATCAACACCCAGCGTAAATGTACTGGCATACTTCGAAGGCACAGATCCTGTCATGAAAAATGAAGTGGTCCTGGTCACCGCCCACTTTGACCATCTCGGCATGCGTGGCAGCGATATCTTCTATGGTGCTGATGACAATGCTTCCGGCACAAGTGCTGTCCTCGAAATCGCCCAGGCATTTGCCCAAGCCAAGGCAGCAGGCCAGGGCCCTAAGCGTAGCGTCCTCTGCATGCTTGTCACAGGGGAAGAGAAAGGCTTGCTTGGTTCCCAATACTATACAGAGCATCCCGTATTCCCGCTGGCCAACACAGTAGCTGATGTCAACATCGATATGATCGGCCGCAAGGATGAGCATCATGCGGATAGCAATTACATCTACGTCATCGGTTCCGACCGCCTCAGCACCGAACTCCACGCAATCAACGAAACCGCCAACAAGACGTATACTAATTTAGCCCTCGACTATACCTACAATATGGACAGTGATCCCAACCGGTTTTACTACCGCTCTGATCACTACAATTTTGCAAAGAATGGGATCCCGGCTATCTTCTACTTTTCAGGTGTCCATCCCGACTATCACCGTCCTACAGATACGCCGGACAAAATCATGTTTGAAAAAGCGGAGACGATTGCACGTCTTGCTTTTCACACCGCATGGGAGCTAGCTAATCGAAAGGATAGGATAAAGGTGGATGTAGAGGGCAGGAATTAAAAGGCCTAAAAGGCAGAAGGGCGGAAGAGGCGGAAGGCAAAAAGAAATTTCCTTTTATTTTATAAATGACAGTTCGACGTAGGTTGCGCCTTCGTCATGTAAAATCATCAAAATCTGTTGCTAAGTATAATACTACTCTGCCAGCGTCTGGCTGCAAGTACCCGATTACCACACCTTTCGATTCACGACTCACGACTCACGATTTAGACCTCATGCTTCGGCTACACTAAGGCGAAGAAGCACTCACAACTGACAACTCACATCAGCGTTTCCTCCCTGTGATCTAACAACCCCGGATAATCCGTCGTATAGTGCAGCCCCCGGCTCTCATGCCTCATCGATGCACTACGGGTCACGAGATAGGCTATCGTAATGAGATTGCGTAGCTCACATAATTGTGGAGATAGCGTAGTGGTGTTGTACAGATTTTCAGTCTCACTGTAGAGCAGCCACAATCTGTCCAGTGCTCTCTGCAGACGCACATTGGAGCGGACGATACCTACGTAGCTGCTCATGATGTCCTTGAGCTCTTTCCAGCTCTGGGTGATGAGGACCATTTCCTTTGGATCTGTAGTGCCCATCGCATCCCAATCAGGGATACCTTCCTTGTAATCATACTGATCAATACACTGGATAACATCCATGGCGATGTTGTGTCCATAGACTAGTCCTTCGAGTAGTGAATTTGAGGCAAGGCGATTGGCGCCATGTAATCCAGATGCGGTACATTCTCCTGCAGCATAGAGTCGGTTGATAGAGGTCTTACCGATCTTGTCCACCAGGATACCACCGCAGAAATAATGACAAGCGGGTACGACAGGGATCATCTGTGTGGCTACATCTATCCCTTCTTCCATGCACTTGTCATAGATGTTTGGGAAGTGTTTTTTAAAGCCTTCCATTTCGAGGTGTCGGCAGTCGAGATACACATATTCATCCCCACGTATCTTCATCTCGTTGTCAATCGCACGGGCTACAATATCTCTCGAGGCAAGGCTCTTGCGCTCATCATACTTTTGCATAAACTCCTGTCCATCCCTGGTCCGTAGCACGCCTCCATATCCGCGTACTGCTTCAGAGATCAGAAAGGCCTGGCTTTCTACGGCGGGATTGTACAGTGATGTGGGATGAAACTGCACAAACTCCATATTGCTGATGCGGCCTTTGGCACGGTACATCATGGCCATGCCATCACCTGTAGCAATGATAGGATTGGTTGTGGCGCGATAGATCTGGCCTGCACCTCCGGTAGCTAGGACAGTCATCCGGGCCAGGTGAGTCTCTACATCAAGATTGTTTTTGTCAAGAGCATAGACGCCATAGCATTCGATATCCGGATGCACCCTGGTGATATTGTAACCCAGATGGTGCTGGGTCAACAAATCGATGGAGAAGCAATTTTCGCGGATGACAATATTGGGCAATTGCTTGGCCTTCTCTGTGATGGTACGCTGGATCTCCCATCCGGTGATATCCTTGTAATGCAGAATGCGGTTTTCGCTATGGCCTCCTTCCCGACCAAGGTCATAGTCGCCTCCCTTCTCTTTATCAAAACGGGTGCCCCACTCGATCAGTTCGCGGACACGTATTGGTCCTTCCTCCACCACCATCTTGACGACCTCTTCGTTGCACAGCCCATCGCCGGCATCCAGGGTATCAGCTATGTGTTTCTCCTCGGTATCTATTTTTTCATTCCATACCGCAGCCACACCGCCCTGAGCATAACGGGTGTTGCTTTCGTCAGCCACTGCCTTGGTCAACACGGTGATCTTGAGATCCGGCCTCGCCTCAGCTATCTTGATTGCGCATGTCAGTCCCGCTATCCCTGAGCCCAGGATCAGGACGTCTGTTTTTTTTGCTTCACCCATGGTTCAAAGATAGGGCAGAATGGCCGAATGGCTCAAGGGGCGGAAGAGGCCGAAGAGGGTAAAAGCCTCCATGCGAAACATTGCCCCCTAGCCCCCTGAAGGGGGTAAAAAAAATCACCTCAGTTTACTTCGTACAAAAAAACTGCGCCTCTGCGTCTCCCGCTACAACTGTCAAGTCATTTGGCGGGATCTAGGGATCGGCGCGAAAACAACTTTGCGGCTTTGCCTGAAAATTATTAGTTTATTTTGTGCCCACACAAAAGTGACCGGATGAGAATCGCATTAAATGCAAGACACATGCTTACCGACCGCCTCGAAGGGGTCGGCATCGTCACGGACGAAGTCATGGGCCGCATCGCCAGGTCACATCCTGAAGATCAGTTGGATTATTATTTCGACAGGAAATATAATCAGCGATTTGTACATGCCTCTAATGTGACCCCACATACGGTGCATCCCGTGACAAGGCTTCCGATCCTGATTCGCTACTGGTTGGATCATCCGGTCCGCAAGGATGTCGTCAAACAAAAAGCAAATGTCTTCTTCAGCCCCGATGGATTTATTCCGCTCGGCATGGGCATCCCTAAAGTATCGATGGTGCATGATGTGGCTTATCTCCGATATCCCGAACATCTCCAACCGCGCATCAGGGCGTTTTATAAAAAATGGATGCCCAGGTATCTGGCGTATACGGATCATATCATCACCGTATCCGAATTTTCGAAAAGCGAGATCATCGCAGGATACAATATTCCGGCTGATAAAATATCAGTGGTGTACAATGGCATCACTGATGCATACAAACCGCTGAGCGAGGAACAAAAGAAAATAACAAGAGAGCGGTACACCAATGGTCGTCCATACTTTGTATATCTCGGTGCCATCCACCCTCGCAAAAATATCCTGACACTCGTCAGGGCTTTTGAACAATTCAAATCATCGCATCCATCAGATCACCAGCTTGTCCTCGCAGGCCGTGCTTCATGGCATACAGAGGAAGTATTTAAAGCTATTGCTGATAGCAAGTGGAAGGACGATATACATCTGCCAGGATATATCGCTACTGCTGATGCCACTGCTTTGGTGGGTAGTGCAGAAGCCATGATCTATCCGAGTCTTTACGAAGGATTTGGCTTGCCACTTGTGGAAGCCATGGCATGTGGTGTGCCTGTGATCTGCAGCAATGTCTCGTCTCTCCCTGAAGTAGCAGGCAATGCCGCCCTTCTCTTTGAACCACATGATGTTGATCATTTGGCGATTCATATGAAGAGCATTGCTGAAGAAGAATCGTTGAGGAAAGAGTTGATCACACGGGGACACGAACGAACCAAGTATTTCTCCTGGGACAGGGCCGCCGGGCAGGTGTATGACATACTATGCAGGTTTGCGAAAAGGTGAGCTTAGGGTTCCAGACCCAAAACATGCCTTTTTTCGAATATAATCGCAAATAGTAATAATCTCTAGCGATTACGAACGCAAAAAGTACTGAACCCTTCTAATTATTAAAAATCATCTCGAATAGGGACAAACCATGTCGCTCCAAATTGTCTGAGCTAATCGAACGCATTGTTTCATTTATACTCAAGACACATGGGCTTGGGACAAATGAGAGAAACAACAATTGAAAACAAGTTAAGCGTGCCAGCGAAACGGAAAATTAGATGCAAGCAGACACCATAAGGCGAGTTTTTGGAGCGACTAGATTTTTTGGTTACTTTTTTATCGATGAAAAAAGTAACACAAAGCCCCTCGGGCAACGAGATCAAAAGCCCAACGCAGTCTGCATCACTCCGGCTCCACCGTCGCCCCCAGCCCTATCCGCATTCTGCGGTAATTGACCTTTTCAATATCATCGATTTTGTAAAGCGTGATCCTGCCATTTGGATCCTTATCGTATTGGGTGCCATATATCTGAGGCTCTCCGATGGTGACGCATAGTTTATCCGTCATCTTGGCAAACACATCCCACTCAGCCTCACCTTCCAAGCAGAGGTCTTTAACAACAGGAATATACTTCTTGTAAACTATGCTGTCTCCTTGATGAAGGATGATGTACCCGACAGCCCTGGATTGCCTGCGGCCAACTTTAGCTATCTCGGGGTATCCGTTTCTGTCAAGAAATCTCTCGAGGGCCAGATAATTGAGTGAATCCTTCTGGTTGAACTGTTGCTCTGTGAATTTAAATTCAGGGAGAACCACTGTATCAATCTCCTCGATATATCCGTTGAGCGCATAAGGTGAATAAGTCCGATACTTTTGATCCTCGAAATACAAGGAATCCAGAAAGAAAGCACTCTTCGCATCAGGATACAAAGAATACCCTTTTCTGACTTCAACAACTAGTGGCTTCCAGTACATACTCCGCTTCAACTTGAGCAATCGAGGATCTACGAGCATTTCCACTCGCTTGGCCATAGGGACCATCTTTATCCAACGTGCAAACTGGATATTGGCCTTACCCAGGCTATCTGTCTGAAGGTATTCCAATCCCTTGCGATAAAAGAGCTGCGGAATAGTAATATCTGAGGTACGGATGGTGGTCCTCCTGTTCTGCAACCTTCCTGTGGATGTTGCATTGTCTGATATAGGATATGCACTGCCGAGACCAAAGGTCAGCATGCTTTGCTTGTTGATCTTATACCGATCATGCAGGTATGTGCTCACACTTTCTGCCCTTGATTTGGAGAGTATGATATTCTCGGCTGTCTCACTATCCGTGTGGCCTATGATGACAAAGATTTTATCCTTCCGCTCCAGGTTGGCCTGGTAAAAGCTGTCAAGCTCAAGTTGATCACTGGCATCCAGTGTCGAAGAATTAGACTCAAATCTCAGGTCGAGGGCGGTGATGGAATTAAGCACTTGTTGCTTGTGTTCTTTCTCGTAGTATTCACAATAGGGGGTGGGATGGATATCAGTGGTAATAGAGTCTTCAGGTAATTTCTCGACCTTAACCTGATCAACAAAAATTGCTACTGGGTTAAAAATCCATCGCACTACTTTCGGAAAATAATAATCCTCGAAGAATCCAATTATAATATACTGCATTTTGCACAACGCCCGAATATTCCAAACCAATTTATTCCATTGACCAGGAATTATTTTCCCAGAGAAATAATAGTCGGATTTTATTAAACTACGATATTCAGGTATATCCACATCTCTCGAAATATAAACTCCAAAATGACTATATGCAGCAGTATCCGCTGCTGGATTAATTGGTGTAAATACCCACATCGAGATTTGATAAACCTCCCCAACTTCCATAGAATTTGCCAGTTTAGTCCATAAATATCCTGTGCAACCGGTATCCAAATCAACACAATTTTCATGGTAAAACAATTTAACCATTGCATCACCCTGCATTAGGTTCAGGGTGTCAAAACTTAACCATGAACCCGATTCCTTCATCGCCTTCGAACCATACCTATTAATCATGTCCCTATGGCAGTAAGTAACAACACTATTACTGTTTATTTTCCAGTCAGATAATTCGGATATACTGGATTCAGGAACATAAGCCCTGAAGTCAAACATCGAGTGCTTCTCAAAATCACCATTGGGAACAAGATTCTGCGAGGATACCCAGAAGGATTGAAAGCAGAGTATAAAAGCAATCAGGTTTTTTGAGGTAAGATCTTTCATAGGCTTAGATCATTTTATCATATTTCATGAGATCCTCATTTTACCTATATCCCGATGGTAAAAATTCTACCACTCTCAGCCCGCAAGTGAATAGCCGG
>WBZX01002487.1_pt1 | contig 12481 bp, 11 predicted proteins | sample 5204211 | NCBI WGS metagenome assembly WBZX01 (sample SAMN12344362, study PRJNA552823) | activated sludge metagenome | biome: Activated sludge suspended growth; feature: Nitrification reactor; material: Wastewater; isolation source: activated sludge from nitrification reactor of wastewater...
CTTGGATCAAGACCACGTCAAATCGACAGGCGCGATCGTGAAGGCGATGCTGTGCGAGATAGTGAGAAGCCAGTTGAATGAGCTTGGCGCGTTTGCGCGCATCCACGGCTTCGATTGCGCCGCCATAGGCGCCTGATCGCCGGCGTTTGACTTCGACAAACACCAGAGTGCCCTCGTGATCCGCGATCAGATCGAGTTCGCCCAACGGGGATCGCACATTTCGGCCCAGGATTCGAAACCCCTGTCGGCGAAGATAGGCTTCGGCTTGCGCTTCCCCTTCATCTCCGAGCAGGCGACGTCGATCACGCATCAGTCGAGTAGGCTCTCACGCTCATCGGCCGGCGAGAGGCCTGCCGTCCTATCTTCCGCAAAGAAGCGCTGCACGGGCGCGAAACTCCGCCGGTGAATCGCACAGGGCCCATGCTCGCGAAGCAAGCGCAGATGCTCCGGCGTTCCATAGCCTTTATGCTCGGCAAAATTGTATTGGGGGTACCACCGGTGGTATTCGACCATCAAGCGGTCTCGCGTCACCTTGGCCACAATCGAGGCTGCCGCAATGGAAAATGACAGTCCATCGCCTTTGATGATGGGGCGCTGGGGAATTGAGAGGCCGGAGAGTGTGACCGCATCCAGGAGCAGAAAGTCCGGTTGGACCGGAAGCGCCATCAACGCACGACGCATCGCCAGCAGAGAGGCTTGAAGGATGTTCAGGCGATCGATCTCCGCCTCCGTCGCAGCGCCGATGCCGATACCGGTGGCGCGGCGAACAATTTCAGCAAAGAGCCGAACACGGTCCGATTCGACGATCTGCTTGGAGTCGTTGAGCCCCGGCAGGCGACATCGTCGCGGTAATAACACCGCCGCTGCGACCACAGGACCGGCCAGAGGCCCACGTCCGGCCTCATCCAGACCGGCAATATGCCGGTACCCGCGCGACCGAGCCTCCACCTCGAATTCCTCGGTGGGTCCCCCTGTCGTCGGGTTCAGGCTACCAACCAAACGTGCGCCTCTGTCCTGAGCGTATGCGAAAAGCCGTGCTAGGCCTTCGCGGCGGCCGCCGCTTCGGCCTTGGCTGCCGTCTGCGCTTTACTTTCGACCTTGAACTCGCGGTCTTCCACCTTCGCGAACTTGCCCTTCTTGGTCCGCAAATAATACAACTTGGCGCGACGGACGCGCCCCTGGCGGACGACGTCGATTTTTGCCACGTTGGGTGAATGGATCGGGAAGGTCCGTTCCACCCCGACGTTGTACGACAGCTTTCGCACGGTGAAGGTTTCGCTATTCAGCGTTCCTTTTCTGGCGATGACCGTCCCCTCATACACCTGGATACGTTCCTTCTCTCCCTCAACGACCTTCACGTGAACGCGAACGGTATCCCCGATCTCGAACTTGGGCGCCGTTTTTTTGGTTAAGGATCGTTGGATCCGCTCTAGCCGATTCATAATCTCTCTCCTCCTCTCAACGAACAGGTACCTGTACAAGACTCTCTTGCATCACTTCACTCAACAACCGTCGATCTTCCAATCCAAGCTCGCGATCCCGCAGGAGATCAGGTCGCTTCAGATAGGTGTTCCGCAACGCTTCCTTGCGACGCCACAAGCGGATCGCTTCATGGTGTCCCGAAACCAACACCTCAGGAACCGCCATCCCGCGCACCTCCGCGGGCCTGGTGTAATGCGGATACTCCAATAACCCTTCAGTAAACGATTCCTCAGCCGCCGACGCGGCATCCCCGAGCACGCCAGGGACCAAGCGGGCCGCAGCATCGATCATGACCAGCGACGCCAACTCCCCTCCGGTCAACACATAGTCGCCGACAGAGATCTGTTCCGGACACAGCGCCATATTCACACGCTCATCCATGCCCTCATAGTGCCCGCAAACAAACACCAGGACGCGGTCATCGCTCGCTAAAGATTGCGCGAGGGCTTGCGTAAACGGCCGCCCCTGGGGAGACGGCATAATCACTCGCAAACTCGTCCCTGGATGAGACGCCTGATACCGGCTGCGTAGCGCATCAATGGCCTGCAGGACTGGCTCGGCTTTCATTACCATACCCGCGCCCCCGCCATAAGGGACGTCGTCTGCCGTTTTGTGCCGGTCGAACGTATAGTCCCGCAGGTTCTGAACAGAGACGTCCAGCAGTCCCTTTTCCTGGGCGCGCTTGAGAATACTCTGGCCGAGCACCGGGGCTACCATCTCGGGGAACAATGTCAGAACGGCGCACCGCATCCTACAGATCTCCAAACCCTTCGGGGAGTCGAACCGTCATCACCCGTTTCGCGACATCCACTGACAGCACGATTTGTTTTGCCGCCGGTATCAGCAACTCTTTTCCGTCCTGCCGCACGACGAACGCTTGGTTATCAGACAGAGCCAGCACCTCTTCCAGCTGGCCCAAGACCGTCCCGCCTTCATCCTGAACCACCATCCCGATCAAGTCACATTGATAATACTGATCGGTCGGCAGCGCCGGCGAGTCCCCGCGAGGAACCTGCAAAAGTCCACCGCGAAACTCGGCGACCTGCTCCGGCGTCGTGAATGCTTCAAACCCCACGATCAACGTCGGCCCACCGGACCGAACGTGCGTGACCCGCGTCAGGAGACTCTTGCCGCTCGACGCAACAATCGTCACCTCGCGAAGCGCCTCAAATCTCCCCGGCACGTCGCTCAGCGACCGCACCCGCGCTTCGCCTCGCACCCCGAAGGATCGTTCGATCCTTCCAATGGTCACAAGCTCTGCCTGATCGAGCGGCGTCATGAGATGCGGCTACTTTTTGCTCTTCTCGTCTTTTCCCGGCTTTTCAGCCTTCGCGCTCTTTTCAGTCTCGAATTCCTTCCACACCCCGTGCCGCTTCAACAGCGTCCGCACCGTCGTCGTGGGCTGGGCGCCATGCCGCAACCAGGAAAGCACCCGCTCCGACTTCAGCACCGGCACGGCCGGATTCTTCAGCGGATCGAAAATGCCGAGAATTTCCAAAAACCGGCCGTCGCGCGGCTTACGTGAATCCGCTGCAATCACCCGATACATCGGTCGCTTATGTCGTCCCGTCCGTGCCAATCGTAAATGAACCGCCACTAGAACCTCCTCAAAATAATGAGCCCTCAGCCATCGGCTGGGTCCGCTCGGTTAACACACTCTTCTCCACCAGTGACTCTGTGCGCACGTTTGCCTTGCCTCGCTCACATTCCCCGAAGCATTTGGGCCAACTGACGCCGCCCACCCGCTCCGCCAGACATGACTTTGGCTATTTTTCGAGCCTGCAAAAACTGCTTGATCAAACGATTGACCTCTTGCACGCTTGTCCCGCTGCCGCGCGCAATTCTTTTTTTCCTGCTGCCGTTGATGAGCGTATGATCGCGCCGCTCACGACTCGTCATGGAATCGATCATCGCCGCGACTCGCTTCATTTCTTTTTCCGGCAACCCGCTATTCGCGAGATCTTTCAACTTTTGTCCGCCCGGCAGCATGCCCAGGATCTGTTCGAATGATCCCAGCCGATTCATTTGCCCCAGTTGCGAACGGAAGTCTTCCAGCGTAAAGGTGCTGCTCGTCAGTTTCTTTTTCGCGGCTTCCGCTTCTTCCCGCGAAAACGTTTCCTGAGCTTTTTCGATCAACGAAAGGACATCGCCCATGCCGAGGATCCGCGAGGCCATCCGATCCGGATGAAACGGCTCCAAGGCGTCGAGCTTTTCCCCCATACCGAGAAACTTGATCGGCTTCCCGGTCACGGCCCGGATAGACAGGACAGCGCCGCCCCGGGCATCGCCTTCAACTTTCGTCAGGATCACCCCGGTGAGACCGACCTGCCGGTCGAACTGCCCGGCCATATTGACCGCATCCTGACCCGTCATCGCGTCGGCAACCAGCAACACCTCGTGGGGAGTCACGGCCTGTTTGACCGCCACGAGTTCGGCCATCAATTCGTCATCGACGTGCAACCGGCCGCCGGTATCCAGCACAACGAGGTCGTAGCCCTGCTCTTGGGCCCGCTCCACGCCGCGCTGGCAAATGCGCACCACGTCGGCGCGCGAGGCATCGACTTGATCGAACCGATGCACATCGATCCCTAAGTCATGGCCGAGGCTCGCCAACTGATCGCCCGCGGCAGGGCGACGCGGGTCGGCCGCCACGAGTAACACGCGCTTGCCCTGGCTCTTGAACAAGCGAGCCAGCTTGCCGGAGGTCGTGGTTTTCCCGGCTCCCTGCAATCCGACCATCATGAGAATGGTCGGAGGCCTGGAGGCGAGACTGATGCTCGACCGCTCACCGCCCATCATGCCGCGGAGTTCGTCCCACACAACTTTGACGACCTGGTGCCCCGGCGTCAGGCTTTTCAGCACTTCCTGACCGATCGCCTTTTCACGCACGCGATCCAGGAAATCCTTGACGACTTTGAAGTTCACGTCCGCTTCGAGCAACGCGAGACGGACTTCCTTCAAGGCTTCGGCAATATTGTCCTCCGTGAGCACACCTTGCCCACGAAGCTTCTTCAGGATCCGTTCAAATTTTTCGCTCAGCGCGTCAAGCACCAATCACCAAAGAAAAAGGCCATCGAAGCCGGGTTCGAGCCAAAGCTCCGATCGCCTCGAAAAACATCAAAAAAATAGCATCGGGCAGTCTATAGAAGGGGGGCGCGTGAAGTCAAGATATTCGGCACCTCCAGGGATGAAGTCCTGAAGGTCTCCTGCAGTGTTTTTTACGAGCTCCTCCTTCTCTAAGCTTCGCCCAGGCCACGAGTCGCAATGTATGGCGCAGGACCGGACAGCGAACGATCCCTGCATGAAACGACAGTGTCCTCCAGTCAGAAACCTACGCCCCTGCGTCATCTGGCATGCATTTTGTTGACATCAATTTACGCTTCCGATATGGTGCCTCAAGTCGGCACATACTACCGACAGCGTGAACCCGGAGAGCATCGGATGAGAAAATCGATCGGCGTGCTGCTGATCTTTATCCTGATCGGCGGAATGCTGGGCGGGATTTTCGGTGAAATTCTGCGCGTGATGGCCCCGAACGGCGCGATTCAAAACATCTTTGCCAGCAATTTCTCTCCCGGGATCAACCCGCCGCTCACCGTGGATCTGGTTCTCCTCAAACTGACGTTCGGCTTCAGCATCAAGGTCAATCTGCTCAGCGTGTTGGGGATGTTTCTGGGGGCCTACCTCTACAAACAGATGTGAGTTGAGGGACGTCCCAACCGTCGACCCGTCGTACACCTCGCCCGTTACTGCGTCAACTCCAACGCCTTCAGCTTCAGCGATCTGATCCGGTTCCGCAACTCCGCGGCCCGTTCGAATTCCAATTTCTTGGCAGCGGCCTTCATCTCCACCTCCAGACGGCGGATCAGCTGCTCCGTATCGCCCGTCGCCGTATAGTCCCCGGGGGATTCCGCCGCCAGTTCAAGCTGACCGGCATTCGTTCCGCCGGACGCATAGTCGAGAACTGGAATCAGCTTCTTGATGCTTTCCGGAGTAATGCCGTTAGCAACATTGTAGGCTTCCTGGATATGCCGCCGGCGCGCCGTCTCATCCATCGCGCTCCGCATCGAATCAGTCACCGAGTCCCCGTAAAAAATGACCCGGCCATCGAGATTTCTCGCCGCGCGTCCGGCCGTTTGAACCAGGGAGCGATGCGACCGAAGAAAACCTTCCTTATCCGCATCCAGGATGGCCACCAACCCGACCTCCGGAAGATCCAGCCCCTCTCGCAACAGGTTGATCCCGACCAGCACATCGAACACCCCTCGCCGGAGGTCGCGAATGATCTCCGCCCGCTCCAATGTCTTAATGTCCGAATGCAGGTAGCGCACCTTCACGCCGAGGTCGTGATAATACTCCGTGAGATCTTCCGCCATGCGCTTGGTGAGAGTGGTCACCAGGACGCGATTGCCCTTCGCTGCCTCCGCGCGTACTTCCGCCAGAAGATTGTCCACCTGCCCCTTCGCCGGCCGCACATCGATGAGGGGATCCATTAAGCCGGTCGGTCGGATGATCTGCTCGATAACTTCGCCCTTGGCATGCTCCAGCTCATAGGAGCCGGGCGTCGCCGACACATAAATCACCTGCTTGAGCATTCGCTCGAACTCGGCGAACTTCAGCGGACGATTATCGACGGCAGATGGCAGCCGAAAGCCATAGTCCACGAGTGTGCGCTTCCTGGAAAAATCGCCTTCGTACATGCCGCCGATTTGGGGCACCGTCGCGTGCGACTCGTCGATGATCAAGAGAAAGTCTTTCGGGAAGTAATCCAGCAACGTCGGCGGGGGATCTCCCGGGGCACGCCCGCTCAAGTGACGCGAATAGTTTTCGATCCCGTGGCAATACCCCATGGCGCGGATCATTTCGAGATCGAACTTGGTCCGCTGCTCAATCCGTTGCGCCTCCAGCAACTGGCCGTTCTTTTTGAACGCCGCCACTCGCGCGTCCAATTCCTCCTCAATGCCTGTGATGGCCCGTTCATACCGGTCCGGCGCAATGAGGTAGTGCGTATTGGGGTAGATGGCAATCTTCGGCAACTTGCCCAACGATTTGCCGGTCAACGGATCGATCTCATGGATCGCGTCGACCGTATCGCCGAACAGTTCGATGCGCACCGATTTGGCCTCCGACGAAGCCGGGAAAATCTCGATCACATCACCGCGCGCACGAAATGTCCCCCGGTGGAAGTCCACATCATTGCGCGCATACTGAATATCGACCAGTTTCGCCAGAATCTTCTCGCGCCGCGTCTCCATGCCCTCTTCAAGATAGACCAACATGTCATGGTAGACCTCCGGCGACCCGAGGCCGTAGATGCAGGACACCGACGAGACGATCAACACATCGTTACGCTGCAGGAGCGATGTCGTCGCCGCATGGCGCATCTGATCAATCGCGTCGTTGATCGAGGCATCCTTGGCAATGTACGTGTCGCTCTGCGGGATGTAGGCTTCCGGCTGATAGTAATCGTAGTAACTGATGAAATACTCGACGGCATTATGCGGAAAAAACTGTTTAAATTCCTGGTAGAGCTGACCGGCCAGCGTCTTATTGTGGACGAGCACGAGGGTCGGCTTCTGCACCCGTTCGACGACATTCGCCATCGTGAAGGTCTTGCCGGAACCGGTGACCCCGAGCAAGGCCTGATGCTGCTTGCCGGCCAGAACTCCGGACGTCAGCTTCTCAATGGCTTGGCCTTGGTCGCCGCAGGGCTTGAATGGAGCGTCGAGCTTAAATGGAGGCATAACCGAATCATCTTAGCATGCCCGCCGACCGGATCGCTTCCCCTTGACAGGCCCCTTCGGCTATGTAACGATTCGTTACATGCACGCAACGGATCTCAAAACCGCACGCCAGACACTTGGACTCACCCAGGAACAACTGGCCGAGCGGCTGAAAACCACTCGCCAGACCATCGCACGTTACGAAATCGGCACCCATAAGATTCCCTTCGCCGTCCGACTGGCGATCGATCACCTCACGGCCGCATCCCATATTCCATTAGCTGGATTGGTGGCGGCCGGCGATCCCATCGAACCGATTCCTCAAACCGAACTCGTGGAAGTCCCTTCCGGCATGAAGGGGCGAGGCGAAACCTTTGCCTTGCGGGTCAAGGGCGAATCGATGCGGGACGAAGGCATTCTTCCCGGCGATCTGGTCATCGTCCAAAAACAACATACGGCCCGGAACGGCCAGACCGTGATTGCCATCGTCAACAATGACGCTACGATCAAAACTTATTACCGCAAAGGCTCCACGATCGAGCTGCGGCCGGCCAATGACACCATGAAACCGATTGCCATCAAAGCCACCGACTCCCTTCGCATTGAAGGTCTCGTCATCGGAGTCATCCGCTACTGCAAGCCCTAGGATCGCGCCGGCCCGGTGACATGATGGATCGCCAGATTGTATGTCTCGCCGTGCCCTCGTTCGAACTCGCGCTCGCGCGCCTGATCGAACCTCGCCTTCGCAATAGGCCTCTCGGTGTCGCCTCCGCAGTACAGCCACGCACCCTGTTGCAGGACGTATCTTCCGAAGCGATTCTTGACGGCCTCTACCCGGGCATGACCGTGCAGCAAGCCCTGCAACGCTGCCCTGCACTGCACATCCTGATACCCGATGCCATTCGCACCACGCAGGCACATACCATGCTGTCCCGGATCATCACCCGCTATGCGCCGGTATGGGAACCGATTAAACCCGGCGCCTTCCTGCTCGACCTGACCGGCACCACACGGCTCTTCGGGCCCGCCTGCGACACGGCTGCGCGGCTGCAACGGGATATAGCCATGCAGGCACACGTCGACGGTGTGTCGGGAATCGGCAGCAACAAACTCGTTGCCCAAACCGCCTCCGGCCTTGTGCAACCGGCCCAGCTGTACGAAGTGCGTCACGGCTCGGAGCGAGCCTTCATGGCGCCTTTGTCGATTGACACCCTGCCGTTACTTCATCACCCACGCATGAAATCCTTGCGCCAATGTATGCATGATCTCAATCTCCGCACCTTCGGCGACGTGGCCGAGATTCCCCTGCCCGCCCTGAACATCGCCGCCGGAAAATGGGCAGCTCCCTTGCTGCGCTGGGCCCAGGGTATCGACGCGACCCCGGTCATGCCACCACCGGTCCAGCCCCACCTGGAGGTCTCTCGTACCCTCGAACCGGATACCATCGATGACCTGGTTCTCTGGCATCACCTGGCTGATCTGCTTGAAGGACTTTGCCGAATGTTGCGAACCCAGCATCGGGTCTGCGGACAACTCGCACTGACGAGCCGCTATAGCGATCGAGTGCACTCAACAGTCCAGCAACGTCTCGACCCGCCCAGTTACTGGGAGATCGATTGGACGCCGCCGCTCCAGGCATTGTTCCAGCAAGGTGTGCGGCGGCGCGTCCGCATCAGCAGACTGACGTTGAGCGCGACGGAACTGACCGTGCCTACCGAACAATGTGCGCTGTTCGATGGCATCGACACGACACCCACCCCACGAACCCGCGCACAGCAGGTGACGCGCACCCTCGACCAGCTGAGAGCACGCTTTGGAAACGACATCATTCGCTATGGCAGAACACATTGAGGCAGACAGGGCCATGCCATCCCCTTTCGTTCATTTACACGTCCATTCTTCCTATTCGCCGATGCAGGGTGTTCCCTCGCTTGAAACTCTCTGCCGAACGGCGCGCGCCCAGGGCGCTGACATCCTCGCGCTCACTGATACCAACGGCTTGTACGGCGCCATCCGATTCCTTGAGGTGGCCCGCGCATCCGGCATCAAGCCCATCCTCGGCACCGAACTAACCTACCGGACACATCGCGCTGTCCTCCTCGCAAAGACTCCAGCCGGCTACGGCAATCTCTGTCGTATTCTCTCGGCGCGCCATGACGAGCCTGCCTTCGACTTCACCGCGACGGTGGCTCAGCATCGGGGCGGCCTGATCATCCTCTCCGACGACCAGGCGGCCCTCACCGAGTGGCATCGATATTCCCGGGACGATCTCTTCGTCGAGTTGACGCCGGGGCCGGACATGGCCGAAACCCTGGCCTTCAGCCGCCGATCCGGATTGCCGCCGGTCGCCACGACCCGCGCCCAATTCGTGGCGCCGTCCGACTACCAGCTCCATCGACTCTTGCGCGCCATTGCATTGAATACCACGCTATCTCGATTGCCGGACGACGCCTGTTGCAGGCCTACCCATTGGATGATGCCGGCAGCAGATCTTGCACGGCAGTTTCCCCATGTACCGGAAGCCCTCGCCAACAGCCGACACATCGCTGAACACTGTGCCACCGACTGGGACTTTAAACACAGTATCTTCCCGTCGTTTCGACACCTCACCGCGACTCAGGCCTTCGACCGCCTTCGCGCACAGACTTACGAAGGCGCGTACCAACGGTACGGAGCACTCTCCCCTGCAGTCTCTGCGCGCATCGAGCATGAACTCGCCGTCATTCGCGACAAGGGATACGCGGAGTATTTTTTGATCGTCGAGGAGATCGTCCGGCAAGCTCCGCGCACCTGCGGCCGCGGCTCTGCCGCCGCGTCAATCGTGTCCTATTGCTTGAAGATTACCCACGTTGATCCGATCCGCCATGGCCTCGTCTTTGAACGGTTCCTCAACCCCGGACGACATGATCCACCCGACATCGACATCGACTTTCCCTGGGATGAACGAGACGACGTGCTCACGCGGGTGTTTGCTCAATATGGCGAACGATCGGCCGCCATGGTCGCCAATCAGAATACGTTGGCAATCCGGGCGGCGATTCGCGAAACGGCAAAAGTCTATGGCCTGCCGACGATAGAAATCAGCCAGGTGTTGCCCTTGATCCTGCGACAAACGGACCACTTTTCCGCGGCGGCGGCCAATATGGAATCACGCGCCTGGACGACGCACCTCTGCCGACAGGCACGGCTCTCGTCGCCTTGGCCGGACATCATTCACTGGGCGCTTCAATTGGAAGGGCACTTTCGCCATCTGAGCCTGCACTGCGGCGGCATCATCCTCGTGCCGGACGAGATCCGCCGGTACGTGCCGGTCGAACGGTCGGCCAAGGGCATTCCGGTCATTCAGTGGGAGAAAGATCAAGCGGAAGACGCCGGGCTGGTGAAAATTGACCTCCTCGGCAATCGCTCGCTGGCGGTCATTCGCGATGCGCTGGCCGCTATTGCGCGCCATACGGGCCGACAGATCGACTATGCGGCCTGGGACCCGCTCTCCGATGCGCAGACCAGCGCGCTGATTCGGCAGAGCAACACGATGGGATGTTTTTATGTGGAGTCACCCGCCACACGACTTTTACTCAAAAAACTCTGGACCACCATGCCGGCCGCACAACAGGCCCAGGCCGATGATTTCGAATATTTGACGATCGTCTCCTCCATCATCCGACCAGCCGCGCATCGATTTGCCGATGATTTCATTCGTCGCGCCCATGGGGAGCCCTACCGCACGTTTCATCCGACACTGGATAACGCGTTGTCGGAGACCTTCGGCATCATGGTCTACCAAGAGGATGTCATGAAGGTCGCGGTGGCGCTCGGCGGATTCTCAATCGAAGACGGCGATCAATTACGGAAGATCCTCAGCAAGAAACACAAGCAACGACAGCTTCAGGATTACCAACGGCAGTTTTGCGCCGGCGCGCTGGCACGGGGAGCGGATCTGCGCGCCATCGCACAGATCTGGGCCATGATCATGAGTTTTGCCGGATACAGCTTCTGCAAACCTCATTCGGCCAGTTACGCACAGGTGTCTTTTAAATCGGCATATCTCCGCGCCCATTATCCAGCCGAATTCATCGCGGCGGTCATCAGCAATCAAGGCGGATTCTACTCGACGTTTGCCTATGTGTCGGAAGCACGACGGATGGGGCTGACTATTCAGCCTCCCGATCTCAATGAGAGCGACTGGGCCTATCAAGGGACGGGAAAAAACCTGCGCGTCGGATTGATGCAGATCAAAGGACTCCGGCAGGATGTCGCCGACACGGTGATGAAGAACCGAGCCGCTCAGGGGCCATTTCGGTCGTTGCAGGATTTTCTGGAGCGGGTCCAGCCGGACCCCTCGCAAGCGCGGCTGCTCATCAAAGCCGGCTGCTTCGATCGTCTCGCGGGTGAGCTCACCAGACCGGCGCTATTGTGGCGTCTGTTGGCGTGGCAGCACCAGGCATCTTCCGGCTATCTGCCTATCCCGCCTGAATATCCTGCGTCAGAACTGATCGCGCAAGAGATCGAGACATTCGGGTTTCCTCTCCGTTGCCACCCGCTCGACCTGATTCCAGCCGGCCATGTTCCACCCACGATTGTGACGGCCTGTGAGATGAAGCACCATATCGGCCGTTCAATCACGATGATGGGCGTATTGATTACAGAGAAAATCGTTCATACCAAACAAGGCGAGCCGATGGAGTTCGTCAGTTTCGAGGATTTGAGCGGCCTGTACGATGCCACGATCTTTCCGGACATGTATCGAAAAACATGCCACCTACTGGGAACGAATCGCGTCTATGTTCTTGAAGGAACCGTCGAAGCACACTTTGCCGCCGTGACGCTGACCGTCACGGCGATTCGGAGGGCATCCTATCGGCAGCGAGCCCATCCGGCCGAGTGGCCAGCGGGCTCGCCGCTAGGATGACTACAATCGCTCAGGGAGTTTTCTTTTCAGGAGCATCGGCGGCATCGCCTTTTTCCACCTTGAGGATATTCACGTCGAAGGTGAGCGTCTTGCCGGCCAGCGGATGGTTGAGATCGATAAGGACTTTCTTCTCGTTCACTTCCAAGACTTTCACCAGACGATTATCCGAGGCTTGCAAAATATCCCCGACCTTCACGTCTTTGGGAAGCTTCTCCTTCTCGATGCTTTGCCGCAGCTTATTATTGTAGGGACCGTACGCGTCCTGCGCCATCACCTCGATGCGCCGTTTCTGTCCGGCCTTCATGCCGTCGAGAGCCTTTTCGAGGCCGGGAACAATTTCATGCGCCCCCTGCACAAACGCAATCCG
>WBZX01002489.1_pt1 | contig 12480 bp, 11 predicted proteins | sample 5204211 | NCBI WGS metagenome assembly WBZX01 (sample SAMN12344362, study PRJNA552823) | activated sludge metagenome | biome: Activated sludge suspended growth; feature: Nitrification reactor; material: Wastewater; isolation source: activated sludge from nitrification reactor of wastewater...
GCCGCCGGCGAGGATGTTGACGGCGACGCCGGAGATGATGTGGTCGACGTTGAACGTGACCGTGGCGATGGCGTGGATCACACCGCCGATCGCGCCGCCGACGACGCCGAGGAGGAGCCCGGTCCATGGCCCGAACTGCCACGCGCCGTATGCACCGAACCAGGTGCCGAGGATCATCATGCCTTCGAGGCCGATGTTCACGATGCCGACCCGCTCGGAGAAGATGCCTCCGAGGCCGGCCATTCCGATCGGGACCGCGAGGCCGAGCGCGACGGCGATCGTGCCCGACGAGGTGATGTCGTTGGCGCCGCTGACGATGCGGACGACCGACATGACGATCAGCCCGAGCCCGATGTAGACGAGCCCGCGCTGCCATGACGGGAGTTCGCGAAGCCAGGGGGCAGGGTGGCGGTGCCCGTCGGCACCCGCCGGGGTGGTGGTCGGAGACGGCTCGACGGTGGTGGTCACGACGCCACCGCCGCGGTGGGCGCTGCGGCGTCGAGATCACGCGACGCTGCTTCTTGGGTGGCTCGCTCGCGCATTCGTCGGGCCTGTTCGTAGACGATCACCACGGTGAGGACGATGACGCCCTGCATGATGACCACGATCTCCTTGGGGATCTCGCTGAACTCCAGGAACCGGCCGGCCGAATCGAGGAACCCGAAGATCATCGCCGCCATGGCGATGCCGACGGGGCTGTTGCGCCCGAGAAGGGCGACGGCGATGCCATCGAAGCCGAGGTTGAACTGGAGGTCGGTGCTGTACGCGTGCTTGTCGCCGAGGATCTGCGGCAGGCCGACCATGCCGGCGACGGCGCCCGACATGATGAGGGTGCGGAAGACCATCGCCTTGGGGTTGATGCCGGAGGTGCGCGCTGCGGTGGCGTTGGCGCCCGACGCCCGGAGCTGGAACCCGAACCGGGTCTTCCACACGACGAGGTAGAAGGCGACGCCGAGTGCAGCGGCCACGAAGATGAACCCGGTGAGGTTGTGGAGGTTGCGCTCGATGAGGTTGGGCATCCACGACGACGACGGCATGAGCTTCGTCTTCGGGCTCAGGTCGCCCGCCTCGCGGACGGCGAAGAACTCGCCGAACAGGTAGGCGATGAGACCAGTCGCGATGTAGTTGAGCATGATCGTCGCGATCACCTCGTTGACGCCTCGCTTGACCTTGAGGATCGCAGGGATTGCCGCCCAGAGCGCGCCGAACGTCATCGCGATCACGATGCAGAACAGCACGTGCAGCACGGCCGGGAGTTCGACTGCGGCGCCGATGATGGCGGTCGCGAACATGGCGACCTTGTATTGCCCCTCGACGCCGATGTTGAAGAGGCCCATCTTGAACCCGATCGCGACGGCGATCGCCGAGATGTAGAGCGGGACCGCCCGCTGGGTCGCGTCGATCCAGGTGTTGGCGTCGCCGAAGCGTTCCCCGAGCGTCGACAGGACGTCACCGGGATTGAACCCGGTGACGGCGACGAGGATCGCGCTCAGGGCGGCGGCGATGAGAAGGGAGACGATCGGTGCTGCGGCGTTGATGCCGAGGTTCGTCCAGTTGACGGGCCGGGAGCGGCGGGGCGGCCTGATCGTCGTCGGGTCGGCGGTCGTCATGACGCCACCTCCTGTCGTTCGCCGGTCATGTAGAGGCCGAGTTGTTCGGGGGTTGCTGTCGCCGGGTCGAGTCGGGCGCTGATCTGGCCACGGAACATCACGAGCAGGTTGTCGCTGAGGCCGATCAGTTCGTCGAGGTCGGCGGAGATGAGGAGCACGGCGAGGCCGCTGGCGCGGGCCCGGCGGAGTTCGTCCCAGATCGCCGCCTGAGCCCCGATGTCGACGCCGCGGGTCGGGTGGGCCGCAATGAGGAGGCTCGGGCCCGCCGTCATCTCGCGGGCGGCGATGAGCTTCTGCTGGTTGCCGCCCGACAGTGCGTAGGCCGGGACGCCACAGCCCGGTGTGCTGACGTCGAAGCGCTCGATCGCCTCGTCGCACTCGTCCTTGGCGTGCCGGGCGTTGATCCAGGGACCGGAGCTGAACCGCGACGTGTCGTCGTGGCCGAGGATCATGTTCTCCCAGAGCGGTGCCGCGAGCATGAGGCCTTCGCGATGGCGGTCGAAGGGGATGTAGCCGATGCCGGCGTGCCGGCGTTCGCGTACGCCGAGGTGGGCGAGATCGTTGCCGCTGAGCTCGACCACACCGCTGCTGACCGGCCGGAGCCCGAGGAGGGCCTCGACCAGTTCGAACTGGCCGTTGCCTTCGATGCCGGCGATGCCGAGGATCTCGCCTTGATGGATCGTGAAGGACACGTCGTCGACGACGACCCGGTCGGTCTCGTCGTCGCGGGCCGTGAGGCCGACGACCTCGAGTTCGACGACGTCGGTGACGGTCGACTCCTGGGTGTCGGGGGTGGGGAGCTCACTGCCGACCATCAGTTCGCCGAGCCGCCGCTTGTCGACGTCGGCCGGGAGCACGGTGGCGACCGTGTGACCGTCTCGGATGACGGTGATCTCGTCGGAGATGGCCAACACCTCGTCGAGCTTGTGGCTGATGAACAGGATGGTGACGCCCTCGGCGACGAGATGCTTGAGGTTGCCGAACAGCTCGTCGACCTCCTGGGGGACGAGCACGGCAGTGGGCTCGTCGAGGATCAGGATGCGGGCGCCGCGGTACAGCACCTTGAGGATCTCGACGCGCTGGCGTTCGCCGACGCCGAGGTTCTCGACGATGGCGTCGAGATCGAGGTCGATGCCATAGGCCTTCTGGAGCTCGCCGAGACGTTGGCGCGCCCCGGCGTAGTCGATCACCCCACGGCGGGTCGGCTCGGCACCGAGGATGATGTTCTCGAGTGCGCTCAGGTTGTCGGCGAGCATGAAGTGCTGGTGGACCATGCCGACGCCGGCAGCGATCGCATCGGTGGGCGATCGGAAGGATTCGATCGTGCCGTTGATCGAGATGGTGCCCTCGTCGGGGCGGTGCATCCCGTACAGGGTCTTCATCAGGGTCGACTTGCCCGAGCCGTTCTCACCGACGATCGCGTGGATCGTTCCGGGCGCGGCACTCAGGTTGATGTCGCGGTTGGCGATGACCCCGGGGAACCGTTTCCAGATTCCCACCAGTTCCACGGCGAGCGGTGTGCTGTCGACCACGTTCCCCCTTCGAGCCTGCAAGGTGCGCAGGATGCTAGATGCGAAAAGGGCCCGGTGCCGCCGAAGCGACACCGGGCCCCAGTCGTTGACTGCTGGTGGATCAGGGAGCCGTCGGGACGGTGATCTCGCCGGAGATGATCTGGTCCTTGAAGGCGTCGAGCTGGTCGGCGATGTCGTCGACGTAGCCGCCCGAGGTGGAGTAGCCCACACCCTCGGCCTTGAGGTCGAGCACGACGGTCTTGCCGCCCTTGTCGCCCTCGGCGAAGGCCTTGATGCTGTCGTAGACCGCAACGTCGACCCGCTTCAGCATCGAGGTCAGGATGTGTGCCTGCTGGTCGGTGGTGGCGTTGAGGTACTGGTCCGAGTCGACACCGATCGCCCACTTGCCGTCGCCGGCCTCGACGGCGGCGTCGAACAGGCCGCTGCCGGAACCGCCGGCGGCGTGGAAGATCACGTCGGCGCCGGCCTCGTACATGGCGCCGGCGATGACCTTGGCCTTGTCGGGAGCGTTGAAGCCGGTGAAGTCACCGTCGGGGGAGATGTACTTCACGTCAACGACGATCTCGGGCTTGGCAGCCTTGGCGCCGGCGACGTAGCCCGCCTCGAACTTCTTGATGAGGTCGTTCTCGACACCACCGATGAAGCCCACGGTGCCCGTGGTCGACTTGAGTGCCGCCGCGGCGCCGACCAGGAACGAGCCCTGCTCCTCGGCGAAGACGTTGTTGCGGACGTTGTCGGCCTCGACGACGGTGTCGATCGTCACGTACGACGTGTCGGGGTTGGCCTCGGCGATCAGCTTGATGCTGTCGGCGTAGGCGAAGCCGACTCCGATGATCGGGCTGTAGCCGCCCTCGGTAAGGAGCTTGAGGTTGGCCTCGCGATCCTCGTCCTTGGAGGGCGAGAGCTCCTTCGGGGCTTCGAGGCCCAGTTCGTCGGCGGCCTTGTCGAGGCCGGCGACGGCGGCGTCGTTGAACGACTTGTCGCCGCGGCCGGCGAGGTCGAACGCCAGGCCGACCTTGATGTCGGACGACTGCTCGGTGCTGTCGCTGCCGGAGTCGGTCGACGCATCGTCCTTGTCGTCGCCGCAGGCCGCGCCGAGGAGGCTGACTGCGGAGGCGAGTGCGACGAGCGATAACAGTCTTCTGGTTCGCTTCACGGGGTGCCCTCCTGGAGGCTGTGCGTGTCGCCCGGCATGCCGGGCCGACAACTGGGGTTACAACTCCTGTTCCTAGCAGCCCGATCGAGGGCCCGGTTGCGATTCTGTGGTGGCTGCCCCGCGGCGCCTACGGTTGCGGGCATGAGCGAACCCACCATCGATGTCGTCGGCATCGGCAACGCACTCGTCGACGTGATCAGCCACGAGACCCCCGACTTCATCGCAGGGCAAGGCCTCGTTCCTGGCTCGATGAACCTCATCGACGAAGAGCGTCGCGAGGCGCTGTACGGCGCCATGGGCGTGGCGATCGAGGCGAGTGGCGGGTCGGGTGCGAACACCACGGTCGGGGTCGCTTCGCTGGGCGGCACCTCGCACTACCTCGGTCGGGTACGTGACGATCAGCTGGGCGCGGTCTTCAACCACGACATCCACGCTGCCGGCGTCGGCTACTCCACCCCGCTCGCGACCGACGGTCCGCCCACGGGTTGTTGCCTGATCCTCGTCACCGAGGACGGCCAGCGCACCATGAACACCTACCTCGGAGCATCCACGCTGTTCGGTGTGCCCGACGTCGACCCCGACGTCATCCGCAGCGGCCAGAACCTCTACCTGGAGGGCTACCTGTTCGATCCGCCGGCCGCACAGGAGGCGTTCCGTTATGCCGCCGGCATCGCGCACGAGGCCGGCCGGCGGGTGTCGCTGACGCTCAGCGATTCGTTCTGCGTCGACCGGCACCGCGATGCGTTCCGCGGTCTGCTCGAGACCCACGTCGACCTGCTCTTCGCGAACGAGGACGAGCTGTGCTCGCTCTACGAGGTCGACGACGTGGAGGTCGCACTCAAGGCGGTGCGTGAGGACTGTGAACTGGCCGCCGTCACGCGGAGCGAGAAGGGGTCGGTCATCGTGACCCGCACCGATCGCATCGACGTGCCCGTCGAGCCGGTCGACCGGGTCGTCGACTCGACCGGGGCCGGCGACATGTACGCCGCCGGGTTCCTCTACGGGTTGTCCCACGGGCGTGATCTGGCGACGTGCGGGCGCATCGCGTCGATCGCGGCGTCGGAGGTCATCGCCCACGTCGGCCCCCGGCCGGCCGTGACCCTCGCCGACCTGATCCGCAACGTCTGAGCCCGACGACCCGAACGAGAGAGGCGCACATGACCGACGCAACCGCCGAGCCGAAGCTGGTGGTCCTCGACCACCCGTTGATCCACGACAAGTTGGCGCGGTTGCGCGACCACACGACCAAGCCCGATGCGTTCCGCCGGATCGTGCACGAGATCTCGCTCCTCGCCGGCTACGAAGCGCTGCGCGACCTGCCCACGGTCGACACCACAGTGCAGACGCCGCTGATGGAGGCGCCGGCCAAGGTGCTCGGCGATCCGGCGCCGGCCATCGTGGGCCTGCTCCGCGCCGGTCTCGCCATGATCGAGGCCGTGTTGCAGCTGGTGCCGGAGGCGATGGTCGGCCACATCGGCCTGTATCGCGATCACGAGACGCTCCTGCCGCATGAGTACCTCGTGAAGCTCCCGACCGAGATCGCCAAGCGCGAGGTGCTGGTGGTCGATCCGATGTTGGCCACCGGAGGGTCGGTGATCCACGCGCTCGATGTGTTGAAGCGCAACGGCGTGACGCGACTGCGACTCCTGTCGATCTTCGGTGTGCCCGAAGGCGTCGCCAACGTGCACGCCGCGCACCCCGATGTGCCGATCTTCCTCGCGGTGCTCGACGATCAGCTCAACGACAAGGGCTACATCCTCCCCGGTGTCGGCGACGCCGGCGACCGCCTCTACGGCACGAGGTAGTCAGAGCGCGCAGGGGTTGATTCTCCCGACGTGAAACCCGCTCGGTGCGGGTTTCACGTCGCCGCGGTCTCAGGCGCACCAGGCCGCGGCGCGACCCGTCGGCGTCGAGACCTGGCTCAGGTGCTACGATGTAGCACATGAGCCAGGTCGGCATCCGGGAACTGAAGCAGAACGCATCGGCGGTCGTGGCCGAGGCAGCGGCAGGCGAGCTCGTGACGATCACCGATCGCGGCCGACCGGTCGCGCAACTGGTTCCGATCGGTGGGTCCCGCCTCGACGCCCTGATCCGGGCGGGTCGAGCCCGTGCGCCGAGGCGATCGATTGCCGACCTGCCGCCGCCGATCCGGGATCGGTCTGGGGGGAGAAGCCTGACAGACGAGGTCATCGCTGCTCGAGACGACGAGCGCTACTAGTGGCGGTGTACCTCGATACGTCCGCGGCGACGAAGTTGGTGGTCTCCGAGGCGGGCTCGACATCGCTCCGCCGGTGGATTGCAGCGCTCGACGAGCCTGTCGTCTCGAGCGACCTGCTTCGGACCGAGCTGCTGCGCGCCGTGCGGCGGCGCAAGCCGTCAGCGATGACGCAGGCACGAGCCGTGCTCGACTCGATCACCCTCACCGACATGCCGACGTCGCTCTTCGAACGAGCAGCGCTGCTGGAGCCGACCGGTCTGCGGAGCCTCGACGCGTTGCACATTGCCGCGGCGCTCGACCTTGGCGATGAGCTCTCGGCGATCGTCACCTACGACGACCGGATGGTGGAGGCGACCGAGGCCCTCGGGTTGATCGCGCTCTCGCCCCGCTGACCGCGGGAGTCAGAGCGCGCAGGGTTGATTCTCCCGACGTGAAACCCGCTCGGTGCGGGGTTCGTGACGTCGAATGGTCAGGCGCCGCAGAGCTCAGCGGCAGCGCCGTACATCTGCCGCTTGTGGTTGGCGATGATCGATCGGTTCTTGGCGGCCATGGCCTGGGCCCGTTCGACGGCGAGCGGCAGCACGTCGGACTCGGCCGCGATGTGTTCGACGATGCCGGCGACGAGCGCCTCCGCTCCGCCGTAGCGACGGCCCGTGACGATCGACTCGTGGAGGGTGGCCTGGGGGAGTCGGGCGGCGACGGTGGCGTACATGCCCGGGGTGAGGGGCAGCCCGAGGTCGACCTCGGGCAGGCACCAGTAGCCGCGGTCCTCCCGCATGATCCGTTCGTCGAACCCGCACGTGAGCATCGCTCCGCCGGCGAACGCGTGACCGTTGATCGCCCCGACGGTGTAGAGGTTCATGACGAGCATCCGTCCGAGGAGCCGGTGGACTCCCCGCAGCATGTCCCCGCTCTCATCGGGGTGGGCGCTCATCCAGTCGAGGTCGAGACCGTTCGAGAAGAACTTGCCCGTGCCGGTCACGACCAGGGCGAGCGGACCATCGGTGGCCTCGACCTCGTCGAGCACCTCGTGCCACTCGGCGACGGAATCGCCGCGGTAGCGGTTCTCGCCGTCATTCCAGGAGACGATCACGACGTCGCCGTCGCGTGTTTGCTCGAGGGCCATCAGTGGTCTCCGTTCTCGATGGCGTCGCCGAGGCAGGTCTCGACGAGGGCGGGCACGTCCCACAGCGTCGCCGGACCGACGAAGCGGGGTGCACCGGTGGGTTCTTCGGCGTGCTCGATCGCCCAGGTGGTCACGTAGGGAACGTGGATCGCCCAGCCCCCGAGGCCGAGGATCGGCAGGACGTCCGACTTGAGTGAGTTGCCGACCATCACGAACCTCGACGGATCGATGCCGTGGCGAGCGAACGCGGCGAGGTAGGAGGTCTCGTCCTTCTCGTGGAGGATCTCGATTGCGTCGAACCGCTCTGCGAGAGCGGACGCGTCGATCTTGCGGTGCTGATCCTTCAGGTCACCCTTGGTGAGCAGCACGAGACGGTGGTGCGAGAGGGCGTCGAGGGCTTCGACCGCCCCGTCGAGGAACTCGACCGGATGCGCCATCATCGCCTTCGCCCGGTTGATCAGCCGCATGAGCTCGCTTGCCGGGATGGCGCCGCCCGAGGCGGTGATGGCCGCCTCGATCATCGAGATCGTCGCGCCCTTGATGCCGTAGCCGAAGGCCGGGATGTTGACGGTCTCGGTGGCGATCAGGAGGTCGTGCGCCGCCTGCGCCGGGTCGTCGAAGTCGGCGAGATACGGCGCGGCGACGTCGGCGAAGAGGTCGTAGCTCTCCATGAAGTAGGACTCGTTGTGCCACAGGGTGTCGTCGGCGTCGAACCCCACCCACGTCTCGGTCATCCGCACATCGTGTCAGAAGAAGCTGCCGCAGAACGCCAGCGGCCGGTGGGCGAACAGGGCGTCGGCGCGGCGCACGGCATCGGCGTCGCCCGAGGCGCGACCGCTCGCGACGAGCTCCCACCAACTGGTCGAGCCGAGGTACGCGGCACTCAAACCGGCGATGTCGGTCGCGATGTCGGCGGTGGTGTCGGTCCGCTTCGCTCCGTCGGGCCCGATCGTCCACGAACCGGTGTTGTCGTCGTAGCGACCGTCGGTGACGGCGATGGTCACAGGGGCGGCGTCGTTGACGGTTCGCGCCGTGAGGGCGGCGTCGACGTCGAGGATCCTCAGCCAGATCTCGTCGTAGCGTGCCCGCAGGCCGACGGCGCGGGGGTCGGCGGCGAGCTGGAACAACAGGTCGTCGGTCGGGAGCTCCATCAGGTCGAGCGTCTGCACGAGATCGAGACCCAGCAGGTAGTCCCACAGCGCCGCCTCGACCTCGGGGGTGGCGGCGCGAACCTCGGCCACGTCGCCGGCCCCGGTCTCCATCAACCCGTCGCGATCCTTCCAGGCGACCGAGTACTGCGCGTAGCCGTCGTCGATCCCGTCGGGCGAGGTGTGCACGACGACCCGGTCGGCGGTGTGTCCCTCGATGGCCTCCTCGAGGTAGCGGCGCCACATCCACTCCGCTCTCCCGACCGCACCGGGGCGGTGGGTGCACCGTTCATACAGCGGCGGCACGACGTCGAGCAGCTCCGTCGGCGCGAGCAGCCGGAAGGCGCCGGGGGTTGCGGTCGCGGTGCGGCGCGCCCGGGCGGTGTCGATGCGCACGGTGAGGCGGTGGCTCGCGATGCCGTAGCCGTAGCGCCCGTAGATGCCGGCCTCGCTGGCGCGGAGCGCTGCCAGGACCTGGCCCCGTTCCCGGGCATTGTCGGCGAGCTCGCCGAGGAGCGCGGTGAGCACACCTCGACGCCGGTGGGTGGGAAGTACCCCGACGCGGGTGACGCCCGCGGTCGGAACCCACGCGCCGCCGGGGACGAGCATCTCGAAGCGGTAGGCCGCGACGTGGCCGATGCACGCGTCGAGTTCCCAGGCGGCGATGCCGTCCTGGTCGGCCCAGCTGGGTTCGGTCTTCGCCCAGTCCTCGTCGGTGGCGGCGCCCGTGAGCAGGGCAGTCCGCATGGCATCGCCGCACACCCGCCATTCGTCCGGCGTCGTGGGGCGGGTCACGTAGGCGGTCATCAGAAGAAGCTCCCGCTGAAGGTGAGTGGCCGGTGAGCGAACACGGCATCGGCGCGTCGGACGGTGGCGTCGTCGTTCGCCTCGGCACGTCCCGCAGAGGTGAGGTCCGCCCAGCTGGTGGAGCCGAGATAGGCGGCGCTGAGGCCGGCGATGTCGGTCGTGAGGTCGGCGAGGTCGTCGGTCGCGGTCGCCGCTCCGGCCCCGATGCGCCAGCGTCGGCTCGCACCGTCGGCCCCGGAATCGACGAGGCCGACCACGATCGGCGCGGCGTCGGCCCACGATCGCCCCGCCAGCGCCGCGTCGACGTCGAGGATCCGCAACCACTGCTCGTCCCAGCGCATACCGACGCGTACGGCGCGGAAGTCGGCGGCGGCGTGGAAGAGGACACTGTCGGCGGCGAGCTCATCGACGCTCAGCTGACGGACGAGCGGGATGTCGAACAGGAACTGCCACAGTGCCAGCTCGACCTTCGGCGAGGTCGCCCACACCTCGTGCACCTTCCCGGTGCCGTGGTCGGCGCCGAAGATGTCGTCGGACCAGTTGAGTTGATAGTGGGCATAGCCGTCCGGCTCGCCCGTGGCGGACCGGTGCACGACGACGTTCTCCACGCTGTGGCCGGTGACTGCGTTCTCGAAGAACCGGCCCCACAGCCAGTCCGGGCGGGCGATGCGCCCCGGACGACGATCGGCGCGGTCATAGATCGGTCGGACGGTGTCGAGGATCTCGGCGCCGGGGACCAGATCGAAGGTGCCGTCGGTCGTTGCTCCTCGAAGCGGACGGGCGCGGGCGACGTCGATGGTCACCGTGAGTGCGTCGCCCGCCATGCCGAATCCGAAGTTGCCGTAGATCGTCGCCTCGCTGGCTCGCAGCGACGCCAGCGCGACGCCGTCGGCGACGGCGTCGGCGATGAGGGCGTCGATCAGTCGACGGAAGATCCCCTGGCGGACATGGGTGGGGAGCACTCCGGCGCTGGTCACGCCGATCGTTGTGAGGTGGGCGCCACCGGGCGCCGTGGTCTCGGTGTCGAACGAACCGACGTGGCCGACGCAACGATCACCGTCCCACGCCGAGAACGAACGCAACGACAGCCACCGGGCCTCGTGCTTGGCCCACGTCTCGTCGTCGGGCGGGTTGTCCAGGAGGGCCACCCTCGTGGCGTTGGCGGCGGCCCGTCGTTCCTCGGGCGCCGTTGCCCGGACCTCGATACCCATGGGGGAGATCGTGGCAGTTCGCGCGGGGAGCACGCTGCGGATTTCGGGCGCGAGACTGGCGGCATGCCGAATCCCTACGCCCGCGCCGAAGCCGCTGCTGCCGTCATTCGTTCCCGTCTCGTTCCCGAGCCGAAGGTCGCGGTCGTGCTCGGATCCGGTTGGGTGGGCGTCGCCGAAGGCCTCGGGTCGACACTCGCCGAGCTGCCGCTCGCCGAGCTGCCACACGTGCCGGCACCGACGGTGGCCGGTCACTCCGGTGTCGCCCGCGCCGTCGATGTCGGCGGTGTCCCGACGTTGGTGCTCGGCGGTCGGTCGCACCTCTACGAGGGACACCCCGTCGACACCGTGGTGCACACGGTGCGGGCGGCGGTCCTTGCCGGGTGCTCGACCGTGGTGCTCACCAACGCGTGCGGGTCGCTCGACGCCGCGATGGGAGTCGGCCAGCCGGTCCTCCTGAGCGACCAGCTCAACCTCACCGGTGCGAACCCGATGGCCGGTGGCGACCCGCCCGAGGGCTACCCCGGGCGGTTCTGCGACCTCACCGAGATCTACAGCCGGCGACTCCGCGACGCTGCCCGCGAGCTCGATCCGTCGCTGCCCGAAGGCGTGTACGCCGGCATGCTCGGCGGCAGCTACGAGACGCCCGCGGAGATTCGGATGTTGCGGACGCTGGGTGCCGATCTGGTCGGCATGTCGACCGTGCTTGAGTCGATCGCAGCGCGGCATCTCGGTGCCGAGGTTGCCGGCGTGTCGCTCGTGACGAACCTGGCGGCCGGGATGGGCGCGGAGTTGAGCCACGCCGAGGTGCTCGACGCCGGGCGGGCCTCGGCCGACCGGCTGATGACCCTCGTCGCCGGCATCGTCGCGGCCGCCGTCTGAGGGCGGGGTCCGACATACTGGGTCGCGTCATGGAAGCCGCAGCCACCAACTCGGTCGTCGGTGCAGCCTCGCTGTCCGGTGCGGCGCCCCCCGCTGGTGCGGTGCGCCTCTCCCAGGTGAGGGTGCGCCCTGTCGACGGGCTCGCCCTCGAGACGAGGGCCGCCGAGCTCGGTACCCGCTCGATCAAGGGTTCGGCACAGCTCGCCGCGCTCGAGCTGACGGTCCGGTGCATGGACCTCACGACGCTCGAGGGCGCCGACACGCCCGGTCGCGTGCGCGGACTGTGTGGTCGGGCGAAACATCCCGATCCGGAGGACCCGACCTGTCCGCCGGTCGCCGCCGTCTGCGTCTACCCCTCCCTGGTGTCGGTGGCGGTCGAGGCGACGGCCGGCTCCACGGTGAAGGTCGCGTCGGTCGCCGGCGCGTTTCCGTCGGGGCAGAGTTCGATCGCCAACCGCCTCGACGACATCCGCCGGGCCGTGGCCGATGGGGCCGACGAGATCGACATCGTGATCGATCGCGGCAAGTTCCTGTCGGGTCGGTTGGGGGAGTGCTACGACGAGATCGCGGCCGCCAAGTCGGCCTGTGGCACCGCCCACCTCAAGACGATCCTCGAAGTGGGAGAACTCGGCAGCTTCGACGCCATCCGTCGGGCGTCGATGCTGGCGATGGCGGCAGGCTCCGACGTGATCAAGACATCGACGGGCAAGATCGGGGTGTCCGCCACACCACCCATCGCCTTGTGCATGGCCGAGGCGATCCGCGATTTCGCCGACCAGACCGGCCGCCCTGT
>WBZX01001930.1_pt2 | contig 12471 bp, 10 predicted proteins | sample 5204211 | NCBI WGS metagenome assembly WBZX01 (sample SAMN12344362, study PRJNA552823) | activated sludge metagenome | biome: Activated sludge suspended growth; feature: Nitrification reactor; material: Wastewater; isolation source: activated sludge from nitrification reactor of wastewater...
TCCCAGATCAAGTGGAAAAAGCACGATGAAAAGCAAGATTCTCAAGGCCAAACCAAAAGTGGCGTTCGTAAAATCGATTTGTTCAGCGCTTCCCTAAGGAGAATTTCTTCTTTTCGTCGGCAATGATGGCACGAACTTCGGCCAGTGAGGTGGCAATCAATACATGGCAATCCCACCGATCATGCAACATCTTGGCTGTCATCTGCGCGAGTGATCGCTGATCCTCAACGAGCAAGACTTTCCAGTGTGCAGCAGTTGCCTGGAGCGCAGAGCGGGATGTGGTTCTTACGGATACCATAATAATTTAAAGACCTTGTCAAAAGGCTGCGCAAATTCACATTCGGAATAAAGGCCTGATGAGTTTATCAGGTAAGCAGGTCGATTCCAAACCGCTTGCAGCTGCAGTTGTTTGAGCGTGTGCTGTCGATCTGTTTTTTTAGAATATGGATGCGCTGATGTATTCCGCTGTCGGTGAAGCCTGTCGAATTATAGAACGGAATAAATCACGTCAGTAAGTTAGTTTCAAGGCTGAAAGTCAGCAATTTTTCTTACATCCTACCGTATTCTTAAAAATCACAGCCATTTCCGGGTCGATTTCTGTCAATGTCAGGGCGATCTGATGCGTTTCTGCAATATTGCCCTGCTTGGAAGCAAACACGCCAAGACGAAATAATGCGTCGGCATGATACGGGTCCAGGCGAGTGGCTGTGAGATAGGATTTTCTGGCGTCCTCGTCCCGGCCCAAGCCTTCCTGCGCAGAGCCTAGCTCATACCATGCCTCAGGGTTGTTCGGCTCCACCTTGAGCCATTGCTGGCTGATTTCGCTGAGTCGCACCCAGTCGCTGTTCAGGTGCGGCAGGGCGGTTTGCATGAAAAATGGCTTTTGATCCTCTGGCTGTTCCCAAAAGGCTTGGCCGGTAATTGGCAGATTCTTTTGTGCGGGTAGCTTTTCGAGGTCCTTGACCCATTCGACCGGCATTGCATAAAAATACGCTTGTTTGCCAGGGGTTTTGAACGTGTTGATGGCAATCAGCCTCCCTTGGCTGTCGAATAACGGGCTTCCGCTGGCGCCCAGGCTGAAGCGGGCATTGGTTCGGATAATATTGCCGCCATCGTAGGAGTAGATCGATTTGACTTGGCCGCCAGAAGTCATCGGCGAAGGGCTGCCGCTGGAATGGCCGATGGAAACAACCTCGGCACCTTTACCCAAGTTTGAAGTGTTCCCCAGTTCGACCGGCTTGAGCGGCAGTCTGTCGATATTGAGCAGGCACAAGTCGTGGTTGGGATCGGCCTGTATCGACTCGACAGGATAGGCGTCCTCAGCCTGTGAGATCCATGCCTTGGTGGTACTGCGGAGTACGTGGCAGTTGGTCACCACCCTGTTGTCGCCAACGACCACGCCCGAGCCGTAGGATAAGCCGCCGTTCTGATCGTAACCGCGCACCAGCACGACAGAGAAAAAAACCTTCATTAGATTCTGCTGGTCGAATGCCAGGCTATTCCGGGCCAGCATCAGGCAAATGATGGTTAAGAGCAATCGATGCATGTTCTGGTCCTTTCGAAATCCGAGAAGGGTCACGGCTATCGCATCTTGGTACAATGGCGCGGTGACCGTCACTTACCCCAATAGCCTTTACCAATTGCACCAGCCTTTTCCTCCAGCAGGCGATCAGCCGGTTGCTATCGAAAAGCTGGTCGATGGTGTGCGACAGGGGCTTCGATTTCAGACATTGCTGGGCGTTACAGGTTCCGGCAAGACTTACACCATGGCGAATGTCATCGCCCAACTGGGGCGACCGGCGATTGTCATGGCGCCTAACAAGACATTGGCGGCGCAGTTGTATTCGGAGTTCCGCGAGTTTTTCCCCAATAACTCGGTGGAGTATTTCGTCTCTTATTACGACTATTACCAGCCCGAAGCCTACGTGCCGTCGCGCGACCTTTTCATCGAAAAGGATTCCAGCATCAACGAGCACATCGAGCAGATGCGGCTTTCTGCGACGAAGGCGCTGCTGGAACGCGAGGACAGCATCATTGTTGCCACCGTGTCGGCAATCTACGGAATCGGCGATCCGGTGGATTATCACGGCATGGTGCTGCATCTGACGCAGGGCGAGAAGGTCAGTCAGCGTGACATCATTATTCGCCTGACTGGCATGCAGTATGATCGCAACGAGTTCGATTTTGCGCGGGGTACATTTCGGGTGCGTGGCGACGTAATCGATATCTTTCCGGCCGAAAATTCGGAAACCGCTTTGCGGGTGTCGTTGTTTGATGACGAGGTCGAGACGCTGACGTTGTTCGATCCTCTCACCGGGCAGATTCTGCACAAGGTGCCGCGCTTTACCGTTTATCCCTCCAGCCATTATGTGACGCCGCGCGAAACCACGCTGCGGGCCATCGAAAAGATCAAGGTCGAACTGCGCGAGCGGGTGGATTTTTACATCAAGAACAACAAACTGGTCGAAGCGCAACGCATTGAACAGCGCACCCGCTACGACCTCGAAATGCTTAACGAACTGGGGTTCTGCAAGGGCATCGAAAACTATTCGCGCCACTTGTCGGGCCGTGCGCCGGGTGATCCGCCGCCGACGCTGATCGATTATCTGCCCAAGAATGCACTGATGATCATCGACGAAAGCCACGTGACCGTGCCGCAGATCGGCGGCATGTACAAAGGGGATAGGGCGAGAAAAGAAAACCTGGTCGATTACGGCTTCCGCCTGCCATCGGCGATGGATAACCGGCCGTTGCGGTTCGAGGAATTCGAGAAAGTCATGCGTCAGTGCGTGTTCGTCTCTGCCACGCCGGCCGATTACGAATGCGTGCATCAGCAGCAGGTGGTCGAGCAGGTGGTGCGGCCTACGGGATTGATCGACCCGGAAATCATCGTCAAGCCAGCTGATACGCAGGTGGATGACCTGTTATCCGAAATCAAGCTGAGAGTTGACGTACAAGAGCGTGTCCTGGCCACGACCTTGACCAAGCGTATGGCCGAGGACTTGACCGATTACCTGTCCGAGCACGGCGTCAAGGTGCGATACCTGCACTCCGATATCGATACCGTGGAGCGCGTGGAGATCATCCGCGACTTGCGACTGGGGGAGTTCGACGTGCTAGTTGGCATTAACTTGTTGCGAGAAGGTCTTGATATTCCAGAAGTTTCTCTGGTGGCAATTCTCGATGCCGACAAGGAAGGCTTCTTGCGCTCCGAGCGCTCGCTGATCCAGACGACCGGGCGTGCCGCACGCAATCTCAACGGCAAGGTGATTTTCTACGCCAACAGAATCACCCGCTCGATGAAACTGGCGATGGATGAAACCGAGCGGCGTCGCACCAAGCAAATCGCCTTCAATCAAGCCAATGGCATTACGCCCAAGGGCGTCACCAAGCGAATCAAGGACATTATCGACGGCGTATACGACAAGGATGCCGCGCAGAAAGAACTGAAGGCAGCGCAGGCAACAGCCGACTACGGCCGGATGAGCGAAAAGCAGTTGCTCAAGGAAATGAAGCGCATCGAAAAAGATATGCTGGAAGCCGCAAAAAACCTGGAATTCGAGAAAGCCGCCACATTGCGAGACGAGCTCAAAAATCTGCGCGAGCGGTTTTATGGCGCGGAAGTGCCCGACGTGGAAGCCTGATGCATTATCGCAATCATCCTGTAGCGCAGGCGTCCTCGCCTGCATCAAACCAGGTCTCGCTACGATTTGTAATGCAGGTGAGGACGCCTGCGCTACAAAGGAAGTCCTCTTGGGGTGCGCACGCCACACAATGACCATGCCACGAATTCAGTTATTACCCGACGTACTGATCTCGCAGATTGCGGCGGGCGAGGTTGTCGAGCGCCCGGCTTCGGCACTCAAGGAGTTTCTTGAAAACAGCCTGGATGCACAAGCTACCGAAATTGCCGTGACCTTGCAGCAAGGCGGCGTCAAGCAATTGCGCGTGGTCGATGATGGTATCGGTATTATCAAGGACGAGCTGGTGCTGGCATTGACACGCCACGCCACCAGTAAAATCGCCAGCCTGGATGATCTGGAAGCCGTTGCCAGCCTGGGGTTTCGCGGCGAGGCGCTCGCCAGCATTGCCTCGGTTGCACGCTTCTCGCTGACCAGCCGTGGAACCGGGGAGCGCCATGCCTGGCGCATCGAGGCAGACGGCGGGCAAATATTGCCCTTGCAGCCAGCTGCGTTGGATCGTGGCACGGTCGCCGAGATGCAGGAGTTGTATTTTAATACGCCGGCCCGTCGCAAATTCCTCAAGACCGAGGCGACCGAATACGCCCATTGCGAGGATACTTTCAAGCGGATTGCATTGGCGCGGCCCGATGTCGGTTTTCAGCTGAGCCACAACGGCAGCGCCAAATGGCGGCTTGCCGCCGCCGAACCGGCTCGCCGGATCAGTGCGGTATTAGGCGATGAGTTTACCGAAGCCTCGCTGCAACTGGACGAGCAGGGCGGTGTGCTGCGCCTGTGGGGGATTGCAGCCAAACCAGCCTATTCCAAGCTGTCGCGCGATGCGCAGTATGTATATGTCAACGGTCGCTTCGTGCGTGACAAATTGCTGGCACACGCCATCCGCCAGGCCTATCAGGATGTTCTCCACCACGAGCGGCATCCGGCGTTTGTGCTGTTTCTGGAAATCGATCCGGCACTGGTCGATGTCAACGTGCACCCGGCCAAGACCGAGATTCGATTCCGCGATGGGCAGGCGGTGCATCGCTTTGTGTTCCATGCGCTGCACAAGGCGCTGGCCGTCCCTGTCGGATATACGGCGACAGAGCCGGTGCAGATCTCTGCGCCTGCACAACCCGGCAACTACGCACCGTATCAACCGCAGATTCCGCTCAGGGCTGGCGAAGGCGAGCGTTTCTACCAAACCTTGTTCGGTGGCAATACTGCACCTGCACCCCAGGCCATGCCTGCCGCCACGCCGGAATACCTGCCTCAGGAATACCCGCTGGGGTTCGCCATTGCCCAGTTGCACGGGGTCTATGTGCTTGCGCAGAACGCAACCGGGCTGGTCGTCGTCGATATGCATGCCGCACATGAACGCATCATGTACGAAAGGCTCAAGACGGCGCTGGATACCGACAAGGTAGCGACGCAATCGCTGCTGATTCCCGTGAGTTTCCAGGCTGACAAACTGGAAGTGGCGACCGTGGAAGAGCAAGCCTCGATATTGCACGATCTTGGTTTCGAGCTTGCCGTGCTGTCGCCCACCACGCTGGCAATCCGCTCCGTCCCGGCCATGCTGGCCGATGCCGACAACGTTGCCTTGGCACGGGACGTGTTGCGTGACGTGCGTGAATTCGGTGGTAGCCGGGTGTTGACGGAGCGTCGTAACGAACTGCTTGCCACGATGGCCTGCCATGCGGCCGTGCGTGCCAACCGCAGCCTGACACTGACCGAAATGAACGCCTTGCTGCGTGACATGGAAGCGACGGAGCGCTCGGAACAATGCAACCATGGCCGCCCTACATGGTTTCAGGTAACGATGGCGGAGCTGGATAAGATGTTTATGCGGGGGAAGTAGGTTTGCTTCCAGAATCGGCATGATGTCGCAACCAGTTTCCATGACCCGTATTGCCTTTGCCAGCTTCATCGGCACGGCCATCGAATTCTACGATTTCTACATCTATGGCCTAGCGGTGGCCATGGTCATCGGCCCGGTATTTTTTCCGAATGACGACCCAACCGCACAAGCGCTGAATGCTTTCCTGACGTTTGGCGTGGCGTTTCTTGCCCGCCCTGTCGGAGCCTTGCTGTTTGGTCATTTCGGCGACCGGATCGGCCGCAAGGCCACCCTGGTGACATCGCTGCTGACGATGGGGATTTCGACCACACTGATCGGTCTGCTACCGGGCTATGCCGAGATTGGTGGTGCGGCGCCGGTGCTGTTGTGTCTGCTACGCTTCGGCCAAGGCATAGGCCTGGGTGGAGAGTGGGGCGGCGCAGCCTTGCTGGCGACCGAGAACGCGCCCAAGGGCAAGCGCGGATGGTTCGGCATGTTCCCGCAACTGGGGCCGCCGGTGGGGTTTTTGCTGGCTACCGGCAGTTTCCTGTTGCTGGCGTATTTTCTCGACGAGGCGCAATTCAGAAGCTGGGGCTGGCGCATTCCGTTTCTTGCCAGTGCGGTGCTGGTCATGGTCGGGCTTTATGTGCGGCTGAAACTGGAAGAAACCCCGATTTTCACCAAGACCGAGCGCGTACGGCTGCCGTTGGCGGCATTGTTCCGCCATCATGCGGTGCCCTTGGTGAAAGGCGCTCTGGCGATGGTCGTATGCTATGCCTTGTTTTACATGGCGACTGTGTTTGCCTTGAGTTACGGCACGGCTACGCTGCATATCCCGCGCCGGCAGTTTCTCGGCATGCTGTGCGTGGCGGTGCTGTTCATGGCGGCCGCCACTCCATTATCGGCCTGGGCTGGGGATCGTTACGGGCGTCGCCCCGTATTGCTGGTCGCAGGCAGTATCGCCTTGCTCTCGGGTTTCCTGATGTCCCCGATGCTGGGGAGTGGCTCAATGGTATTAATCACAACCTTTCTTTCGCTGCAACTCTTTCTGATGGGGGCAACATTTGCGCCCATGGGAGCATTGCTGCCAGAATTGTTCCCGGCAAATGTGCGCTATACCGGGGCAGGGGCCGCTTATAGCCTGGGGGGAATCCTGGGGGCTTCGTGCGCGCCCTATATTGCCCAAAAGCTGGTTGCAATGGGTGGATTGAGCTGGGTAGGCGCTTATGTATCGGTTGCGGCTGCGATCAGCCTGGTTGCCGTCGCCGACATGCGCGAGGCGGCGAATGAGCAGTTCTGAGAATGCTTGTGTGATAATTGGCGCTCATAAAAAACGTTCTGTCATTTGCCGCCATAAATAAAGACGCGGATGAGTGTCAATTGCAGGCGATTGAAAGCCCGATAAGTGTGAAGGTGTTCCGATGATCTCTCAGCAACCCCATCTACTGACAGATAAGCGCAAGCTGATGACTATTTTGAGCCTGTTGCTCAGTCTTGGGTTTATGGTGACTTCGCTGGCCAGTTATTTTGCATCCAAAGCATCCATCCGGGCATCCATCGTCTTGAATGAGTTGCCGTTGACTGCCGATAACATTTACTCCGAAATTCAGAAGGATCTGGTGCGCCCGATATTTATCGCCTCCATGATGGCGAGCGATACCTTTTTGCGTGACTGGGTGCTGAAGGGGGAAAGTAATACAACCGAAATCGGTAAGTATCTCAAAGAGGTAAAAAATCGCTATGGTATTTTTACCAGCTTCTACATCTCGGAGAAAACCCGTATTTATTATCACGCCAGTGGCATATTGAAGAAAGTCAGCAAACAGGATCTGCACGACATCTGGTATTTTCGTATCAGGGAGATGACGGCGCCTTATGAGATCAATGTTGATACCGATCAGGCCAACCGTAATGCGCTCACCATCTTCATCAATCATAGGGTATTTGATTACGACAACCGATTTATAGGGGTTACCGGCGTCGGGCTGACAGTGGATGCCGTGCGCACGCTGATCAGCGATTATCAGAAGCGCTATGGGCGCAATATTTACTTCGTCGATACGCAAGGCAAGATCGTGCTGTTTGCCAATCAATCAAACGATGCCGGGATGAATATTCGCGATATCCCCGGATTGAAAACTTTGGCCGACAAGATTCTCCAGACCCAGAGTGGCTCATTTCAGTACGTGCGTGACGGCAAGGAGAAGCTGCTTAACGTGCGCCTCATTCCTGAGCTCAACTGGTACATTTTTGTGGAAAAGCAGGAGGATGAAGCCCTGTTCGAGATCCGTAAAACGCTATTCGTCAATCTGGCGATATGTTTGCTGGTAACAGGCATCGTGTTGTTTATGACTAATTTCACGGTTAATCGTTATCAGCGCAGGCTGGAAGAAATGGCGACCAAGGACAAGCTTACCGGGCTGGCCAATCGCCAGGCATTCGACCTTGTGGCGGAGCATGCGATCAAGGGAGCCGATCGTAGCGGCGAGCCATTATCGGCCATGCTGATCGATATCGATCACTTTAAGAAAATCAACGATACGCATGGTCATCAAACAGGCGATGCCGTCATTCAGGGGGTTGCAAAAGTGGCGGCGGCAAGTCTGCGTGAGTCCGACATTCTGTGTCGATGGGGCGGGGAGGAGTATCTCGTCCTGCTTCGTGGTTGTGACAGTGAAAATGCCCGGGCGCTGGCCGAAAAGCTGGGTGCGGCAGTTCGCAATGCCGAGATTCAATACATGGGCACAGCATTGTCGACAACGGTCAGTATCGGGATTGCCCAGTATACGGGCGAAGAGGTTATTGACAGCCTGCTGGCGCGTGCGGATGACGCCATGTACAAAGCAAAAAAAGACGGGCGCGACCGCATCGTGGTGGCCTGAACCTTGGCAATGACTGCGGATACCTTTACCCCCGCCATTTTTCTGATGGGGCCGACGGCCAGCGGCAAGACCGGCTTGGCGATCGAACTTTTTCAGCGCCTGCCCATTGAACTGATCAGCGTGGATTCTGCGCTGGTGTACCGCGACATGGATATCGGTACGGCCAAGCCGGATGCAGCAATGCTTGCGCGGGCGCCGCATCACCTGATCGATATCATCGACCCTACGCAGTCGTATTCTGCCGCGCAATTCCGTAGCGATGCACTGGCATTGATGGCACAAATCACGATGCGCGGAAAAATCCCGGTACTCGTGGGTGGAACCATGCTTTATTTCAATGCCTTACAGCATGGAATGAATAATCTACCTGAAGCCAGCCCGGAGGTCCGCACGCAGTTGTTGGCTCGTGCGGCAAATGAAGGCTGGCCAGCCATGCATGCCGAGTTGGCCCGGCTCGACCCCGTTACCGCGCAGCGTCTCAAGCCTACCGATGCGCAGCGTATTGAACGGGCGCTGGAAGTGTGTCTGGTTGCAGGCCGTCCCATGTCCGAGATACTCGCCGAAGAAAAGCTGCCTTGCCTGCCGTATCGACTGCTGAAAATCGCCTTGCTCCCGTCCGATCGCGCCGTGTTGCATCAACGCATTGCCGAACGTTTCGATACGATGCTGGCGCAAGGGTTGCTACAGGAAGTTGAAATGCTGCAAGGTAAATATCCGGTGCTGGCTGAAACCATGTCGGCCATGCGCTGTGTCGGTTATCGTCAGGCATGGCAATATCTGGCTGGAGAATACGATTGGACAATGTTGCGCGAGAAGGGAATCGCGGCGACGCGCCAGCTTGCCAAGCGCCAATTGACCTGGCTGCGCGGAATGCGCGATATCTACTCCATCGACTGCCTCTCCAGTGGCGAAATGAGCGAGGCAGAGTCATTAATAAACAGGCATATAGGATAGAAAATTAATGTTTTTAATTATATTCAATGCCGGGTGTTTCTGCTTGCGAAATGACTGTGTATAAAAGTATCATGCTTGAAAACTTCGGATGAGCGATACGCGACACCCATGTCAGAACAAAACATTACTACGCGTACCCAGATAGCCGAAGACCTGTCTCGCCGCCTGATCAATTCGATCAAGGATGGTGGCCTGCGCGTTACCATCGATCGCATCGACCAGCCGGCCTATCTGGTCAACGCCAATCTTGAAATCACCTGGTACAACGAAGCGGCGCGTGTCTGGCTGGGCGATTTTGAAAAACTGCCCGACGCCAGTCGGGGAAAGCACGTGCTACAGCACCTATCACGCGGCATTTATGGTCAGTGTGCCGACAATCAATCAGCCTTCAATAAACTACACTGGGAAGCCGGGCGCGCCAGGCTTGCCGGCACTGCCATGGGGGATATGGCCTTGGCGCTGGGGGTGGATAACGGCAGGGGATTGGTGGCCGAGTTTCCGATCGGTTTGCGGCAGGAAAACCGGCAGGAAGTGCATTACCTGGCGCAGGTTTCCTATTTCCGCGAAGGCATGCTGTTTGTTTATCGCCCCAGACGCAATCAAGCCACCGGCTCATTACTGGAAACCTTTGCGCAACATGACAAAACTATTCATGACCTGCTCAAGAAGTCGCTTCCTGTATTGACGGATGCGGCCGTACTGGTCGCGGATCTGCAAAATGCGGCTGACATTGCGCAACAGTTACCGCCGGATGAGTATTTCCAACTAATCAATCAGTTATGGTCATCCATGGAACCGATTTTTCGGCGTTATCACGGCATCCATGGCAAACACACTGGCGATGGCTTGACGTATTATTTTCTGCCGCATGAGGATGGCAGCTATCTGCACCAAGCCTTGTGCTGTGCTATCGCGATGCGGTTGGAAACGCGGAAGATCAGCCAGGAATGGCAGCTGCGCAAGAACTGGGGCGTGGAACTCAAACTCAGGATAGGCTTGCACGAGGGAAATGACTGGCTGGGTGTGTTCAGCAGCGGTCGCAAAGTCGAATTCACCTTGCTGGGCGACATTGTCCAGCACGCAACTAAACTGGCCGAGTTTGCGATTGGCGGCACGATCTGGGCCAGCAAGCGCCTGATGAGCAAGCTTGCACCGGAGCATCGCCGCAAGTTGCGCTACGGCATCCGCCGCCGTGACGACTATGGGCTGGAAACGCTGGTTGAAGCCACCTTTTCACCGATGCAGGCCTTGATGGATACCACCAGGCATAGCGATCGATTGCAAGATATCGCCGCAATGGCGGTGACGGAAATTATCGACCTCGCAGATTAGAGCCTAGCGCAGCAACTGCTTGATACGCCGGGCGGCTTCGATGCAATCGGCGAGCGGGGCAACCAAGGCAATCCGTACAAAACCTTCGCCCGGATTGACGCCATGGGCTTCGCGCGCCAAGTAACTGCCCGGTAGTACGATGACATTGAAATCCTGGTATAGACTACGCGCAAACTCCGTGTCCGATCCCGGTCCGTGCGCCCACAAATAAAAAGCCGCATCCGGCATGTCGACTTTGAGTGCCTCTTGCAGCAGCGGCGTGACGGCAGCAAACTTCTCCGCATACAAGCGACGATTCTCTACTACATGGGTTTCATCGTTCCAGGCGGCAATGCTGGCGGCCTGCACGGCAGGATTCATCGCGCAGCCATGGTAAGTGCGATACAGCAGGAATTTTTCGAGGATGTCGGCATCGCCCGCAACAAAGCCGGAGCGCATGCCGGGTACGTTGGAGCGCTTGGACAGGCTGCTGAACATCACCAGATTACGGTCGTCGCGGCCCAAAAGGTGTGCGGCCTGTAATGCCCCTAGGGGGGGATGGGCTTCGTCGAAATAGATTTCGGAATAGCACTCGTCGCTGGCGATGACGAAACCGTACTTGTCGGCCAGTGCAAACACCTCACGCCAATCATCCAGCCCCATCACCCTGCCGGTCGGGTTTCCGGGAGAACATACATACAGCAATTGCGTACGCTGCCAGACCGATTCCGGCACGCTCGCGTAATCCATGCGCAGACCGTTTTCCGGCAATGTGTTGAGAAAATAGGGTTCTGCCCCGGCCAGCAATGCAGCCCCTTCGTAAATCTGATAAAAGGGGTTGGGGCTGACAACGACGGGTTTGGGCCTGCCAGTATCGATAATCGCCTGCGCAAAAGCAAACAAGGCCTCGCGGCTGCCGTTTACCGGGATGATGGCTCTTGCGATATCCAGCGCCGGGATCTGGTAGCGTCGCACCAGCCAATCCGAAATCGCTTGCCGCAACGCCGGTTCACCGGCTGTCGTCGGGTAACTTGCAAGGCCCGCAAGATTCGCCGTTAAGGCTCCCTTGATCAGGGGCGGCGTCTCGTGCTTGGGCTCGCCGATGGAAAGATTGATCGATTTGAGTTCCGTGTTTGGCGTAACACCGTTGAACAACTCGCGCAGTTTCTGGAAGGGGTAGGGGTGCAGTAAAGAAAGATTTGGATTCATGGATGAATTATAGCTGACCACCGCAAATGAGGTCTGTCGAATGCAGTAGGGCCACTACTATAAATCCACTTTCTCTGACCACATTTTTTGTATGTAAAAAATGGGCGAAATTAAGTGACCCCCGGCAAAGCCGGGGGTTTATCAGGTGAGCGCCTCAAAGGCGCCCTCACACCGTGGGCCGCCCAAGGCGGCTACACGCCCAGTTTCATTTGGTCGTAGCGTTCATCCTCTTGTTCCTGATTCCGTATGTACGCTCTGACCATTGCTTCATCCAAGCCCACCGTGGTGACAAAGTATCCTCTGGCCCAGAAGTCTCCGGTGAAGCTCCTTGCCCGACCACCAAATCTGCGGGCTATCGCGCTTTTGCTCTTGATGTAGCCCACTACCTGCGAGACCGAGTACTTCGGTGGCACGCTCAGGCACATATGCACGTGATCCGGCATCAGATGACCTTCAACTACTTCCGATTCCTTATGCTTCGCCAACTCCCGAAATATTTCTGCGCATGTACATCGCCCAACAATGCTTCGGACTCTCCGACGAAGGCATCGAAGATGCGCTATATGACAGCCAGGCGATCCGCCGCTTTGTGGGCATC
>WBZX01002491.1_pt1 | contig 12470 bp, 8 predicted proteins | sample 5204211 | NCBI WGS metagenome assembly WBZX01 (sample SAMN12344362, study PRJNA552823) | activated sludge metagenome | biome: Activated sludge suspended growth; feature: Nitrification reactor; material: Wastewater; isolation source: activated sludge from nitrification reactor of wastewater treatment...
GCTTCCGCGCCGGGTTTATCTCCCGATTGCACCTTGGTGACGACCGTCGCCGCAACCTTATGGAAGGCCTTGTGCAGTTCGAGGATTTCTTTGTAATAGGGGTCCGAAGCGGCGTGGGTACCGGCCAGACTATACAGCCACTTGCCGAATTCGCAGCGGTTGTCTACCCCGACTTCTGCCGGGACCAGTGCCAGCGTGCCGTCGATGTTCTGCCGCAGTTTCACCTTCCACGCGCCATGGGCACCGATTGCCTTGTCGATTTGTTCGATGATGTTGGACATGCGACCTCCCGGGAAATGAAGGAAAATGGTTTCCTGATCCTGTATCGGAGGGAGGAGGGGAAAGCTTGAGGGGGGAGGGGCGCGGCCTGGTCGTCCTCTTGCTCGCGGAACGCGCGGCCTAGGAAGGGCCTCGTTGGATACGCACAGTTAGAACGATGCCCCGAGGCCAGCTCACTGGACAAAACCGTGATGCCTGCCAGGCATTTGTCGATCTGCCTCCAGGGCTTTTCCTAGCCTCCCCGGCTGGCAGAAATGAGTAGCATGGTTCAGGACGACTTGGCCGTAGGTACGAGAGATAGCAGAGGTATGGCTGCGACCACAGTGCTTCGGTCAGTCCAGTAGGAACCCGATCATGTCAGAGGATGGTTCAGTCTCGATTCCAAGCCGCGGGTGGCGTCTCATTCAAACCAGAGATTTCGGGCTGCTGTGGTGGGGGCAGACCACCTCTCAGATCGGAGAGGGCTTAAACAAGGTTGCGCTTCTCTGGTTCATCTATGAACTGACCGGCTCGGTCATGAAGATGACCATGGTCGGACTTCTCCAGACCATCCCCCCGCTCTTGTTCGGCCCGCTGATCGGCGTATACCTGGACCGGCTGCCGAAAAAAGCCGTCATGATCTGGGTCGATCTGCTTCGCGCAGTGCTCACCTTTCTCATCCCGGCGCTATATGCCATGGACATGCTGTCGATCGAGGGACTCTATGGACTGATTTTTCTCACGTCGGTGGTCTCCACCGTATTCGGTCCCGCGCTGGTGTCGGCCGTGCCGTTATTGGTTCGACCTTCGGAGCTGATGTCGGCGAATGCGCTCATTCAAGGCACGAACAATATCGGCATGTTGCTCGGGCCGGCGATCAGCGGCGTGATGATTGCACTCATCAACGCGGAGAATGTGTTGTTCGTCAACTCCGCCACCTTCCTTCTTTCGGCCCTGTGCCTGATGCCGATTCGCTTCAGCATTCCTCATGTTGCAGCGAGGGATGCTTCCTCCTCCGTGTGGGACGAGCTCAAGGTCGGATTTCGTTTCGTGTTCGGGCAGCAACCCATGGTATTGACCCTGGTGATCATTTCATCGCTCTACAATCTGGGTGTGAGCGCCTTCGTCTTCATCTTGCCGGTCTATGCCAAAGAGTTTCTCCAAGTCGGGCCCGTGCAACTGGGCTGGTTGTGGTCCGCGCTGGGTGTGGGGATGTTGGCGGCCTCGACCTGGCTGGCGTGGAAAAAACAGAGTGACATGCAGGGGCGCTTACGTATCGTCGTCAGCGGCATGACCATCGGCGGCTTTGCGGTCTGTAGTTTGAGCCTGCTGGAGACGCCTCTGATCGCGGCGGCGATCGTCATCATCGTGGGCGGCAGTACGGCGGTGCTCAATCCCATCGTGTGGGCGGTGCTTCAGGAAGTGACACCGGAACATTTGATCGGCCGCGTGCTCACGACGTTTAGTGTGGGCTCCATGGCCTCCGCCATGGCGGGGATGACGGGATTCGGGTGGGTGGCCGACGCGATCGGTCCCGCTGCGAGCCTGGTGGGGCTGGGGCTTGTGCTCCTGCTCACTGCAGCAGTGGCGGTGTCATGTGTTCGCAGAGCCCGTCCTGTTCTTGTCGCGCAGGCATGATGATCCTCACAGATGGCGAACACCTAACTGTCTGCATGGAACGAACGCGATGAGCGGAAGGACCATGCGTGAGACATTTCTTAGCGCCGCCCATTCCTACTGATTCCACTCCTGCGGTAAACGTTTATACTGGCGGTATGGCCCAAGCCCATCGGTGGCTGCTCACACGCGATTTCAGTCTCATGTGGTGGAGCCAGGTACTGTCCCAGGTTGCTGAAGGCATCAGCAAGCTGGCCTTGCTCTGGTTCGTCTATGCGGTGACCGGCTCGCCGCTCAAGACGACCGTCATCGGGCTTCTACAGACGCTCCCGCCGATTCTCTTCGGGCCGTTCATCGGTGTGATCGTCGATCGCTTCCCCAAGAAAACCATCCTCATCGCGAGCGATGTCGCCAGAGGAGTACTCATCGGACTCATCCCCTGCCTGGTCTCGGTGGAAAACTTTACCGTCGGCTCGCTCTACCTTCTTACCTTTCTCTACGGTGTCGCCACGGCGGTATTTGTGCCCACGCTCTCATCCGCCGTTCCCTTCATGGTCGCTCGCCCTCAATTCACGGCGGCGAATGCGCTCCTTCAGAGCACGACCAGTCTCGGTATCATCATCGGGCCGGCGGTCAGCGGACTTGGAATTGCGTTCGCCGGTTCTCAGGACGTGCTCTGCCTGAACGCCATGACCTATTTCGCGTCAGCCGCATGCCTGCTACCGATCCGGCTGCGAGTGACAGAGGCTACAACGGCCGATGGAGATGGCTGGAGACCATTTATCCGGCACCTGCTCGAAGGCATCCGGTATGCGTTTCTGGCCCACCGCACCGTACTGATTCTGATTGTCCTCGCGTCGGTCTATACGTTCGGCAGCGGCGCGTTCACGACACTGTTCCCTGTCTTTGGGCGCCACCTGCTCGGGCTCGGGCCGGTGGAGGTCGGGTATCTCTGGTCCTGGCTTGGGGTGGGGTTGCTGCTCTCTTCGGTCGGGCTGATCCGGATGAGCGCATGGGATCTTTCGAGGCGCCTCTCGGTGATCACCCTCTCCTCAGCACTCGCAGGGTTGGCCTTGGTGGGCCTGACGTGGACGAACGATTTGCGCCTGGCTGCTGTACTCGTGGGCTGCATCGGCATCGGCTTCGGGACATGGACCCCCATCGCCTGGGGCATCATTCAGGAAGTGGCTCCGTCGGGAATGGTCGGCCGCGTGATGGCGGTCTACACGGCGAGTGCCACCGCGACATCCATGCTCGGCATGAGTGCGTTCGGCTGGGTGGCGGAGTCGTTCGGCTCTGTCGCCAGCCTCATTGGGATCGGCGGAGTGATGGTTATTTTGGCAGGCGGGAGTGCCTGGTTTGGGAAGAGGATTGGTGTCGCCGTAATCGGCAAGGCAGATGTGTGACGTGCAGTTGCCGGCTTGTCTCTCCCTGCCTTCCGTCGCGCTGGCTCTCCAGCGGATCGCCGTGCGGGTGCGTCAGGGAGGGCATGAGGTACTACGAGTTGATGTCGTGTGTCGATTTCGTCGGAGCCTGAAGAATTTTCAGGTGGTATACAGGATCTTGCAGACAAGTGGGCCATCGATGATGATTGAGGACCGGTGCTGAGACTGGTGGAGGGAACTCCTGAAATCGCCAGAAGGAAAAGCCAGGGCTAGCGAGTGTTCTAAGCAGGTCGGCACCGCGCTGCGCCGGGCGGCCGAGGTTGCCCGGAAGACCGCTCGCGTGTACGGCACACCAATTTATGTGTGGGAGAACGGCAAGGTGGTGGCAAAGAAGCCGTGACGCCTGTATCGGGCGAGATGCAAAGACCAACCCGCCAACTGATTTCCACTCTTACCAAACATGACATTTCCCGCCTGGACGCAGCCGGGCTGCCGGCAGGTCCCCATCCTGCCCCATGGGGTTTCCAAACGTTGATCGACTCAGCCACTGCATCTAAACCCTCAAAGATTGCCGAGCTTATCGTCCGGCAAGGCATTCCTCAGCTACCTCGGACTCAGCAGTCACAGTCATCATTCGCTTCTCTATGGCTTCCGTGATTCCCGCATACACGGTGGCAGCGGCGGCGGACCAAGCCGGGTTGAAGGGCTCGCCCTTAAATGCCGCTTCGGCGGCCTTCGTTTCGTCATAGGTCAGTGACCGTTGTCGGGTGTTGTCTGACGGCTTCGACTCCACCCTGTTGCGATGGCCTTCGTCCTTCATCATGTCCTGTCGCATGAGATCCTCCCTCTGTGAGACGACCGTTCAATGCTCGCTACTCGGATGAGTGAGCAAACTTAGTGCCAGTTCAGCCCTTCTGTTCTCTGTGTCATGAAAGTTTCTTCGGCGAAATGCTCAACTGAGAATGCAGGGCTCATGATTCATCCTACCATGAACATATTTTCATACAGTTAGCACAGGGATGTGGCTCGCCATGACCCTAGGAAAGGAAGGTTTCTACCCTGGTGGGTCGCCGGAAGCACCTGGGCGAGATCGCCATGTTAAGCAGTCCGCATGACGAAAATTACAGGGATATGACAGTTCGGTCCATATGGGCATTGGCAAAGGGCTAAGAATAGTATCTCTTTCGATGCAGTGGGGGATTGATTGGGTTCCTCCGGGTTAGGATCCTTTGTTGCTAGCGGGGTATTAATGTATACCGCAAATGATTTAGTGCAAGCCTTGGCTCAGTTTCTTTCTTCCTGGTACGTAATGGTGCTTGCCTCTAGTAGAGGTACTAGGGTGAATTAGTTCCCAATATATCCCGTCAAATAGTTGTATTTTATTCTAGGTAGGGCCATTTGGCTGTATTGCGATTACGTAGTCTATACGATTATAAGATGCCAGCCCAAAAACAGTGGATAGAGCGGCATTCTCCAGAAGTTAAGATAGTCGTGCTCGCAGAAGCTGTTATGGCATCGGATTCCTTGAATGACGTGATGGAGAGTGTGCAATGCTGAAATCTGTTCTACTCAATGGTTGCTGCGCGGTGGCACTGCTGATTGGAAGCCTTACCACTGGTTGTAATGCCCTACCTCAGAACGTCGCCCTGGGCGCCGCAATCACGGCCGCGGTTGGGGCTGTCATTCCAGGCCATGACATTGAGCAGGTGTATTACCTCGGATCATTCGATCCGCAGGAGCAGGTCCCGCCCGCCCTGTATCGGGTCCGAGTGCGTGGCCAGGCCAGCATCATCAGTTGGATGCGGTTCGGGTCCGGATGGGTGCCGGCCGAGTTGATCGATTCCTTGGGAAGTTCGGTCGAGATCAACAAGGCGGACGGCAAGATCGTCGTGACCAAAGCGGGTAGCGATCAGCTTTCGAAACTGAAGATCGGCCGCCGCTTGATGCAATTCGGGCCGGAGGGATTTCGCGAGGTGCCTAAGGAACATCGCTTGGTCATCGTGATGGGGTCCAACCCGGAGAATTTTTTTGCAGCCATGGACGAGGCGTTGGGGGGCTTCGTCCAAGCCAAGGCCGATCAGGATAATAACGCCTTGAACCGGTTGCTCTTTGAAGCCATGACCACCGTGAAGGCAGAGAAACAGGTGGTCGAAGCTCAATTGGAAGCGGCGAAGGAGCAGTTCCCTGCGAATGAAGGGAGGGGCCTGTGATGCGCGCAGCCATGAAACGGCGGGGTATGGGGACGGCCGGTCTGGCCCTGTGTGGGGTTTTGAGCGGTTGCGCCGTCCTTACCGTCGACGTGGATGTCTACAAAGGTGCGTTGGTCAATGAAGACCATGTGCAGTTGCATCAACTCGTGGCACTCACAACCGCAGCGCAACCTCTCTTGGTGCAGCTGCGGGATAATCTGGAATGGCCTGATAGTGATGGATTGCCTCCCAAGGGATCGACAGGCAAAGGATCCTCGGAGGCATCAGGCTGGCTAGCGGAAACAATTTCCCCGTCTTCATGTCTTCTGGCGGACTCATGGTATAGGCCGAAGTATGTAAAACCTCCGGACAATTTTGTTCCTGAATACAAATCTGGAGGAAGAACCATCTGGGAGACACTTCCTTTCGTCAAACCAACGTGCCATGGCTTCTTTACCCACTCTCACGCCCGCCGTGTCAACGAAATCTTAAAGCTTTATGAGGATCTCGGCGAAAACGGCGAAGTCCTCACACAACGGGACACCTGTCTTAATAACGCCGAGACGCAAGATCGGTCCAGACCTGCACCCAGGGTGGCAATAAAGGGATTAACTAGTCGATTGACAAAGCCTTCTTCGGCGACGAAAGCCAAAGATGATTGTCGCGCTCCCACATCCATGGAACGGACCGGTGCTAGCCAACACGTGCTGGATCATGAAGACTTAGAGAAACTTGTCGAGTTTGCGCAGAAAGTTCTGTTTGTGGCAAATCACGACGGGTTGCTTAATCCACTATCAACGTCCGGCCTTATCGTTGGGGGGCTAGCTGACCTAAACCGCGCTCTGTTCGGTGACGCTCTCACGGATTACAAATTCTCCCCTTATCGAATTTTTCAACTGGATGCCCTTGACGCCAAACGGACACAGTATGTTCGAGTGCTACAGGCTGTCGGCAACTCTATTCTGTTTTCGGCGAACGAATTGCGCGAGCGAGACCGCTATCGGGATCTGAGTCAGAAGCGGGTTCCCGCCGAGATCGCGGCTGTGAACGCGGTCTATTCCTCGGACCCACGAAAGGTCCTGAACGACCTGGTGAAGGAGCTTCAGCATGAACAGGTGCTGGCGCAACAACAATTTGATGAGGCCACGACCAAGAAAGTAGCCATCGACGGAGAAATCGGGAGCGCAGCGGTTCCTAAGACTGGATTGAGGCGCCTTGAGGACAAGTCTGGCGATGAGGTGAACAAAGCCACGCAAGCGCGTGATGGCTATCAGACCCAGCTTAGTCCGCTCAAGGCCAGCCATGATGTGGTGACGCCAAAAGTGGTCGAGCAGATCAAGAAGGGATGGACGGCGGCGGGAACGGGTGATGCCGCCGATCTCGCCAATTTCCTGACCGGCCAGGCCGGGTTGGATAAGCAGCTTGACGCAATCCGACTGGCGCAGGATGGCACGCTCACTCCGGAAGAACGGTCCCTGTTTGATCAGGCGATCGCGTATGCGAAGGCTCCGGAGAGCAGGGAGGCGTTTGAGGCCTATCGCACGCTCCATGGACTCACCTCGCTCACACGAGCCGAGTTGTTGACGGCGTTCACCGCGCATCTCCGTGAATTGGAGGCCGCGCGAGCGGCGCGCGTGGCGCAGTACGAGAAGATCCGAGAGGAGAAGGAGCAGGCACGCCGTGATGTCCAGGAGAAGATCGCGCAGTTGAGCGCGGAGTCGGCGCGGTTGGCGGCAGTCATCGTGGCGTTGCCTGTCACCAAAGCCAAATTGGCCACGGCGGAGACGGTGATCGAGACCGTGAAGGATGAGGTGCTGAAAGCAGCGCCACCGGACGCCCCATTCCTGTCACTAGACGCGATCTATGCGTTGTTGGTCTCCCATGTGCAACACAAAGAGGCCACCGAAACCGATGCGGGCAAGAAGCAGTCGTACAAAGATACGCAGGCGGTCTTGGCGAAGCGGACGCCGCCACCCGCATTACCGCAGCTGAAGGACGGCGATTACAACAATCCAGTGGACGTCATGGATCGGGTGATCGCGCTGCTGCGCCACCGAGCCATGGCGGCAGTTGAGCGGTATGGCCAGGATTCAGCGGCGAGTAAACGAGCGACCGAAGCGCTGGAGAGCGCCTATCAGCATCGCGCGGGAATGATCTATCTCCGCCCGTCGTCGGCCTATTTACGGACGAGTTTCCCTTCGACGTCATTACAGGATGATCCGAACCTGGCATGGGATAACATGTTGCTGTCGCAGGGGATCAGGAACCTGCCATTTTCATCCCAACTTGCGGACATTTTTAATCCGTCTGAGAGGCAGGATCGGACGCTGACGGCTGAGCTGGATAAGCAATATTGGCAAAACATCAACCGCGTGCGGGTCTCGGGGACAGGGTTTACGAACCAGGCGCTCGTCAAAGACGACGTGGGCAATTGGTACGTGAAACAATATTTCGGCGATACGAAGGATATCGTCAAATCGGCCAAGCATCTGGCCCTGTTCGGTTTGGGGACCAAGCTGCCAATCGATCTCTCTCACGAACTGGAGAGGGCGTCTCGTACTCAGGATGAGTCTCAGAAGAGTGCCGCTGACAAAGAAGCCGATGCCCCACCCCTGCAGAAGGTGTTCGGCAAGCACAGCACTGCCTACCAGGCGCACAGCGTCGACACGGCCACGAAGCTTGTCGACTTACATGGCACGGAGGATGGGAAAAAGACAGTATATGGCCAAATTCTTGCCGCCTGGAAAGATGCTGGCTGCGAAGGTGCCGATGGATCGAAGAAGAAGTCCCTGATGGAGACGCTCACGGCGGCGCTCAAGGTAGAAGTCAGCCAGTGGGATAAGACCGCCGAGCCCTTGAAGAACGCATCGGATCAAGAACGGGGCTTTGCGATCACCAAGGACCTGAACGCGCTCGCCAGGCTGGAGAAGGGATTATCGGCGCGCATCAGGCGGGATGTGACGTCGTCTGAGCCGGAGAAAGCCGAGGCAATACGTGTCGTGCATCGGGTGGTGGGTCCCGTTCTGCTCGATCTGTTGGAGGACCACAAACGGGCGCTGGATCGGTACGAGCAGGCGATATTGTTCATCGGCGACGCGGCCAATCCGAAAAATCCGAAGTAGGAACAGTGGAAGTGAGCGTTGGTGAAGGTAAAAACGCCATGGCAGGTGATGCCGCTGGCGTACGTAGGGTAGGTTTTTCTGGGTTACGCGCAATCCAAGCGATCGAAAGATGGTGCACAATGGTTTTACCCTTCGGCACAACGCCGGTCCCCTATACGCCAGACGGTCAAGCCGCTGTTCAGATCCTTGGCAAGATCGAGGCGATGCTGACGCAGCTTGACGGCACTTCCACGCACACCGTGCGTCTTGGCCAGATCAGGGGCATTCTCACTGGCATGAAAGCAGCCAAGCCTGATAAGACCACCGCCGATCTTCCAATGAAGGACGGTGCGGTAGACCGCGCCGGTTGGGATGCAAAACCAGAAGTGGAGCGACGCGCGATCTGGGAAGCGCTCTCGGCTATTCATGATGAACTGCGTTTCCTGAATGCGGCCCCGCTTGTCAGCGGGAAGCGATATTTCGTGCTGTTCTTCATACTATTGCTCCTGGTCGTCTTAGCGTATGTGTGTTCTCATCGGGAAGCAGCTCGGACGCAGATACAGCCGGTTCCATCGTCGCAGCAGATTGTTGAAGCTCTGGGCCAGGCACGATTTGTTGAACTAAAACTGGTCTCACTCAAGGAAAAGCAAAACAGAAAGTTGTCTGGAAATGCAGCGACGGCTGCTCCTCCGCTCGGAAGCCAAGGTCAACCACCTAAATCCGATGCAAAAGGTGTTCAACCCATTGCACCCCTCCCTCCGCAGCCGTCATCACCAGAGCAAGATCTCGCTGATGACTGGCGCGCTATTGAAAGCAAATGGGAGATCTTTAAACAGGGCCTCTATAAGATCCCCCTTTCTTATGAAACGATGCGTCTACTCGGCATGGTTTCGGCAGAGCTTCAAGCCCGTGACACCACTCTCTTTGTCACCTATCAAAATTTCTTAAAGCATCTTCAGACTGACCTTGAAAGCTTGAGCACAACTTACTTCTGGAATACTCACCCCTGGCGCTGGCTTGAACTGTCTCTGTGGGCGACTATGGGGTGTCTTGTCGGCCTTCTCTTTTACATTGCGGGGCTTCTTGGGATGGGGGTGTTTCGTCCTGAGGAAGGGACGATGTTTATGGCCGAACTACTCATGGCCCCCATAGTCGTCCCCGTGATTTTTTTTCTGTTCACCTTGAGCGGGATCGCTGAGTTCATTCCAAGCCAATCTTCGACCACCATGAACATTGGTGTAGCCTTTATTTTTGGCTTCGCTATTCGTCGAACCATCGGCATTCTCGACATCATTAAGAAACGGTTATTTCCTGATCCTACGCCGTAAGGGAAAGAAGGGGCGCAAAGCATTTTGCAGATACCTGATGAGATCGTGGCTAGGAGGCCGGCATATGTGCCTTAAGACAGTAGCGACCCGGAGCGTCGCCCAATGGAACTGGGATGGAGATTTCATCGTGCATAAGTCCATCGTTCCTTCCTCGCGGCCTGTTGTTGGCTTTGCTCGAGGCCATCAGTATGACATCGATGTCCGGGAGTTTTTGATTACCTCGCGGAACGAAGTAATACGGCGAACACTCGATGAAAACATTAGGAAATTTGTGAAGAGCAGAGAAATCGGAGGCTGGGAGAAATTTCTATCCCGTGACGAAGGAAGCTTTGACTTTAGGGCTAACGTCATCAGGGATTTTGTTTCGCACCGTATAAGCTATGAACCTACACGAAAACAAGATCCTTGGCAGTTTCCAGATGAGACCCTCGCAGTAAAAAATGGGGACTGCGAAGACCGTGCGCTTCTGATTGCTTCGCTCATGATCGCATCGGGCATCAGCTCTTATAATGTACGTGTGGTCTTAGGGAAAATGAAATTTACGGACAGAAAAGGCCACACCTTTACGGGAGATCATGTTTGGGTGATGTACAAAACAGAGATCGGTCGGTGGCTAGTCATCGAGCCGACGGTGGCGAAAAAGGACCGTTTGAAAGAAACTCCTGTGCGGAGCAATGGGGAGTATGAGCCTATAGCCGGTGAGTATGTCCCTTACTATGTTTTTAACGATCAACACTTGTGGCAGGTGTTCCATGAAAACAACCGCAAACCTTGCACTGAGCTAATGCTTCGGAAGACGTGGTCCGAGATTGATCCGTCATTTACCGGGAGAGTACATAAATCTATACTGGAGGAAGCGTTAAGTCCCTCCGTGTGTCCAGCGGACATTCGGCGGCAGTTAATCAATTTCGACTATTTGGGGTATGTGGATCCCATAGACCTAACTCCGTATGATCCCCTGGATCATTTTGACAATGGTCTGATCAAAGAGGGATGGGGGCGTGTAACAAGCCGTCTTAAGACGTTCCATGATGAAGGTATGACTAAAGCCGGCATTGAGTCGTTTGCGTTTGCGGCCCATGCGATCGCGGACTTCTACGCCCACACTTCCTTCGTGCACTTTTCCAAGAGCAGCACACCCTGCGATCCATCTGCCCCATATCTTGGCCTGGGCTCTAAACCCTCATATGGAATGGGCACTGATTTTGATTTGACACATCACCGATTCACGTTAAATTCAAGCCTGTGGAAAAAAGACAAAGACGCTGTAGTAGCCGAGTTTGATGGACAAATTATTTCCGGCCGGTACGCCCAGGTCGGTGATTCTGTGCGAGGAGGGTATGAACAACGCGCAGGAGTGATCAAGGATCTTCCCGCCAGATATGGGGGATTGCCGCACCATGAAGAAATTGCCGTCGATGGCGGGAAGGTGTGGGATGGTGCTTGGAAGCCGTCAGACCACAAGTTGTATCTGGACAATGAAGCCTACTGGGAACAATTTTCTCTTCGCAAACAGGCATCAATAAAACATGTTCGCCGAGCTTTTGTTGAAAATTTTAGGCGTTCATAAAACGCCCCCCCCTATATAGAAAAGTGCTCTCGGCGTTTAGTTTTTCTGAGCAGGCTTATTGCGGCGATCTCGTTGAATATAGCCGTAGTACCAATGTATTGACTCCCCCCTAAATCCCCGCTAGCCTCTAGCGCCCTTCGACAGTCACCCGGTTACCAGGAGGTTAGGCCATGACGCTGTTTCGATCTGCCGCAATGTTGGTCTCGTTAGTCCTTGTGCCTCTGACCGTAACAGCTGCGCCGCCGCCGGAGCCGACCGTGGAGTATTCGGCGGACAGTACGATGGAAACCGAGGGTGGTATGACGATGAAGTCCCGCATCTATCACACGCCCACGAAGCAGCGGATGGAAATGGGCGGGGCGGACGGCAGCGTGACCATCATCCGCAAGGACAAGAAGGTCGTTTGGCAGGTCATGGGCGATATGTATATGGAGATGCCGTTGGATCAATCGAATGCGCCCGACATGGGCGGCTTCGACATTCAGGAACAGACCGAGGTCGGTGAAGAGACGGTCAACGGCTTGAAGGCCACGAAAACGAAAATCATCGCGACCAAGCCGGACGGGTCGAAGTTCGGCGGGTTCTTCTGGACCACCAAAGAGGGTGTCACGGTGAAAATGGATCTGCTGTCGAAGGACGGCGACAAGAAGATGCGTATGGCCAGCGAGTTGACCAATGTAAAAATCGAGAAGCAGAACCCTGCGCTGTTCGAAGTCCCCGCCGGCGCGACGAAGAACGATATGGGCGCAATGATGGGGCAGGGCGGCATGCCGAACATGGACGAGATGATGAAGAACGCCGGGCAGGAGCGGGCGAAGGAGAAACGCTCGTCCAGGAGCAACAGCGGGAGCAAGAGCCAGGAGAGCGAGACGCCTGCTGCCGAAGTGAACAAGATGCTCAAAGGTCTCTTCGGCCGATAGGGGAGGTGCGCGATGCGTACGGTCAGAATCCTGAGCGGTGCCCTGCTGCTGCTTACCGTGACGGTGTCCCCGGTTCGCGCCGACGATCCTTGTCTGGGGGAT
>WBZX01002494.1_pt1 | contig 12467 bp, 7 predicted proteins | sample 5204211 | NCBI WGS metagenome assembly WBZX01 (sample SAMN12344362, study PRJNA552823) | activated sludge metagenome | biome: Activated sludge suspended growth; feature: Nitrification reactor; material: Wastewater; isolation source: activated sludge from nitrification reactor of wastewater treatment...
GTTGGGTTGTAGCGGCTTGCTCGGCGCGCAGCTGAAGGGCAAAGCGGCCGGCTGGGGCGCGTACACCGGGCACCACCGCGACTTCAGCGTGTTCCTCATGCCCAACCCCGGCCAGGCCAACGCCGAGCTCGAGGGGATCGGCCTCGCAGCGCTGCGGCGCATCGCCGACGACCAGGTCGACGACGCCACGTGGAGCACCGCGCTCACCGAGGCCGCATTCGAGCGCCTGTCGTGGGCACGCGGCCCGGGCTCGTTGGCGCTGGCGATCGTCGAGTCGTTCGCGACCTTCCGACCGTGGACCCACGGCCCTGCTGCAGTGCTGCGCCCGCCGCCGACGCGCGCCGAGGCGATCGCCACAGCCAAGGAGCTGCTCACGCGCACGCCGATCGTGACCTACAGCGAGCTCGGCAGGCCCGCCCATCCCCAGGTGCCCTCGCTGCCGAGTGCACGACCCGAGCTCAGCCCGGGGCGGCGCAGCGCATGGGTGCACGCGATCCTCGACGCGCCCTCGACTCCGATGGAGCCGCGCTTCATCGTCGAAGGCAGCCACTACCACGTGCACGCGCACGGGGCCGGTCGGGTGATCACCACCACCGCACCGGGCCCGCTGTTCCGCATGAGCTGGATCTACCCGGTCGGCACCGCCGAGAACCCGTGGGCGTGCGACGCCCTGCGTCCGCGACTCCGCGAGGTGCCGATCGCGGGCGTCGAGCTGATGGTGTTCTGCTCCACCACCGACACGCGCTACGAGATCATCGGCGAAGCGGCGCGGTTCGACGAGATCATGCCGCCGCTGGTGGCATGGCTGACCCGACCCCAGCTCGACGCGGACGACGCCCGCGAGTTCGCCGACCACACCGTGCGCATGCGGGCCGAGGACCGGGCGATCCCAGACCTGGCCATCGGCGCCACCGAGATGTGGGCGCTCTTGGGGGAGCACGCCCTCGATCCGAGCATGCCCAGCGACGAGGACATGCGGCGACACGGCGGTACCGCGCTGCGATCGGCCGAGGCCGAGATCGTCACCTACGACCCCGACGTGCTGTACGTTGGCCCCGCGCCCGAACGACTGCTGGCGCTGCTGCCTGCGCCGCGCGGACGCACCTCGGGCGCGCCGTTCGTGCGGGCGTACCGCTCGCCCGAGCGTCAGGAGATCCTGCTGGTCGATCTGCCCGATGCCGATCGCTTCACCGTGCGGGTCGCGGTGCCCTGGTTCGCCGACGCACCACGCGAGCACCTCGCCGCGATGCTCCACCGCGACGCCGTCCACGAGGCCTCGTTCGAGGCTGCGCTGCCGATCGCCGCGATGCACTCGGGCTACAACACGCAGTACGCACCCGGACCCCCACTGGCGATCGGCGTCGGCTTCGAGTCCGACGCCGACGCGGTGGCGTCGACCATCGACCGCGCCCTCGAGGTCCTGCGCGCGCGCCCGACCGCCGGTGGCTTCGAGGCCGCACGGCGTCGCCTCGAGGTCGCGTTCCGGGCCCATCGCACTGCGCCGGCGAAGGTGCCCGGATTGGTGTATCCGTGGCCGAAAGCGGGCACCGATCCGCGGGTCGAGCAGTGGCTCGCGCTGCCGAGCCTGTCGTGGGACGACGTGCAGGCCTACTATGCGCGGCTCGACACCACGGTGCCGATCGTGCTCGTGGCGGGCGACCTCGCCCGGCTCGACCGTGACGCACTCGCACGCCGTGGCGCGATCGTGCCGGTCGATCTGCGACGCATGGTTCGTGATGGCGGCATGTCGGGGCTCGGCCTCGACACGCCCGCGCTCATGGACGAGTGAGGCGCCTGCGCGCGGGCCGACCCGCGCACGGACTGCTACGCTTGCGGCCGTCATGCACCTGCGTGTCCTCGCCCTCGTCGCGCTTGCACTCCCCTTCGCCTGCGACAAGCCGCAGCCGCAGCCGTTGCCCGATCCGACCGGTGGTGGTGGTGGTGGCGGTGGCGGTGGCGATCCGACCGCAGCCTCGGGCGCCGACGGCACCCCGGTCGACGACGGCGGCGGTGAGACCCCGACGCCGGCTGGCGGCGCGCGGGCGCGGGCGGTGCCGGGCGATCATCCGTTGTTCGGTCGCTTCGAGGGCGCGGGCCTTCCCAATGCGTGCAAGGCCGACGGCGAGTGCTTCGCCGCCGGCTGCGGCGGCGAGCTGTGCAGCGCCGAGCGAGGCGCCGCGACCACCTGCGAGGTGCTCGAGGTGCAGCTGCCGCGCGACGCCGCGTGCGGCTGCATCGAGGGTGACTGTGCGTGGTGGAGCCCGACCGGTCAGACCCTGCCGATGCCGGGTGGCCACGACGTGCCGCAGCCCAACTCCGGCCAGGGCCCCAAGGAGCAGCTGGTGACGTGCGGCGACAAGCAGTGCAAGCCCGGCCAGGAGTGCGTCGGCTACTACGGCATCGCTGGCCCGCGCGGCCCGAAGTTCGAGAGCTGCGAGTGGCGCTGCGATCGCAAGCAGGCCTGCCCGAGCGGTACCAAGTGCACGACCATCGCGGACGGTCCGGGCGCGGTGTGCCGATAGCACCCGCTGGTCAGTGGAAGACCCGACGCACCCAGCTATCCAGGCCCCGCGGATCCTCCGCGCCGCCGAGGCGACGCAGCGCCGCCGCGAATTCCCCCGCGCTGCTGAAGCGCCGCTGCGGCGCCGGCTGCAGCGCGACCATCAGCACGTCCTCGAGCTCCGAGGGGATGTCGGCGCGGACCTGTGACGGCAGCGGCACCGCACCGATGGCGATGCGCGCGATGACCTGCTCGGGCGCCAGTCGACGGTAGAGCCGCGACCAGGTGGCGAGCTCCCACAGCACCACGCCGAGCGCGTACACATCGCTGCGGCGGTCGAGGCCCTCGCCGCGGCACTGCTCGGGTGACATGTACGCGAGCGCGCCGGCCCGCGGCATGCCGCGGCGCTCGACCGGACACAGCCGACTCTGTGCGCAGCCGAAGTCGACCAACTTCACGCTGCCATCGTAGGTCACGGTGACGTTGCCGGGCGCGACGTCGGCGTGCACGACCTGCAGCGGCGTTCGATCGGCGGTGATGCGGCCGTGGGCGTGGTCGAGTGCCTCCGCCATCGAGGCCACCAGCGAGATCGCGTGCCGCAGCGGCATGCGCAGGCCGAACTCCTCGGCGCGCCGCACGAGTTCCGGCAGCGAGCGACCGTGCAGCATCTCGGTCGCGAAGTAGCCATGGCTGGAGGCGTGCCCGCTGTCGAGCGCCCGCACGATGCCGCGGTGATCGAACGCGCCCAGCAGCATCGCCTCGTGGGCGAACAGCCGCCGCGCCTCGGGCACGTGGTGCAGCTCGGGGCGGATGCGCTTGACCATCGCGACCTCGGCCACGCCGTCGTCGTCGCGATCGAACAGCGCGATGAAGACCTCCGACAGCGCGCAGCTGCGGACCCGGCGGACCGGACGGAAGCGACCTACCGAAACCGCACGGTGCACCGCGCCGGCCAGCTCGCGCGTGCCGGCGCCGACGTTCGTCGGACCGGCCCACGGCCACGTATCGTCGGATGCCACCGACGATCGCGCGCCCGACTTCACGTGCCCCACCTCGATGTAGTGCCCCAAGGTGCACTGCGGTTCGCCGCGACTTCGCGTGGCCGGACGATCGAACTACCAGAGCACCTTGAGCAGGTGCTTGCATTCCTTCACGAGTGCCGCAAACGACTCGGGATCCACCCAGCGCGGGGGGATCGGCACGCGACGGCCCACGATTTGCGGTGGTGGGGCCGGCAACGCAACCTGCAGCGGGAAAACCTCGCGACGGGTCCAGCCCTGCGCGCGGATCTCCAGCGTGCGCAGCGGGATCCACTCCCGCGGCCGGTCGCCCCACGTGATCCACTCGAACGGCGCGGGCTCGCGCAGCTCGTCGGCGACGCCGGGCCACAGCAGCAGGGCCGGGCGTGCGGTGCCGTCGCGCAGGCGGATCATCGCCGGCAACAGCGCGGCGTCGGCGGCCATGACCTCGGCGGCCGCGCGCGGTTCGACCGGGCGCTCGCCGAGCGAACCGACCGCGCGCGTGATCCAGAACGGATGTGCGCCACCGATGACGTCGTCGACGCGCAGCGCCGATAGCGGCGCACCGGCGAGCTTGCTGCGGGTCGGCACGAAGTTCGGCACCTTGTTCGCCGGCGAGACCTCGCCCCCGCCGACGCCCTCGCTCGATGCTTCGGCGGCCGGCGCCTCGACCAGCGCGCGCTGACGCAGGCGAAGCGGCGTCCACGGCAGCTCCTCGGCCGCACACCGCCACAGTCGCCCCAGCTGATCGTCGGAGTGCGGGCCGGCGAGCACGAGCCCACCACCCGGCACCGTCACGATGCAGGTCGCGTGGCGCGGAAGCTTGCAGGTCTGCGCCGCCGGCAGCGGCTCCTCCTTGTCCTTGTCCTTCGCGCCGTCCTTGGGCTCGGGCGGTGGCGGCTCGATCGAGAAGCGGTGCAGCGTCGCACCCGGTCGCAGCACGTAGATCCAGCGCTCGTCGGCCGCGATCGCCAGCGGTGTCGAGCCGCGCAGCTCGACGTCCGGCACGCGCTCGAGCATCGGTCGTAGCGCGCGGTTGGTCCAACCGACCGCGCCATCACGGGCCGCCAGCACGCAGTGCCCACCCGGTGCGCGGCCGATCGCGACCACCGCCTCGGATGGCACCGCGAGCGCGCTGGTGTTGCGCAGCTTGAGCCGCATGTAGCCGGAGAGGTGCTCGGGGTCGATGACCCACGCGAAGTTCGAGGGACCGGCGCCGTGCCCGTGGGGGTCGGGCTCGAGCCACAGTGAGACCGCGCGACCATCGACCGATGCCATCAAACCGAGCACGTCGCGCTCGGCGACCTTGCGCCGGTGCAGCACCGCCTCCTTCTCGACGTCGACGAGGATCTCGCCCTGCGTGCCGACACCACACAGCGTGCGTGGCCCGACCAACACCACGCGATCGACGAAGCCGCCGAGCTTCGAGCCGAACTTCTCGGCCTTGGTCGACCACACGCTGCCGCGATAGAGGTGCTGCCCCCCGAACCACAGCCCACCCTCGTCGTCGGCGAGGGCCACCGAGGGCTCCGCCAGCGGCAGCTCGATCGATTTCTCCAGCTCGAGCGTCTCGGCATGGACGACCACGACCTCGTAGGGCAGCGCGACGATCACCCGCTTGCCGTCGGCCGAGCCGAGCAGCGACAGCGGTCGATCGTCGAGCGCCACGACGCCATCGCCGGCCCCCGCCGCCACCGTTCGCCGCCCCGAGCTGATGACCGCACGCCTAGCCATGGCCGTGCCCACGATAACGCACTTTCGCGCGCAGCAACCACCGACTTCAACGCGGCGCGATCACACCGGGCACGCTCGCACCCGGCTTCCACTGCGGCCGCGCTGCGTCGTCGGCCACCCGTGCGACCAGCGACGCGACCGTGAGTGCGTCCTGCAGCGTGCCCGCGAAGCTCCACGCGGGGTCGAACTCGTCGTCGACCGAGTGGTAGTGCTGCGCTCGCACCTCGCCGAGCGCCTGGCCCTGCGCACGACCGCCGGCCTCCATGTCACTGCCGCCGCGCAGGTAAATCGCAGGCACACCCACGCGGGCGAGCGCGAAGTGATCCGAGCGGAAGTAGCCGCCGCTCTCGGGGTGCTCGTCGGGCACGACCGTACGGCCCTCGGCGGCGGTGACCTCGGCCAAGAGATCCTCGAGGGTCGACTGTCCGGGGCCGATGACCTGCACGCTACGGGTACGGCCATCGACGTTCATGCTGTCGAGGTTGACCGCAGCGACCAGGCTGGTCGGCGGCACCGGGGGGTGGGCCGCGAAGTAGGTGCTGCCGAGCAGGCCCTCCTCTTCACCGGTGGTCGCCACGAACAGCACCGTGCGGCCCAGCGGCCGTCCGGACACGACGCGAGCCCGCAGCGTGCCGGCGACCGCGAGCATGCCGGCGACGCCGCTGGCGTTGTCGATCGCGCCGTTGAAGATCGCGTCGGCGTCGGCGGCCGCGGAGGCGTCTTGGCCGAGGTGATCCCAGTGCGCGGTGATCACCACGGCCTCGTCTGCGCGCGTCCCCGGCAGCGCGCCGACGACATTCACGTCGGCGAGCGTGCGATCGCTGGTGACGATCTCGCCGACGAACGCGTCGCGCAATCGATGGCCGCGGAACCCGGGCCCCCTCGCTTCGGCCTTCCACGCCGCCAGCGAGCCGCCGTCGCGGGTCGCGAGGCCATCGGCGGTCTCGTGCGTGATCCAACCCTCGAACGCCAGCGCGGGCGGTCGATCGCGGGTGTCGTCGTGGACCGCGAAGCGCTCCCGCGACCAGCTGTTGCGGACGACACTCCAGCCGTAGGACGCCGCCTCGGCGTCGTGCACGATCAGCACGCCGCGCGCCCCAGCGGCGAGGGCACGCTCGAACTTGTAGGACCAGCGCCCGTAGTAGGTCAGCGCGTCGCCGGCGAAGCGACCGTCGGCGAGCGGCGGATCACCGACCAGCACCACCACCACGGCGCCGTCGACCTCGACACCGGCGTAGTCGTCCCAGTCGTACTCGGGCGCGGTGATGCCATGGCCGACGAACACCAGCGGCGCGTCGAAGCGCAGCGTGCCGGCCGGGCGCAGGCTGGTGCCGACGACATCGTCGCCGAAGACGAGCGGGCGGACGTCGTCGCCGTGCCCGAACCCGAGCCGACTGCGGCTCGCGTCGACCGACACCACCCGCATCGGCACTCGCTGCGTCCAGCCACCGTCGCCGGCCCCTGGTGCGAGTCCGAGCGCGGTCATGCGCTCGATGATGTACGCCACCGCGCGTGCGCCCCCTGCGGTCCCGGGACGACGACCGTCCATGGCATCGCTGGCGAGCTCGCGCGTGTCCGCGCGAATGCTCTCGACGCTCGGCGACGTCGCACCTGCGGCGGCGACGGGCTCGGTCGCCTCGGCCACGCGGGGCGCGGTCGCAGCGGTGGGCGCGGTCGCGCGCCCGCTGTCGTTACACCCGCCGCAACACGCGAGCACCAGCGCGAACCATCTTCGCAACATCCTTGCGCATGCTAGTCCCCGGGGAACGCGGCGTACAATGGCCATGCGATGGCCGCACCTCGCGATGACGAGCCAAGCGACGGCGCCCCCGTCGAGGACGCGTTCTCGTCGCAGGACACGATGCTGTCCCACGGCCACGCGGCGCCGCCGTGGCTCGAGCCGCCGTTCGCCCTCGGCCGCTACCTGGTGACGTCGCGCCTCGGTCGCGGCTCGGCCGGCGAGGTCTTCCGCGCGCACGACCCGGAGCTCGCACGCGACGTCGCGATCAAGGTCGTGCTCCCGCGCAGTCGCAGCGCCCGTGCGCGCGAGCACCTGCTCGGCGAGGCGCAGGCCCTGGCGCGGCTCTCCCATCCCAACGTGGTCACGATGTACGACGTCGGCGAGCTACCCGCCGGCGCCGACGGCAGGCCCCGCGGCGTGTACATGGTGATGGAGCTGGTCGAGGGCGTCACGATGCGCCGTTGGCTGAGCGCGAGCAGCCGCACGACCACGCAGATCCTCGACGTGTTGCTGGCCGCGGGACGCGGGCTCGAGGCCGCGCACCGCGCGGGTCTCGTGCATCGCGACATCAAGCCCGACAACGTCCTCATCGCCGATCACGGGGACGACGTGGCCCGACGGGTCTACGTGGTCGACTTCGGCCTTGCGCTCGCCGACGGACCGATCTCGAGCGGTGGCCCTGCGTCGCCCAGCAGCGACACCGCGGTCGAGATCGCCGGCACGCCGGCGTACATGGCCCCCGAGCAGCACGCCGGCGAGAGCACCGACGTGCGCACCGACCTGTTCGCCTACTGCGTGACCTGCTGGGAGGCGCTGCACGGCGTGCAGCCGTTCCGCGGCGACACGCTCGCCGCGCTCCAGCGGGCCAAGCTCGCCGGCCACGGCCCCGCGCCCACGCGCCGTCTGCCGCGATGGTTGCACGATGCGATCGCGAGCGGGCTGGCGGCCGACCCCGCGCGACGCCCCGCGACCATGACCACGCTGCTCGACGGCATCGAGCGCCGTCGCCACCGGCGGCGCAACCTCCTCATCGGTGCGGGCGCCACGGCCACGTTGGCCGCGACGCTGGCGTGGGGCGCCCGCAACACCGCGGACGCGGGGCCGTGCATCGACAGCGGCGAGCAGGCACTCGCGCGGGTGTGGAACGACGATGCTCGCGAGCGCCTGCGCGTGCGCTTCGACTCGCTCGCGCTGCCCTACGCCGGCGATGCGCTGGCCCGCGTGGTCGAGCAGCTCGACGCCCGCAGCCAGGCCTGGCGTACGACCCGTGTGCAGGCCTGCGAGGCGGCGCTGGTCGATGGTGCGGCCGGGGTCGAGCTGGCCGCCAGCGCGCTTGGGTGCCTCGATCGCCAGGTCGAGGACCTCGGCGCGCGCGTCGAGCTGTTGGCGCTCGCCGATCGCGACGCGCTGCGACAGGCCGCTCGCATGGTCGAGCGCGCCGCGAAGCCCGAGCGCTGCCTCGACGCGACCACCATTGCCGAGGCGCCTGAGGGCCTCGGCGGAGAGCTCGAGGCCGCGCTGATGCGCGCGCGGCTGCAGGCCGATCTCGGCCACGGCGAGGCGGCGTTCACGGCCGCGCAGTCCGTCGCCGCCGACGCCGAGCGTGCCGGCGACCTGGTCCGTCGGGCACGCGCGCTGATGGTGGCCTGCCGGTCGGAGTCTCGCAGCGACAAGGCCCGCGGCACGCAATCGGTCTGCACCGATGCGTGGGTCGCAGGCGAGCGCGCGGGCGCCGAGACCGTGTCGATCTCGGCGATGCTGCAGCTGCTCGGTCGCGCCCGCTTGGAGCAGGAGCGCGAGGCCGAGCTGCTCGAGCGGCTGATCCGTGCGCGGCTCGACGCGATGCCCGAGGACCGCCGCGACCTCGCGCTCGAGGCCGACCTCGCGCTGGTGCTGTCGCAGCGCCTGCGACAGGCCGGGCACTGGGAGCAAGCCCGCGTGCAAGCGCAGCGTGCTCACGACCTCGCGGTGCAGCACATGTCGGCCGACGATCCCAACGCGATCGCGGCGCTCAACGAGATGGCGCTCAGCTCCGAGGAGCTCGGCGAGCTCGACCATGCACGGCAGTACTTCGAGCGCGCGGTCGCGCTGCTGGTGGCCGCGCGCGGTCGCGCCCACCCCGACGTCGTCAGCCTCGAGAACAACCTCGCCGGCCTCGAGATCTCGCTGGGCCGCCACGACGATGCGTTGCAGCGGTTGGCCGAGGTCCGCGCGAGCAAGCTCGCGCTCGAGGGCCCGCGCACCGCGTGGCAGCTCACCACCGCGTACCAACAGGTGCAGGCCCTGGTCGCGCTGGGTCGCGGCGAGGAGGCGCTGGCGATGGCGCAGGGCGACCTCGCCCTCGCCGAAGAAATCCACGACGAAGACGCGAGCGAGATCGTGACGCAAGTGGTGCCACTGGTGTGGTCGCTGCGCGCGACCGATCGCTGCGACGAGGCTCTCGCGGCGATCGAACGGGTCGAGTCGATCTGGCAGCAGCTCGGCAGCGGCCGCGATCGCACGACCGCCGCCGACCTCGACCTCGAGCGCGCACGGTGCCTCGCGGCGCTCGGCCGCGACTTCGAGGCCGGGCCGATGTTCGAACAGGCCGTCACCCTGCTCGAGGAGCTCTACGGCACCGGTAGCCGGCGGGTCGCCGACGCCCTGCTCTCGCACGCGCTGTGGTTGCGAAAGCAGGGCGATGCCGCGGCCGCGAGCGCCCGTTTGGATCGCGCCGCGGCGATCACCGCGACCACCGAGGGCGACCCGGCGCTCGTGCGACGCATCTCCCAGGCCCGCGCCGGCTGAGCTCGGGCGGCCGTGGGCATGCGCGCCTCGGCCCACTGCGAGGTGCAACCTCGGCGGTCGGCCGGTCTTGCGGACTGCAAGGGGACCCGCTGCCGTCGCTGCCGACGTGCCCGTCGGCGGGTGCTGCCGGGTTGGCACGATCGCTGCTCTGCGTCGCGCCGCCAAGACGCAGGAAGAGAGTGATGCCGTGAATCTGCTCCTCGCCGTGCTCTGCATGCAGGGCCCGCGCTCGTATGAAGGCCCGACCGCGGCGAACGCGGAGACATCCGCGGCCGCGCCCGATGACCGCGGTGCGATCACCATCGACGCCGACGAGCTCGATCGCCTGATCGACGCGCGGCTCCGCGAGCGCGGGCTCATCGGTCGCGGCACCGCAACGCCCGCACCCGCGGTGGAGCCTCCCGGTCCCGACCTCCGCTTCGAGCCGCCCAAGCAGGCCTTCAGCACCGGCGACTTCGCCTGGATCCCCGGCAACTACAGCCCCGACGAGGCCCCGCTGAAGTGGGGCCCGTTCACGGGCGAGTTCCGCATCGATGCCGCGTACCACTACTCGCTGAACAACCCCAAGGACAACACGATCTCCGGGTCGAGCGAGGTCTTCCGCCACAACGAGCTGCAGGTCACGCAGATCGGCTTCGGCGGCAACTTCTTCTACAAGAACGTGCACGCCCGGCTGATGACGCAGTTCGGCATGTACTCGCAGACCACGCCGCGCAACGACGCCAGCTACGAGCGCGGCAACTGGCGGATGGACAACGCGTACCGGTACATCTCGGAGGCCTACGCCGGCTACCACATCCCGGTGCTGCACGGCATCAACATCCAGGCCGGCATCTTCATGTCGTACGTCGGCCTTTGGAGCTACTACAACTTCGACAACTGGACCTACCAGCCGTCGTATGTGTCGTCCAACACGCCATGGTTCTTCAACGGCGTGCGGGTGCAGTTCTTCCCCACCAAGACGCTCAAGATCGAGCCGTGGGTGGTCAATGGATGGCAGGCCTACTCGAAGTTCAACGACGGGCCGGGACTCGGGCTGCAGCTGCTGTGGCGCCCCAGCGATCGACTCTCGGTGCTCGGCAACCAGTACTACGGCACCGACACGGTGGGCATGCGCGATCGCAGGCGCGTGCACACCGACGACAGCATCATGGTCCGCTACCTCGATCGCAAGGACGGCGCCGTCAGCAAGGGCGCGTTCTCGCTGACGGTCGACGCGGGCTGCGAGTTCGGCGGCGGCGTGACGTGTCGCGATCAGTTCTTCCTCGGCTTCATGGCCTACAACCGGCTGTGGTTCTGGAAGGACAAGATCGGCTTCACGTTCGGCGGCGGCGCGATCACCAACCCCGGGCGCTATCTCGTGCTGCTGCCGCCGATCAACGGCACCACCGCGTTCTCCGGCACGCCGTACTTCACGGCGGCGCCCGGCGACAAGTTCTGGGCGTGGGACACCCAGACGACGCTCGACTACATGCCGAATCGCTTCGTCACGTTCCGGGCCGAGTTCAACCACCGCGACGCGTCCGTGCCCTACTTCAGCGGACGCGGCGGTGTGACGCCGCCGGGCGGCAACACCGGAGCCCCGGGTTCCGTGGTGCCGGGGTGGCAGCCCGATCTCACCAAGACCGAGAACCGCTTCACGCTGGCGATGCTGCTTCGCTACTAGAGATCGTCCCATGACCTCGACACCCTCGCGAACCGTGATGAGTCGGACGCTGGCGTGCAGCCTGATCCTCGCGCCGCCGATCGCCACAGAGCCACCGGCCGGCGCCGGAGAGCACGCGCCATGACCGACCTCATCCTCGTCGCCGCAACCCTCGCGTTCTTCGCCGCCTCGGCCACGTATCTGCGCGCGTGCACCAAGCTGTGAGCCCCCCACGGAGCACCATGACGTTCGACTATCCGATGGCCGCCATCCTCGCCGCCCTGCTCTGCATCTACCTCGTGCACGCGCTGGTACGCGCGGAGAAGTACTGAAGGAGAGACGCGGACGTGACCACCCACGGATGGCTTCAGATCGCGCTCTTCTACCTCGCGATCCTCGCGGCGACGCGGCCGATGGGCGCGTACATGGCCCGGGTGTTCGAGGGCAACGCGCAGCCGCTGCCGCGGATCCTCGGCCGACTCGAGCGGCTGCTGTACCGGATCGCGGGCGTCGATCCACGGCGCGAACACACCGCCGTCGAGTACGGCCTCGCGCTGCTGCTGTTCAGCGCGGTCGGCCTGCTCGGCGCCTACGCGGTGATGCGCACGCAGCATCTCCTGCCCCTCGACCCCGAGGCGCTACCGGCCGTCGCGCCCGACCTCGCGTTCAACACGGCCGTCAGCTTCACGACGAACACCAACTGGCAGGCCTACGCCGGCGAGTCCACGATGAGCCATCTGACGCAGATGCTCGCGCTGGGCTGGCACAACTTCGTGTCCGCGGCCGCGGGATTCGGCCTGCTGCTCGCGCTCGCCCGCGGCCTCACGCGCAAGGGCGGGCCCGATCCGCGGCGGACGCTCGGCAACTTCTGGGTCGACCTCGTGCGATCGCTGGTCTACATCCTGCTGCCGCTGTCCGTCGTCGTCGCGGTGGTGCTCGTCTCCCAGGGCGTGATCCAGAACTTCGCGCCCAACGCCACGATCGCCACGCTCGACGGGGGCACGCAGTCGATCGCGCTGGGCCCGGTCGCGTCGCAGGAGG
>WBZX01000388.1_pt2 | contig 12464 bp, 6 predicted proteins | sample 5204211 | NCBI WGS metagenome assembly WBZX01 (sample SAMN12344362, study PRJNA552823) | activated sludge metagenome | biome: Activated sludge suspended growth; feature: Nitrification reactor; material: Wastewater; isolation source: activated sludge from nitrification reactor of wastewater treatment...
CAACTACCTACTCTGTCAGAGTCATACGTAGACCGCCTGCTCCGTCACCGCGTGATGGCTGTGGCAATGGAATACCTGCAAGCCGCTGATGGTTCATATCCATTGGTACGGACTATGAGTGAGATCGCCGGTATCACTGCGATCCAGACAGCTGCTGAGTTACTTTGCAGATCAGAATTTGGCCGAGGCGTATTACTGGGCGGTGTCTCAGGTGTGCCTCCTGCAAAAGTGGTGATCTTAGGCGCCGGCGTTGTAGGTGAGTTTGCCATCCGCACAGCATTGGCCCTCGGGGCAACTGTCAGAGTCTTTGATGACAATGTCTATAAGCTGATGCGCATACAGCAGATCATCGGCAGACGTCTCTACACTTCAACAATCAATCCGGTTCAACTCCAATACCAACTGCTCAGTGCAGATGTAGTCATTGGTGCTGTACACTCCCCTACGGGCAGATCTACGATCCTCGTTCCTGAAGAGATGATCATGAAGATGAAAGAAGGCAGTGTCATCCTCGATGTGAGCATAGACCAGGGCGGTATCTTCGAGACATCAGAAGTGACTTCATTGGACCATCCAACTTTTATCAAGCATGGTGTAATCCATTATTGCGTCCCTAATATCGCCTCCAAGGTGAGCAGGACAGCCTCTGCCGCTATCAGCAATATCATCACTCCATTGCTTATCAAAGCTGGTAATTATGGAGGCATCGAAGCATTATTGCAAGACCATGCAGGATTCAGGCATGGGGTCTATACCTACAAGGGACACCTGACCAATGAGTACTTGTCGAGACGGTTTGGACATAAGTATACTGCGTTGGATCTGATACTGCCGTCGAAGTTGTGAGATGTGAAATGTGAGTTGTCAGTTGTGAGTGAAAAATATCAGCTCCCGCTTCCCTTCAAAGACCACCTTTTATATTCAAATGAGAATTGGCCTGTTTATATATTTCCATAGGAAATATAAACGCCGTTGGATGGAGTTCTCTTGTTGGAGATTCCCAATTAGTATCTCTGGTGGAAATTGACTGTTTAGATCCTTCCTCCTTTTCAGCCTTCCTCCCTTCCTCCCTTTAACCCTACCACCCCGGCACCAGGAAGATGCCAAACTTACCTTTGCCATGCTCTAGCAATGGCCATGCAAAATAAGGCTCCAGCACCAACGCACTGAAGAGATTGACCCGCCATGAAAAACCGGTACTAAATACAAGCTTTGGCGGAAGCAAGGCTGGGTCAGGATTTTTCATGAGCTCGCTGTACTCATTGAAGGCAATACCTCCGTCAAAAAACCAGGACAACTCTGAGAGGAAGGCACTGCTCTTGACGACAGCGATTTCTTCAGGGCCTGTAAAGGGAAGCCGCACCTCCAGGCCAGAGACAAAAAACTTGGACCCGATCAGCTGCTGCGGATAGATCCCGTTCTTGATCTGGTACTCTGTGAGCCTGTTGTAATCATAGGCATGTACCAGCCCCTGGTCACCAATCAATACCGGATAATAATTTCTCGAATCAGGCCCCAACGTAGCGTAATGCATAAAGCGGAAAGCAAACGTGACCGGCTTCGTGTATCTATAATACCGGATGTCAGCCGTAGCCAGTTGGAAATTGTATCCTCCAAAGTAGTTTGTAAAATCAAAGCGGAAACGATATCCATTGATCGGTGAGGCGAGGCCAAACTGTGACTTGTCACCGACGATCGCTATGTTGTTGTTGTAGAATATGGTCTTGCGAATTTCAAATCCACCTACATTGATATTATCCTCCAGGGGCACCCGCTCACTCTTGCTTTGTCCGAGATAGTAGCCATACTGATCATAGTAGAGATCCCTCCTGTCCAGGCGGAAAAAACGGTAGTTGATACCAAGGCTTCCCTCCACACGCAGGTATTTGGACATCGGAAATTGCAGAAGCCCGGAAACCTGGTCTTCAAACACCCGCAATATATTTTCTTCCTGCACGATCACCTGCTGGCCATCGATCGTATCATCATAAGGCTCACCGTAAAATCCTGCCTTCGACGGAATGTGCGATGCCGAAAATCCCCAGCCTATCCTCCCTTTCTGGTTGATGTATTGTACAGCCCCACCAAAGTCATAGACATTTCCATTGATCGCAATCGTACTGTAGAGTTGATGGTTGCCCAGCATATCGCTGAAGATCATACCGATGCCACCGGCAAGTCCAGTCCTGGTACCAATGCCACCGACACTTACTCCAAGTCCACCGCTGTAGACATAATCAAGTTTAAAGTTCCCCTCATATGGCTTATCGGTATACTGTGTTTCATCATCGGCAAAGAGGATATCCATCTCTTCAAGGTTGTCCGTCACTTCCTGGTGTGGCTGATCCAGTTCCCCGGGCAATGTGCCTGCTTCAAAATGGACATCCTCCGGAAAGACAGGTAAGAACAGCAACTTGTCAGCACGCACCTGGTAGATGTCATAGCTACTCTTGAAGTAATGTGTGAAGGCGATCTTATCTACTTTCTTTGAAACCGATATCGCAGGCGAATAGCGACTGATGCCACTGATCCCGGTCTTAAGATCCGTCATCTGATAGAGCTCCTCACCAAAGTCATAGCGATACAGATTTCTGAATCCATCCCGGTCAGAAACAAAGTAAATTTTGCCTTCCGGATCATAGCAGGGATTCAAGCAATCCGCGCCGGGAAAGATCTGGTCATAATCTTCAGTGCTGAGGTCTTCAAGATTCATTCTTGAGATATGGAGCGTCCACCGACCATGTACTTTTTGTTGTTCGAATGTCTTGCGGTCCGAACTGAATACAAGGTATCGGCCATCAGGACTATAGTCCGGATATACCTCACTGTAAAAATCATTGGTGAGTTGTTTTACCTTCTTCGATTTGAGATTGTATACAAAGAGGTCTGTCTGTCCATCAACCATCCCTGTAAAGGCTATCTCTTTTCCATCAGGTGACCATGTCGGATGTGCGATCGCAGGAATCTCAGCAATGCGTATGGTCTGCACGGTAGATCCATTGGCCGGATCCTTGATGATGATTTCGTTCCTGCCTTTATCATAGATTACAAAGGCAAATCGCTTACTATCCGGTGACCACGTACCTGATGATTCGAGAAGATTGAGATCATCAATGCCTCCGTCGCGAAACAGCGTATTGAGCTTACGTAAGATTTTACCTTCCCGCGCATCTGCAAGATAGAGGTCTCTTGAGAATAGGGTTTTATTGGAAAGAAAGATGACATACCTGCCGTCCGGGCTGATCGCCGGAGAGACATTCATGCTGCCTGCATTTTCTTCCGAGATAATTTTCTTGCCTGTAAAATTTTCCTTTAGGTCCCCTCCAAGGAAAGGGGTGTAATAGTCTTTCAGTGCCGCTGAAAATGCTGTACCGAGTTCTTCTGCATTGGTATCGACTGTATACTTCAGCGCGGCATCAAGGCCATGTACTGCTGTAGCTTTAAACAATGGCATGATCTTGTCATCACCATATCTGCCTCCATAAAATGCCCAGAATGCCTGCCCATAGCGATAAGGGAAATACTTGTACGTCGCCATCTTCCTGATATTGGGGACATCACTATTGATGACTGCATCGCGCATCCACATAGCAGTGAAAGGGTCTACACGCCCCAGGGACAGGTATTCGGCCATCCCTTCGATCATCCACAACGGATAGTTTACGGATGATTCGATACTGGTACTGTCTCCATTGGTCAGGCTGTTGTACTGGAATGCATGCACCAGCTCATGTCCGAGCACTCGCTGGGTCTGCTGGTTGATCATCGTGAATGGAAGCACCACCCTGTTCTTAAAACCCTCAGTGACACCTCCTGTAGCAATGCTGATATCTCCCGAGATCGCATTGGTCTGTTGAAATTCCGCGTGGTTGTTGTAAAAGATGAGTGGATTGTGCCCCGCGATTTGTTCACCGAATATTTCACTATGCATGCCATACCACTGTTCTGACCAGTCCGCCATCAGCTGGAGGGCTTCTTTGTTTTGCGTATAATAATGGATGGAATAATGTGGGGTCTCCAGCACCTTGAAGTCAAAAGACCGGTACCGTGGCTTGTTTTGCCCAAATAGCTGCGCATGTGTCTCTCCCGGCTGCAGGAAAAAAACCGTAAAAAGCAGACTGATGGTTAATAGGCGTTTCATGCTATCTGCGGAATACTCAACAATATTCTAATATCTAACAAACATCCGGTAAGGTTGGTTTTCGTATTTTGATCCGGTTAAGTTTACGTTAAAGTTACGGCGGAAAGGCAGAAAGACGGAAGGGAGCAAGGGATGAAGGGAGCAAGGGATGAAGGGAGCAAGGAAGCAAGTCGAAGCGCAGCGGAGATCCCGCCAAATGCGAGGCATTTTTAGCGGGAGGATCAAGGGGCTGAAAATTTTTATTGAAGAATATTTATCTATATACCATGCTCGCACACAATCCACACATTTCTCACACGTCTCACGACTCACGATTCACGACTCACGTCTCTCACGTGCACACACATCCTTCGGTCACCGAAGCCATGGAATGGAACACCATTCATTGTGCGAAGGAGACTCACGTTCTCACGTCTCTCACGTTCTCACGTTCTCACGCATGACACAGACCTCCTGGAGCGTAATCGTCAATCGCCAGACCTGTACTTCCGGATGGAAGGCATGGGAGCATTTCCTGCAGCGAAATGAAATATCCTATACCCTGCACCACACCTATAGCCTGGAAGAAGCACACCAGGTACTTTCTGATGCGTATGCTCAAGGAAGCCTTCACTACCTCTTTGTGGGTGGGGACGGGACCATACACCATGGGGTCAATATCCTCATGCAACTTGCAGGTGCGCAGTCAACACAAATCACTATAGGTGTGCTGCCCTGCGGCACCGGCAATGACTGGGTCAGGACCTATGGTACCACGAAAGAAAAACTCGGTAGAAATATAAAGGAAGAGTACACCGCCCCTTACAATCTCGTCAAGCTCACCTGGCCCGATGGACGTACACGATATGCAGCCAATATGGTAGGTGGTGCACTTGATGCCGCGGTAGTCAATAACATCAAAAGGGGTTCCTATCATATCCCTTCATGGATACTCTATCCCTATGGTCTGCTCAAGACCCTGATGAAACCACATCTCTGGAGTGGCACCTTGAAAGTAGATCATGATACCTATACCGGTGATATTCTTACGATCCAGGCCGGCTTTGCCAGGTATTGCGGTGGTGGCATGTATGTGCTCCCGCATGCCCGCGAAGATTCGCCAGGACTTCTTTTGATGAAACCAAAGAAACTAAGCAAACTCCTCTTTCAACTGCACACGATCTACAATGGAAAGATCCTCTCACACAAGGAGGCCCTGGCCCGTCACTTTGAAGTCATCGATATCACACATACCGGTAACCCTATTCCCATAGAAGCCGATGGTGAGTGGCTGGGCACCAGCCCGGTGAGGCTGGAGGCGTGTTTTGATGCGTTAAAGAGAATTGTCTGATTGTGAGTTGTCAATTGTGAGTTGTGAGTAATTTGATCCCACTCTCAATACACACACCTCTTACTGTCTCACTGTCTTACCTTCTCACACATCTCACGTTCTCACTGTCTTACTCTTCATGAGTATGTCCGTTTGTTCCTCATCGCCCATCCGGAACGGATGACTACTAAAGACTTCAAAACCATGCCGCTCATAGAAGCGGATAGCCGCCGGATTCTTCTCCCATACCCCGAGCCAGATATAATGGAGCCCTAGTGTCTCAGCCCTCACCCTTGCCTTTTCGATCAGCTTGGCACCAAGCCCCTGTCCCTGGAACCGATCCGAGACATAGATCCGCTCGATCTCGAGGCTTGATTCATCTTGGACATCACTCTGTGCCGGCCCCTGGTTGATCTTGAGATAACCTGCCACAAACTCATCTACATTGATAAAGTAAAACTCGCTCAACGGATTGATCAGTTCGGAGAGCAACCTGTCCGGATGAAAGGCACGATCCATATACTCCCTCATGTTTTCAGGAGTATTGAGATGATCAAAGGAATCATGGAAGATCTTACGACTGAGGTAGACCAGGGTCTCGAGGTCTTCAGCAGTAGCGCGGGTGATGGAGATGGCATTCATGGCTTTATCTCTTCGAAGATAAAACTTCTTTACCCCCTAGCCCCCTAAAAGGGGGTAAAAATTCATCTCGAATAGGCAGCGGTCCGTCGCTCAAAACTGTCCGAACAGCGCGGTGTCCTGTTTTAAGCATGGACAAGACTCTATAGGTAAAGGTCATCGTAAAAAACAGGGTTTGAAATACCACTAAGCGTGCAAGCATAACTGATAGCCAAGCAAATGAACAAACGCCCAGGTGAGTTTTTTGAGCGACTAGATTTGGTTGGTGAGCTGTAGCACATGGATGCGCGGGAGCAGGTCGAACCATTGTTACTTTTTGGGCAATGCAAAAAGTAAACTAAAACCCACGCCTCGTGCGCAACGAAATCCAAAATAGCTTTTTGGTTCTTTTTTGCGGAAAAAAAGAACACGCCTTTTAAAGGCAAAACCTTAGTTTTGCACTTTATTCATGCATCAAGAGATCCTGCAATGGCGCAGGGCGGCAACCGACCCCGGTGAACGGCACGGTGCCCGGCAGATGCGGGCCTTCAGGTCAAAATTGTGTTCACAGTACCCACTGTATACCTGCAAGCACGTATGACGTCATTCAAATTGATGCCTGGAGCTAAACCGGCATAGGCCTTTTGATGTTCGACCTGACCACAACATGACTACACGTACAAACCTGCTGCGACAAGCAGTCAAAGACCGCATACTCGTACTGGATGGCGCCATGGGTACTATGCTCCAGCGATACAGACTCACTGAGGCTGATTATCGCGGAGAGCAGTTTGCCACCTGGCCATCTGACCTCAAGGGCAACCACGATCTCCTCAATATCACCCGCCCTGATGTGGTCGGACAAGTACACCGCGATTACTATCTGGCTGGTGCGGATATCGTGGAGACCAATACCTTCAATGCCAATGCCATCAGCCAGGCCGATTACGGCACACAAGCCCACGTGTATGAAATCAATCTCGCAGCAGCCCGGTTGGCCCGCAAGGTAGCCGATGAGTTTACTGTACAAAACCCATCCAAGCCACGCTTTGTCGCCGGATCTATGGGGCCGACCAACCGCACCGCCTCTATGTCCCCGGATGTCAACCGCCCGGGATTTCGTGCTACTACATTTAAAGAATTAGCGGATGCCTATGCTGAACAGGCCCGCGGGCTCATCGATGGTGGAGTAGACCTCTTACTGATCGAGACCGTTTTTGATACGCTCAACTGCAAGGCTGCCCTTTTTGGGATCACTTCATTGATTGAAGAGACCAATGCAGATGTGCTTATCGGCGTATCCGGTACCATCACCGATGCCAGTGGCCGGACACTTTCGGGTCAGACGATTGAGGCTTTCTGGATTTCTATATCACATGCGCCGCTCTTTTGCGTAGGGATCAATTGTGCCTTGGGTGCAGCGGAGATGCGGCCTTATATCGAGAGCCTCTCTCAGATCGCCAATGTACCGCTGATCGTTTTCCCGAATGCGGGTTTGCCAAACGAACTCGGCGGATATGACCAGACGGCTGAAGTGATGAAAGGCCTGATGCGTGGATTTGGCCAGAGCGGATTTTTCAATATCGCCGGCGGTTGTTGCGGTACTACGCCTGATCATATTCGTGCAATAGCTGATGCAGTAAGCGATCTGCCTCCACGCATCATCCCTGAAGCCAATCCATATACACAGCTCAGTGGCATGGAACCACTGACCATACGGCCCGAAAGCAATTTTGTCAATATCGGCGAGCGAACCAATGTCACAGGTTCTGCAAAATTTGCCAAGCTCATCCGCGATGGAAAATACCAGGAAGCACTGAGTGTTGCATTGCAGCAAGTGGAAAGCGGCGCACAGGTCCTTGACATCAACATGGATGAAGGCTTGCTTGATTCTAAGCAGGTGATGGTGGAGTTTCTCAACCTCATGGGTTCGGAGCCGGATATCGCCAAGCTGCCCTTCATGATCGACTCTTCTAAATGGGATATCATCGAAGCCGGATTGCAATGTGTACAAGGCAAGTGTATCGTCAACAGCATCTCTATGAAAGAAGGAGAAGCTGCATTTATACATCACGCTAAGCTGGTGCGCAAATATGGTGCTGCAGTAGTTGTCATGGCGTTTGACGAAGAGGGGCAGGCGGATACGACAGAACGTAAAGTGTCCATCTGCGTGAGGGCTTATAAGATCCTCACGGAGATCGTGGGCTTTCCGCCACAGGATATCATCTTCGACCCTAACATCTTTGCAGTAGGTACAGGTATCGCTGAGCATAATGAATACGCGATCAACTTTATCGAAGCCACTCGTATGATCAAGTCGCTTTGTCCCGGAGCAAAGATCAGCGGAGGGGTGAGCAATATTTCGTTTTCATATCGCGGCAACAATGCGGTGCGTGAAGCGATGCATGCGGCCTTTCTCTATCATGCCATCAAGGCAGGGATGGACATGGGGATCGTCAATGCAGGGATGATCGAAGTGTACGAAGAGGTCGATCCGGAGTTGCTGAAGAAAGTAGAGGATGTACTCTTCAATCGCCATCCGGATGCTACGGAAGCATTGACTACGTATGCAGAAGATGTGAAGTCATCTGGGAAAGTGATACAACGCGAACAGGCCTGGCGCGAAGAGAGTGTGCAGGAAAGATTGAAACATTCACTGGTGCGTGGCATCACGGAATACATCGAAGTCGATACTGAAGAAGCAAGGCTGCAATACAAACGTCCGCTCGAAGTGATCGAAGGTCCGTTGATGGATGGAATGAATGTCGTGGGTGAATTATTTGGCCAGGGAAAAATGTTCTTGCCGCAGGTCGTCAAGAGTGCGCGGGTGATGAAGACTGCTGTGGCATACCTTACTCCTTTTCTCGAAGCCGACAAACAGGTTGGTGATGCAACGGCCAAAGGGAAAATCCTGATGGCTACCGTCAAGGGTGATGTACATGATATCGGGAAGAATATCGTGGGCGTCGTGCTGGCGTGCAACAACTACGATATCGTGGATCTCGGGGTGATGGTGCCTGCGGATAAAATACTGCGTACGGCCAGGGAGGAAAATGTGGATATCATCGGGCTCAGTGGATTGATCACGCCTTCACTGGATGAGATGGTGCATGTGGCTGCGGAGATGGAGCGTGAAGGATTTGTATTGCCACTGATGATAGGTGGAGCAACTACCTCGAGATTGCATACAGCACTCAAGATCGAACCGAAATATCACAAAGGTCCTGTAGTGCATGTGCTTGATGCGTCAAAGGCAGTGGGTGTGGCTTCGCAATTATTGTCTGATGATAAGGTCAAGCGCGCTGCGTACCTCGAAGAGATCAAAGCCAACTATGAGCAGATGCGGATTGCGAGAGAAGGGAAAAATACAAAGCGATATATCACCCTTGAAGCTGCGCGAGCTAACCGGTACCAGCCAGACTGGGCATCCTACGAGCCTCCTGTACCAAATAAGACTGGTGTCTGGGCCTTGAAAGATTATGATCTCAGTGAATTGAGGAAGTATATTGACTGGACGCCATTCTTCCAGAGCTGGCAGTTGGCCGGAAAATTTCCGGAGATCTTCGACGATGCCATTGTAGGGCATGAGGCGAAGAAACTATACAATGATGCGCAGGCCATGCTTGACAAGATCGTTGCGGGTAAGTGGATCGTGGCCAATGCGGTAGTGGGATTGTTTCCAGCGCATAGTGATATGGATGATGTCGTCATCTACAAAGACGAGAGTCGAAAAGAAATCCTGGAAAGGGTACATCATCTGCGTCAGCAGGTGGCCAAGACTCCCGGTCAACCTAATTATTGTTTGTCGGATTTCATTGCGCCGGTTCAATCCGGAAAGCAGGATTACATTGGAGGTTTTGCAGTGACAGCTGGTCTTGAGATTGAAGACAAAGTCAAGGAATTTGAAGCCGTGCATGATGACTACCATGCGATCTTATTGAAGGCATTGGCGGATCGGTTTGCAGAGGCCTTTGCGGAGCGGATGCATGAGCGGATGCGTAAGGAGTGGTGGGGATATGCCAGTGATGAGAATCTTGATAATACCACATTGATTGCAGAAGGGTATCGGGGTATCCGTCCTGCCCCTGGATATTCTGCGTGCCCCGATCATACTGAGAAGGCGTTGCTGTTTGAATTGCTCGACGTCCCTGCGCAGGCTGGCATCACGTTGACAGAGAGCATGGCGATGTATCCTGCTGCGAGTGTGAGCGGTTGGTATTTCTCTCATCCGGAGAGTAAGTATTTTGCGGTGAGTGGGATAGACCAGGACCAATTGGAGGATTATGCGAAGAGGAAGGGGATGAGTATTCCACAGATGGAGAGATGGCTGAGTCCATTGTTGTAAAGCTCCTCTGACCCCCCACCCCCTGATGGTTCGACCTGCTACCTCACGTCCTCTTACTACAGCTCACCAACCAGGGGGACCAGATAATTGTTCTTTTGTTTCTTTTATTAAAAAAGCAAAAGTTATTGGTAGCCTCTGGCTACCAATGGCAGGAGCATACAAATGCTGTGTCTATTGCATAGACATCTACAGCAGCCTCCTGGCTGCATGCAGGATTAAAAGAAATGCTCAATAAAATAGTTGCTTAATTGCCCCCGGCTTTAGCCGGGGGGTAGCAGCATGTGGGATCTGGCTTTAGCCACTATTTATATTTTGGTTTGGGCTGAAGCCCCAATCTTATTTTCCATCCCTACCCCGGCTTAAAAGCCGGGGCAATTAATGAAACCCAATTAGATACCATTTTAGCGTAAGTAAAAGCATGAACTGCAGAAGTTACAGCATGCAGGTACTTCCGCATCACACCTCATCCGTCAAGGGCTGAACCCCCTTCCTACCAGTGCGCCCTTTCAGGGCTATAAAGATCACTGATCACCCGATCACCGATCACAAAACTCCCACACTCCATACCCACGCCTCTCAATGTCCTTGCCCTGAGCGGAGTCGAAGGGTCACTGTCTTACCTTCTCACACCTCTCACGGTCTCACGCTCCATTACGATATCTATCAGATACCTGGTGTAGTCTGCCATAAACATGGAAATATATATTTCTCACTTAAAATTCAATTCTGACAATATTTAGTTCGTTTTATGTGATTTCTATCACATTTTGGTAACCAATTATTGTCATTTAGGATGTTCTTCCTTTAGGAGCAAATCGATCATGTCCTTTTTTAGCAGAGGCTTAACCCAATTCCAGGCAGCATGCCCCTGCCGGGATTCCTAAATCTCCAAAAATGATCGGGTATATGTAATATCAAAACATGGTGGCGACATCCCCCTTGCCCTATACGCTCGCTCGATCACTGATTACCCGATCACTACATCACGCTCATCTTTCCCGTCGGGGGCTGAACCCCCTTTCCTCGGTCACCGAAGCCAAGGAATGGAATACCATTCCATGTGCGAAGGTGATCCTTCGGTCGCCGTAGCCTTTGAATGGTAAGCCATTCCAAAGGGCGAAGGTGACCTACCATCGCGCCCCTTCAGGGCTTTTCTGATCACAGATCACTCGATCACAGATTTTCCTTTCTCCCACACCCAAAACCCACACCTCTCACGTTCTCACGCTCTCACGTTCTCACGTTCTTCCTCCACAAGTCCGTAACTTGTTCCCATGTCACCGTCTGTCACTACTCCCGATGTCCGTATCCGCCCTTCCACCCGGAAGAAACTCAAGGAACAAACCCAGGAGGAAAAACAGGTCATCGTCCATTGTCATTATACCTGTACCAACCCCTACGGCATGTACATCCGTATCTGGCCGTCCACCTACCTGATCGCTCGTGATGTCGCCCACCGCAGCGAGCTCGTCCATGCGGAGAACATCCCCCTGGCACCGGAATGGATGGCTGTGCCTCCCGGGGCCAAGAGTCAGTTTACCCTGATCTTCAGTGGCCTGCCCAAGGACTGCCAGCGCTTTGACCTGGCGGAAATCATCCCTCAGGAGGGCGGCTTCTTTGTGGCGGATATTGAGCGGAATGAGATGGATGTTTATGAAGTGGAGATGGGGGAGTAGTGAAATAAAAGGCAAAAAAATGTCCATATCTTTGAAATTGATAACACTCAATTGGGTGATAACACTTAATTTGATCCTGTCGTCCAAACAAGAAAGATTGTGATAAATTCCAAGTGTACAATCTACTATGAAAGTAATTGATCAGAGAAGCGGACTTACAGTAGGTCTTACAATCAATGTTTGACGAAATGTAAAAATCTCACTAGGTAAACTGAAGGGATCTTAGTCAGAAAAAATTAATAATATCCTATGTCGCTCATTATATATATTAGATTTATTCAGATATACACTGTCTAATTGATTATCAAATAATTAAAACTGTAGAACTTTTTATGAGTACATTAAATATTGACGAACTCAAAAATCTCGCAAACA
>WBZX01002495.1_pt1 | contig 12463 bp, 7 predicted proteins | sample 5204211 | NCBI WGS metagenome assembly WBZX01 (sample SAMN12344362, study PRJNA552823) | activated sludge metagenome | biome: Activated sludge suspended growth; feature: Nitrification reactor; material: Wastewater; isolation source: activated sludge from nitrification reactor of wastewater treatment...
AATGCGGCCTTCTTTCGCGGCGGGGGTATAGCTCAGCTGGGAGAGCGCTTGCATGGCATGCAAGAGGTCCGCGGTTCGATCCCGCGTACCTCCACCAAAAGTGCGAAAGAAAACAGTCCGGGTCCCCATCGTCTAGAGGCCTAGGACACCGCCCTTTCACGGCGGTAACCGGGGTTCGAATCCCCGTGGGGACGCCAAGAATTAGGCAGCATGGGTTTAAGTTTGGAGTGGTAGTTCAGTTGGTTAGAATACCGGCCTGTCACGCCGGGGGTCGCGGGTTCGAGTCCCGTCCACTCCGCCAACATTGAAGAGAACCGGATCGTTCCGGTTTTTTTTCGGGTCGAAGGCAATTGCCTTCATGCCCAAACAGTTCGGCTGTCTCTCGATGTGGGGGTATAGCTCAGCTGGGAGAGCGCTTGCATGGCATGCAAGAGGTCCGCGGTTCGATCCCGCGTACCTCCACCAAGCGCCGAACTGGTAGTTGCAGTAGATTGAAAGTCCGGGTCCCCATCGTCTAGAGGCCTAGGACACCGCCCTTTCACGGCGGTAACCGGGGTTCGAATCCCCGTGGGGACGCCAAGGTTTTAGCGCGGAGTGGTAGTTCAGTTGGTTAGAATACCGGCCTGTCACGCCGGGGGTCGCGGGTTCGAGTCCCGTCCACTCCGCCAACTATCAAAAGACCAGCCCAGGCTGGTCTTTTTGCTACCCCAGCAAAAAGTGGGTATTCCCCACCGGGGTATAATGAGAGTTTTAGGCGATACGTTCGTGCCAGGAGCCCAATTCATGCTGCATCGCAAAGCTCTGTCGCCTCTTCGCCGTCTGGTTTGGACCGCGCTATGCGCTGTCTTCCTGGCACTATCTGCACCGACGCAGGCAGATTCCTATGAATCGGACAGTCTCCCGAGGCTCTCGCTGATCATGCCATCGCTCTCCGATCAGGGGACAGCCGACGATACGCTGACGGTCCATGAAATACCTGTCGTTCCTCAGTTGTCGAGCACCATCGACCTGACAATCCATTCAAATAATTTGTGGGAACGCATTCGCAACGGTTTTGCGATGACCAACCTTAACGACGATCTGGTCCTGCACTATCAGCAGTGGTACATGAATCGTCCCGATGCTCTGCGGCGCATGGTCGAACGCAGTCGTCCCTACCTGCATTACATCGTAGAAGAACTGGAAGCGCGGGGCATGCCGACCGAACTGGCATTGCTGCCCATGGTCGAAAGCGCATTCAACCCGAACGCCAATTCGTCGGCTCATGCTTCCGGCCTTTGGCAGTTTATTCCCGCGACTGGCAAGCGATTCAATCTCGAACAGAACTGGTGGCGTGACGAACGCCGGGATGTCGTTTCGTCAACAGGTGCGGCGCTGGACTATCTACAAGCCATCTACGACATGCACGGCGACTGGCATCTGGCGCTGGCTTCGTATAATTGGGGTGAAGGTGCAGTCAAGCGGGCGATTGGAAAGAACGAGTCGCGCGGCCTGCCGACCGACTATCCCAATCTGACCATGCCCAACGAAACCCGGAACTACGTGCCAAAGTTGCAGGCACTGAAAAACATCCTGGGTGATCCGGCCATGATCTCCCAGCTTGGTTTGCCGGTGATCCCGAACGAACCCTATTTTGCGACGCTGGAAACCCGTCGCCCTATGGATGTCAAGACGGCCGCGCGACTGGCAAACATCTCGCTGGAAGAATTCAAGCGTCTGAATCCATCGCACAATCGCCCGATCATCAAGGCTGACACGCCGCTGGTCATTCCCGCAGACAAACTGGACGCCTTCCGCAGCAATCTGAAAAATACCCAGGCTCCGCTGACGCAATGGCAGGCCTACACCGTCACCTCGGCTTCAAGACTGGATCGTATTGCGGCAAATTTCGACACCACAGCAAGCGAATTGGCCAAAGTCAACGGTCTTTCCGAAAAGGTTCGGCTGGGTGCCGGTAGCACCTTGCTGGTTCCTGGTAGCGGAAGCAGTATCAGCCTGAACAACCTGCTGAATACTTCCGCACCTCAACACATCATTGAACCAGAACCCGTTGTTCACACCTGTGGCAAGACAAAACGTGGAAAACACGCGACCAGGAAATGCAGCAAGCGTGAGCAACGTCTAGCGGCAAAAGGCAGCAAAGGGGGCAGCAAGGCCGCTACTGGAAAATCCGGCGCCAGGCAGACCGCGTCCGCTACAAAATCCGGCAAGGCAAGCACCAGATCGGCTGCGTCCAAGACATCGGGCCACAGCAAGGGGAAGGGTGCTGCCGCCACGAAGCCCGCCAAAAGCGGTGCGAAGGTCTCCAAATCCGGCCATGGCCGTCGCGGCTGAAAGCAGAGATCAGCCAACCAGGTGGCAACTCACCGTGTGGGTTCCTGAAATGTCGCTCACGGACGGATAGCGTTGCCGACAAATATCGGTGGCGTGCGGGCACCGCGGATGAAAATGGCATCCATCTGGTGGATTGGCCGGTGACGGGGTTTCGCCGGACAGGCGAATGATCTCGGTGTGGCCATCCAGGCGCGGCGCTGGCACAGCGGACAATAATGCTTGCGTGTAGGGATGCCGTGGCGAACGCAAGACCTCTTCCGCCCTGCCCTGCTCGACGATGCGCCCCAGATACATCACCGCAACATCATGTGCCAGATACTCCACGACGGCAAAATTATGCGTGATGAACAGGTAGGCGACACCCAGTTCTGCCTGCAAGCTCTTCAGCAAATTGAGAATTTGTGCCTGCACCGAGACATCGAGCGCGGAGGTCGGCTCGTCGCAGATCAGGAGTTCAGGCTGTACGGCCAGCGCCCGCGCGATGGCGATGCGCTGGCGCTGGCCCCCGGAGAATTCATGCGGGTAGCGCTCGACTGCCTCCAACGGCAGGCCCACTTGCTGCAACAAGGCCAATACCGCCTCCCGGTTGCCCGACGCTGCCTCGACACCGAGCGCCCCCATGCCTTCGGCGATGATTTCCCCGACGCGCAGGCGCGGGTTGAGGGACGCAAACGGATCCTGAAAAATCATCTGCATGTGCCGCCGCGCGCTGCGCAGACGCCGCCCCTTCAGGCCAACCAGTTCGTTCCCGCCCAGCGCCACACTACCGGCGGTCGGTCTGATAAGTTGCAGCAGCGCCTTGCCGACCGTCGTCTTGCCGCAACCGGACTCACCGACCAGCGCCAGCGTGCGCCCGGCAGAAATGGCCAGCGAGACACCGTCGACCGCGCGGACATGGCCCACCGTCCGCTGCAGAAAACCTTTCCGAATCGGGAAGTGCACTTTCAGTTCATCCACTTGCAGGAAGGCTCGACCCGGTTCGATATCGAGTTCGGTCACCGCATTACGCGTCCGGACATCTTCGATGGCCTCTCCCTGCCAATGGCAGCGCACGGAATGGCCCACCGAAACTTCTCGCCAAGGCGGCGATTCGGCGCGGCAAACCGGCATGACGTAGTTGCAGCGCTCGGCAAACCGGCAGCCGGACGGCATGGCAGCGAGTGACGGAACCTGGCCCGGAATGGTCGTCAGCCGCAGACCGCGCCGCGACACCTCGGGCAAAGCCTGAAACAGGGCCTGGGTATAGGGGTGTCGCGGCTGCGTAAAGAATGCTTCACGGCTGGCCACTTCGACCAATTCACCCGCATACATGACACCGATGCGATGGGCCATGCGGGCAACGACGCCAAGATCATGCGTGATGAGCAACATGCCCATGCCACGGTCGACCTGAATTTTTGCCAATAAATCGAGGATTTGTGCCTGCACGGTCACGTCAAGCGCCGTGGTCGGCTCGTCGGCAATCAGCAATTCGGGTTCGCCGGCCAGCGCGACAGCAATCATCACCCGCTGCTTCATGCCACCAGAGAGCTGAAACGGGAATTCCGTCAGGCGACGTTCCGGATCGGCAATGCCCACCAGACGCAACAGCTCGACCATGCGCGGAATCGCCGCGTGACCTGACAGACCGAGGTGGCGCTCCAGCACTTCACCTATCTGGCGACCGACAGTGAGCACCGGGTTCAGGCTGGTGGCCGGCTCCTGAAAGATCATCGCCATCCGGCCACCGCGGTAGGCGCGCATTTCGGCTTCGGAAAGACCGAGCAGCGCCACCTCGTCCAGCGCGACATGGCCGTTCAGAATCCGCCCCGCGGTCGGTAGCAGCCGCATGATGCCCTGCGCCGTGGCCGACTTGCCACAACCAGACTCGCCAAGCAGGGCGAAGGTTTCACCTTTCGAAATCACGAAGGAAATGCCGTCGACCGCAGCCAGCGTGGCCTTGCCGGCGGTGAAGCCCAAACGGAGATGGTCGACCTTCAACATCTATGCAGCCCTCGGGTCGAATGCGTCGCGAACCGCGTCGGCGAACAGATTGGCGGCCAGCACAAGCATGAACATGGCCGAAAACGCGGCGGCCAGCGACCACCAGACGACCGGTTCCCGGCCAAGTTCCATACGGGCGTTGTTGATCATCGTGCCGAAGCTGGTCATCGTCGGATCAACGCCGATGCCGACATAGGACAAGACCGCCTCGGCCAGAACCAATCCGGAGAAATCCATGACCAGCGCGATGATGACAATGTGCATCAGGTTGGGCAGGATATGGCGAATGATGATGCGCCAGTTCGACACGCCAAACGCCTGTGCCGCCTGAATGTATTCGAGCTCGCGCAGCTTCAGCGTTTCGCCGCGCAACAGCCGGCACAACCCGGTCCAGCTGGTAATGCCCAGAATGCCGCACAACGCCAGCAGGCGCAGGTCGGCCCGCTCGGCCGCGGTTGCAAACCAGTCGGGATGGGTGTCGATGACCACCTGCATCATCAGCACCGCGGCCGCAATCAGCAATACGCCGGGAATCGAGTTGAGCACGGTGTAGATGTACTGAATGACATCATCCACCCAGCCGCGAAAATAGCCGGCCACAATGCCAAGCAGCACCGCCATCGGCAGCATGACCAGCGTCGTCACCAAGCCGATGATCAGCCCGGTACGCACACTTTTCAGGATTTGATAAAGCACATCCTGGCCGACCTTGTCGGTGCCGAACACATGGTACTGGCCGGACAGCCAGAACAATGGCACGACGATCAGCAGCATGAAAAGCAATGTCGCCAAGACCGCATCCCAGGCAAAGGCCAATTCGGCAATTTTCAATTTCGGGCTTTTTTTCCGGTTGACCGCAGCAATCACCCCAAACACCCCCAACCAACCGATAAAAGCCAGCATGCCGGCCTTGAAGGCCGTAAAGCCGGCATCGGCAGCGACCCTGTTCTCATCGTCGCCAAGATGCTTGCCGCCGTGCTTCAGGCGCGGATAATCGCGCACCGATCCCTGCCCCGGCACATCAATGGTTTCCTTGGCGTAAAGCCGGGTGGCAAACGGTGCCGAATAGGTTTTCTCATTCCGCAGGCGCAGGGGCGCGGCGAGCGCATCGAGCACTGACAGAACCTCAACGGCATAGACTGCCTTCTGCCCCGGCTTGCCGTCGAGCTGCACCCGATAATGCAGAGAATCGAGCAGACCAATCAAAATAAACGCAAGGAGCACGGTGGCCGAGGCCATGCCGACACGATTCGCCCCGACCCGCCGCCATGCGGCGAGCAGCGGCGGATTTCTGGCAATCATGACCCCCACGCCAATGCCTGCAGCGACCAACAACCAGATCAGGATATCCGACCAGAGAGCAATGACCTCAAAACCCATCATTCGAAGCGAATCCGCGGATCAACCAGCGTGTAGGAAATATCGGTCAGGATCAGGCCGACGATATACAACACCGAGCCGATGAAGACCATGGAACGCACTACCGAAAAATCCTGCGCATTGATCGCATCGATGGTGTAACTGCCCAGCCCGGGAATGCCGAAAAAGGACTCCGTCAGCAGCGACCCCATGAATAACAGCGGGATCACCACAACGACCCCGGTCAGAATCGGAATCAGCGCGTTGCGCAAGACATGGCGAAAGAACACCACGGTTTCGGGCAGCCCCTTGGCGCGGGCCGTGCGAACATAATCCTTGCCCACCTCTTCGAGGAAGATCGTCCGGTACCAGCGCGTTGACGACCCTATCCCAGACACCACGCCAATCAGCACCGGCAGGATCAGGAATCGCCAAGCCTCCAGCCCCGCGCCGAAGCCTGAAATCGGCACCAGTCGCCACACCTTGCTGATCAGATACTGGCCGCCGATGATGTAGAACAGCCCCGAAATCGACATCGCCGCCACGCACAGGACAACGCCCCAAAAATCGAAAGCAGTGGCGCGAAAAAACGCCAGCGTCAGCGCGAAAGTAATCGCCACAAACAGCCCCAGCACAAATGTCGGCAGGGCAATGGCCAGTGACGGCAGCATGCGATTGCCGATTTCCCGGGCGATATCGCGACCGTCCTCCGCCCGTCCGAAATCGCCGACGAACATGCGGGCAGATTTTTCAAAGAAAATCGTGTCGGTCAGCCTGGCCAGGCCGGATGCCCCGGTATTGATCATCAGCGGTTTGTCGTAACCGCGCTCGACTTTCCATTTCTGGATCGCGTCCGGCGTCACCCGCTTCACGCCCAGCTGCATGCGCGCCATGTCATCAGGCGTATTGACGACAAAAAACAACGCGAAGGTGATCAGATTCACCCCGATCAAAATCGGGAGTGCATAAAGAAGGCGACGAACGATGTAAGCAAGCATTGACCCGATTATGCCAAGAGCTGACCCTGAGTGGTTAAAGCATAACAAAGCGTCGAGCCGGTCACTGCCCCACCGGGACGTCGAAAGCCTCGGCATGCGCACCCTGCCCGGTCGGCATTGGCCATCGGACGCCGGTTAATCCACGTTGCCATTGCAGGCTTTTTGAACCAGAAGCGCCCGATGTGGCGGCAACCGGTCGATGCTACGGCCTTCCGACAACACCCCATCAGCGGCGACGCGATGGCGCGCTCACTGCGTCTCAGCCTGTCGTCAAAAAACGAAGGTCGATGCAATAGTCACCCACGCCCCGGCATGCTGCCGACAGGGTGGGCATGGCCGGTTGCCCCCGGGATCCCTTGTCAACGTCGCTCACGGTAACGCGCTGGCTGCGACGCATCGCGGCATCCTCCATGTCCTCGGGCAAGCCGGGGTAAGCCTCGCCACTGGGTTCCCATTCATGGAGCGTTATGACCACATCTGCCGACTGATCGGGATAGCTGACTCGAAATGCAACCGGCGCTTGCGCCCCCAGCATGGGATGCAAGCCCTGCGTTGGTGGAAAGCGCCGGTAGCGAAGGCCGTAGACCTTCAACTCGCCAAGGTGATCGCTTTCCGGGCGCAGGGGCAGGACAAGATTGCTGCCGGCAATGGCGATCTCCGGCCATGCGCCAGCTGTGGCCATATCCTGCGTTGCCTGGATGGGGGCTGGGCGCAGACGCAACTCGATGCGAGTGGTGCTGGAATCAATCAAGCGCGAACTCCCGCCCTGCTCCTCGCTGGTCACATCGCCAAGCAGCGGCCAGAACTCCATGGCACGACGCAGTTCCAGCACATAGCCCGGTAGCTGAACACGGGCCATCAGACGGAATCTATCCGTGCGCAGCACCTGTTTTATCGCCTCCCCCAACCCAAAGCCCGCGGCTGACAAGGCATCAAACACCTGATGCAAATCCTGCTCAAGATAGTAGGGCAAGGCGAAGCGATCATGCAGTGCCCGCCCCCAGTCAACTAGTGGGCGGTCATAGGGTGTAACGGATAGCATGGCGACGATGGCACGAAGCAGACAGGCCAGTGCAGTGGACCTCTCGGTACTTTGCGGCATGCGCAGCGCCCGGAACTCGACCAGACCAAGACGACCCCGCCCTTTCAGGAACGGGTTCCACAACTTTTCGATGTTGATTTCGGCGCGATGGCTATTGCCGGCCACATCGCACAAGAACGGTGCCAACCCCTGCCACACCAGATCAGGCGTCAGTCCCGAACTACAGGCGAGCAATTCGAGTTCGAGCACGAGCTCATCGAAGGCATCGGTACCGCGTTCGTCCGGACGGACCGAAATGCCGCTGCCGCCGACAAAATCGTGCGCAAAGAGGTAAGACAGGGCCGGGTGGTGGTTAAAGAAACGCACCAGGCGCAGCACCAGTTGCGGCTGCAGGATGAAGGGACTGGTTTGCGGCGACGGGCCACCCAGCGTGATATGCCCGCCGCCCCCGGAATCGGCCACGGCCCCATTGAAATACAGGCGATAGGGCGTCAGCCCCACGGCGCTGGCGCTGTCGTAAATCCGGCGGCTGCGCCATAAAAACTGTTCGGCGCTGGCATTGGGTGCAGAGTTGATCTCGATGACAGCCGGATCCGGCGTGATGGTGGTGAGTTCCAGATGATCATCGGTCGGCGGCGCTTCGCCGGCGACGATCAGCGTGTGCAGGCCGGCACGGCAAGCCGAACGCGCCACGGCATCCAGCACCTGCCGGCACAATGCCATGCTGCCCAGGGTCGGCAGGTCGATGCGTGCCGACAGGGTGTCGGTGGCCACGGCGACGATGGACAAGGCAAAGCGCAGCTTGTCGCTACCTGCCTCTTCGCGCGTCGCAACGAGGGTGCGCACATCGACGTCTGCGACTACCGTCGACTCCGCATCGGTTTTTTCGGCGGTATCATCATCGTCGATATCCGTTTCACAGAAAGACCATCCCACCTCGGCCAAGGTTTCAGCCAGGGCGGCGGCCCACCGGTCGAGATCCGGTGATGCCGGAGATGGTTTTTCACACAACAGGGGATCGGGCGGACCTTGCCAGAAGGGCTGGCCATCTGCTTGGCGATAGAGGCCGATGTTCCAGCGCGGCTCGGGTTCGCCGGGATATTTTCGCCCGGTGCTGCGCAAGATCATCGCACCCGGCATATTGGCCGCCAGCGCCTGAGCCAGTTCATGGGCCCGTGCTTCCTTTTCACCCCCCAGCGCACTGCTCAACCATTCCGGCGCTTGTGAATAACGGTCGGTGAAGGTCGGCTCGGAGCCAACCCAAAGGTTTAACCCGCTGTCGCGGACGGCCCGGTCGTGATCGCGAACAGCCAGCGTAAATGCATCTATCGGATCCGTCATCTGCATCTCCAACACGCCTATCTGCCGCCCGCGTGGCTTATCAGCCAAATAGTCAGGCAGAGGTCATCGTCGATCAGTATGGGTTGGATACCGTCCACGCGGAACCTCCGAGTAGCAGTGATTCGAGATGGCCAACCCCTTTCTCAGCAACAAGGGCGGCGGATTGCTCGGCACATAACGCTTCGTAGGCCGGCCGGCTGACATCGCGAAAAATGCCCAACGGCAGCGGAAATTCCGGCGCCTGCATTTGCGACAACAGAAAGCCGAGACTGGCCTCATGACTGGCAGCGTCATGCACCAGCAGGTCGCCTTCATTCACGCCATCGGCGCCGAGGGTGACCACCTCGGGTCCAAACCCCTTGAGGCGGATGCCCTTGTCCCGCTGTTTGCCGAAAATCAGCGGCTTGCCATGTTCGAGCACGATGCGCGCATCGTCGCGCGTCGCCTTGTCGGTCAATGCCTCGTAGGTACCATCGGCAAACATGTTGCAGTTTTGCAGAACCTCGACAAAAGCCGTTCCTTCGTGCACTGCGGCCTGTTTCAAGATGGCGCCCAGATTGGCGAGATCGGTATCGACGGCGCGCGCCACAAACGTGGCACCGGCCCCGATGGCCACGGCGACTGGATTGAAAGGCCGGTCGATATTGCCGTAAGGCGTGGTCTTGGTCTTCTGGCCGATCTCCGAGGTGGGCGAGGCCTGTCCCTTGGTCAGACCATAGATGCGATTGTTGAGCAGGACAATCTTGATGCCAATATTGCGCCGCATGGCATGAATGAAATGATTGCCACCGATAGCCAGCGCATCTCCGTCGCCGGTGACAACCCAGACCGACAGCTCGGGCCGTGCCAGTTTCAGGCCGCTGGCAATGGCCGGCGCCCGGCCGTGGATACTGTGCATTCCGTAGGTTTCCATGTAATACGGAAAGCGCGAGGAACAGCCGATACCGGAAATGAAGGCGTAGTTCTCGCGTGGGATACCCAGGGTCGGTAACAGTTTCTGTATCTGGTTGAGCAGCGCATGGTCACCGCAACCCGGGCACCAGCGAACTGCCTGACTGCTCTCGAAATCCTTTTTGGTCAAGGAATGGAAATCGACGGTCTGGTTCATGCCGGTTCTCCGCAGGTAAGTTCGAGAATTCGATCTACGAGTTCCGACACCATGAAAGGTTTGCCTTGCACTTTGGACAGCGAAACCACCTCGCGCAGATAGGCTTCGCGCAATATTTTGGCAAGTTGGCCAAGGTTTAGTTCGGGTACCAGTACAACGCGATATCGGTTCAGAATTTCACCGAGATCGGCCGGTAGCGGATTGAGGTGCCGCAGGTGCACATGCGCCACCGGTACCCCTCGGGCCTCGGCTTCCGCACGCGCCTGGGCAACGGCACCATAGGTCCCTCCCCAGCTGAGCAACAGCAGTTCACCACGGTCGGGACCAACAATCGGCGTTGTCGGAATATCCCGTACCATCCCCGCGATCTTGGCGGCGCGGGTTTCGACCATGCGCTGGTGGTTGGCCGGCGCATGCGAGATGTTGCCGCTGAGAAAGTCCTTTTCCAGGCCACCGATACGGTGCTCCATCCCCGGGGTTCCTGGTGTTACCCAGGCACGTGCTAGGTTTTCATCACGCGCATACGGCTGGTAGCCTTCCGCAGCCGTTCGATAACGGACCGTGAATTCGGGCAGGCTGTCCACCTCAGGCACTCGCCACGGCTCGGCACTATTGGCAATGCCGCCATCGCTGAGGAGGATAACCGGCGTCATATATTTGACCGCAAGGCGACAGGCTTCCAGCGCGCAGTCAAAGCAATCGGCCGGCGAACTGGCGGCAATGACCGGTACCGGGCATTCGCCGTTCCGACCATAGACGGCCTGCAATAAATCCGCCTGCTCAACCTTGGTGGGTAGCCCCGTAGATGGCCCGGCACGCTGGACATTGACGACCACCAGTGGCAACTCCAGCATCACGGCGAGCCCCAGTGCCTCGGTCTTCAGCGCCATACCCGGGCCAGACGTCGTCGTCAGGCCGAGGGCACCGCCGTAGGAAGCGCCAATGGCGGCACAAATCGCGGCAATTTCGTCCTCGGCCTGGAAGGTCTTGACCTGGAAGTTTTTGTGCAGCGACAACTCATGCAGGATATCGGTGGCAGGCGTAATCGGGTAGGAGCCGAGAAAGAGCGGGATGCCGGAGCGCTCCGAGGCTGCGACGAAACCCAGGGCCGTTCCCTGATTGCCGGTGATGGTGCGATATTTCCCGGGTGGCAGATGGGCTGGCGGCACGTGGTAGGCCGGTACAATCATTTCCGTCGCGTCGCCGTAAGCATAGCCGGCGCTCAATGCTCGGATGTTGGCGTCGGCAATGGTGGGATCCCTGTTGCCGAATTTGCTGCGAATGTCGGCAATCTGCTCATCCGGACTCTCGCCGAACAGTGAGAGCATCAAGCCCAGCGCAAAGTAGTTCTTGCAACGGCTGATCTCCTTCTTGCCCAAGCCAGAGCTGGCCAGGGCCTGAGCCGTCAACGCAGCCATGTCCACTGCGAAAACCCGGTAGTCGGCCAGGCTGCCATCGTCCAGCGGATTGCTCGCATAACCGGCCTTTTCCAGATTGCTGGCGGTGAACGCACCGCTATTGACGATCAGCGTGCCGCCCGACTTGGCATCAGGAAGATTGGTCGCCAGCGCCGCCGGATTCATGACCACCAGCAAATCGGGTTGATCCCCGGAAGTGAGCGCGCTACCGCTTGCCAGCTGGACCTGAAAGCCGGAGACGCCGAACAGGGTGCCGGTAGGCGCGCTGATTTCCGGCGGATAGTCCGGATGGGTGGCAAAGTCGTGGCCGGAACGCCCCATGATGCGGGCAAAGTCGCTACCAGTCAGTTGCATGCCATCGCCTGAATCGCCGACAAATCGAATGACGACGTTTTCCGCCTCCTGTATCCGTCTGTGCGGGGTCGATGACAAGGCACTGGCACCAATCCTGTCGCTAGCAGAGATCGTGGTCATGATTCCTCCTTGACGATCATTACGCGCGCAATTCGGTGCGCCCTGCATCTGACGCAAACAATATGCCAAGGAGTTCCTGGGGTAGCGCTCTGAACAACGACGTCACCGCGCCACAGGTGGGCATGACAATTTGTGTGCGAATCAAGCCAGACTCCGGTGATCCGCACGCAAAAACCGTGGCAACAGGGGTTACACGCTACGTTGCGCCGTGACGGAGCCCCTCCAAAGCATCGTCATCATCGCGATTGGGCATAGCCGGGAACGCGAAATGTGCCTCTCCGATAACCACCGGGGGAAGGCAATGTCGCACTAGGATGGCGCTGCTTTGCACTAATGTGGCGCACAAAAAAAACCGTTGAGCCGTTTAGCGACCGTAGACAAGTCTCAAGAATGCGCTGGTTGTGCT
>WBZX01002497.1_pt1 | contig 12461 bp, 13 predicted proteins | sample 5204211 | NCBI WGS metagenome assembly WBZX01 (sample SAMN12344362, study PRJNA552823) | activated sludge metagenome | biome: Activated sludge suspended growth; feature: Nitrification reactor; material: Wastewater; isolation source: activated sludge from nitrification reactor of wastewater...
AGCGGGAAACGGAAACAATACGCGGCCTGGCTTTCATGTACCTGAATACGGCTTATCTCTGGGGCGGCCGTTCGGTATTCGGGGTGGATTGCAGCGGATTTACGCAGATGATTTACCGGATGATGGGTATATCCCTGCTGCGGGATGCACAACAGCAGGCCACCCAGGGTGAACTCATCAACTTTTTGCAGGAGGCCCGGTGTGGCGACCTGGCTTTTTTTGATGATGCGGAAGGCAGGATCATTCATGTAGGGATGCTGCTGAGCCCGATGGAGATCATTCATGCATCGGGAAAAGTGCGGATCGACAGGATCGACAACAGCGGTATCGTACAGGTGGATACCGGACAGCGCACCCAGCGCCTGCGGATCATCCGGCGTTATTGCTGACCGGCGTATTCTCCGCCTCGTTCTGCGCATTCGTTTGAGCGGCAGGAGCGTTTCCTTCTTTTTTTGCCTTGTCCAGGAAAAGCATCTTCATGGCGACAAGGATAAGTACGACGGCAAAAACTTTTTTGATCGTTTCCTGCGAAAGTGTGAGAGCGATCTTACTGCCCAGGTACCCCCCCAATAAGAAGGAAACCGAAACAATACCCACTACCCGGAAATCGATATACCCCTGCTTGTAATACTGGAAGACGGCAAGGATGCCCACGGGCAGCAGCAGGATGCCCAGCGAAGTGCCCTGTGCCAGTTTCTGGCTGAAGCCGAGAAAGAATACGAGGGCGGGAACAATGATGATGCCGCCGCCTACGCCCACAAAGCCGCTGAGCATGCCGGCGCCCACCCCGATCAGGAGCAGGATCAGTATCGTTTGTATGTCCATGGTGGATTTTTTTGTGGTCATTGCGGGAACCGGGTTTTGTAATAGGCGATCGCCTCTTCGATGACTTTATAGGCTGCCTGCTTATCCTGGAATTCGTCGATCTCCACTTTTTTATTCTCGAGCACTTTGTATTGTTCAAAATAATTCTTCAGCACCGCGATAAAATGCCGGGGCAGTTCATCCACATCGGAGATGTAATTGACGCCGGGATCCCGGGTGGCTACCGCGATGATCTTATCGTCTTTCTCCCCGTTGTCGATCATCTGCATATTGCCGATGACGGTTGCCTCCACGAGGCAGAGCGGCTGGATGCTTTCCGAACACATCACCAGGATATCCAGCGGATCGCCATCCTGTCCGAGGGTTTGCGGTATGAATCCGTAGTTGATGGGGTAGTGGAAGGAAGAGTAGATCACCCGGTCCAGTTTCAGCAGACCGGTCTTTTTGTCGATCTCGTATTTGGCCCGGCTTCCCTGCGGGATCTCGATCAGGGCATTCACGGCCTGCGGTGCCTTATCGCCGAAATGTGCGCCGTGCCAGGGGTGCAGTACGTACATGGGTTGTTAATTAAGAATTAGAAATTAAAAATTAATAATTGAGCATTGAGAATTCTGGATTGAAATGCTTTACATGCCTGATTTTTTACTTTGGAAGCATTGATATACATTCTTAATTCTTCATTACAAGTGTGTAGCCCAGGAAGGTTGCTGCTATCCCCAATACCAGGCTCAATCCGGTATATACCAGCGCAGCTCCGTACCTGCCGCTTTGCAGCAGCCCCATGTTCTCGAGTGAAAAAGCGGAGAACGTGGTGAAACCGCCGCAGATGCCCGTTGCCAGGAAGAGTTTCCAGTGTTCGGCGAGCCCGTTCTGGCGCAGGCTCAGGGCAAACACGATCCCGATGATGAAGCATCCGGTAAGATTCACCGAAAAGGTTGCCAGGGGATAGAGTTTGTCTTTGAAGAGTACTGAAGCGCCATACCGGAGCATCGAACCGATACCGCCTCCTGCCGCGACCCATAGAAAATTAGTCACCATCATGCTTACATGTTTCCTGAAAAGGTATACTGGAAATCGACGAGCCACTTGCCGCCGATGCGTACGAGTTTCAGTTTATTCTTATTGGCAAGCGCATAGCTGTTGCTGTAGTTGAAGATAAAGATGCTGTCGGTAACATAACTCGTTTCATTCACGATGATGTCGGCATCCTTGTATTTTTCAAGTTGTTCCTTGCGCTGGGCGCTGTACTGTTGTTTAAACCGATTGAAGAGGTCCGCGTTGGTCTGGTCCTTCAGCAGGTACTTTTCGGCCTCGTCGAATTTGTTGTCGAGGATATTGCGTACGAAGGCCCTGGCTACCTCCATATCGGTTGTTGGTTCCTTCTTGGCGGGGCCGCCGCAGGAAACCAGGGCAATCAGCAGGAGCGGGAGGAATGATCGTTTAAGCATACTTAAAGGTAAACATCTTTGCGCAAGGGATAAAAAAACTGTCCCGCCACAGGGGCGGGACAGCGGGATCTTTCAAATGGAGGATCAATGTTCTTTCCGGGCCTTGATCGTATCCATGAATTCTTTTGCCTTATCCATGATCAGTTTCAGGGTGTCTTTGTTCATGTTTTTAAGTTTCTCCAGTCCTTCCTGCAGATCGGGATCATCCTTACCCAGGTCTCCTTTCATGCTGCTGAACATGCCCTCGCCGGATTTGCTCAGGGCGATCTTCCAGGCTCCGTCTTCCTTTACGAGGTTGAAGGTATGGCTATCGGTTTTCGTGCTGTCGGTCACTTCAACGTCCACGGTGGCCTTATCCCCGTCGATCTTTTCATTTTTCAGTTTATAGGAAATGTTCTTCGATTTTTCCTTGAGCTGGGTAGCCATGGTTTCCTGCGCTTTCTTAACAAAGCCGGAGTCGATACTGCTGATGAATTTCATTCCTTCTTCCAGCAGGGCTACATCCTGTTTGGTGATGAATTTCTTGAAATCCTCCAGGTTTCCGCTCTTCATGGCGGTGAACATACTTTCGATGGTTCCGGAAGGAGACGAGGAAGAGGGGCCTGCGTCTTTACTGTTGCAGGCGGCGAAACCGGCAGCGATGGCGATTACTAACAGAATTCTTTTCATAAAGGGGTATTTAATGTTGAACCCAAATTTAGGTGGATTCCTTTTCTCCGGCGCAAAAAAAAATCAGGCAACGCGAAGTCGCCTGATCTATGGCAGGGGTCAGCTGGATTCAAAGGGTTAGGAACCTTTTTTTTGCTCAGCAGTCTTTTCGTCTTCCCTGTTATAGGCTTTGATGATCTGTTTAACAAGCCGGTGCCTTACCACGTCTTCCTCATCCAGTTCGATATGGGCGATACCCTCGATGTTCTTCAGGATCTTCGTTGCCCGGAAAAGGCCGCTCGATTGGTTCTTCGGCAGGTCGATCTGGGTGGGGTCGCCGGTAATGATGGCCTTGGCATTGGGGCCGATACGGGTCAGGAACATCTTGATCTGGAGGTCGTTGGTGTTCTGGGCCTCATCGAGGATGATGAAGGCGTTATCAAGTGTCCGGCCACGCATGTAGGCCAGCGGTGCGATCTCGATGGTGCGGGTGCTCATATAATACCCCAGCTTGTCGGCGGGGATCATATCGTCCAGCGCATCGTAGAGGGGCCGCAGGTAGGGGTCGATCTTTTCCTTCAGGTCGCCGGGCAGGAAACCAAGACTTTCTCCTGCTTCCACGGCGGGCCTGGTGAGGATAATCTTCTTAACTAATTTATTCTTGAGTGCACGTACAGCCAGGGCCACGGCAGTATAGGTTTTACCGGTACCGGCGGGGCCGATGGCAAAGAGGATATCGTTCTTGTCGCAGGCCTCCACCATTTTTTTCTGGTTGGAGGTGCGGGCCCGCACGGTTTTGCCGTTCGGGCCGAATACCAGCACGTCGTTCGGATTGCGGTCCATGAAATTGTCGATCACCCGTTCGTCGTCGCCGCCCAGTATCTGCTCGAAATAATTCGTGCTCATGTGGCCATTGCGTTCGAGATAGCGCAGGATGAGGTCGATCTTTTCCCGGGCGCCTTCGATCTGTTCGGGGGCACCGCTCAGTTTCAGTTGTGTACCGCGGCTGAGGATCTTCAGGAGGGGGAACTTTTTTTTCAGGATATCGAGCTTGCCGTTGTTGACTCCAAAAAACTCAATAGGATTTACGGTTTCGAGGTTGATGATCGCTTCTGTCAATGGGTTTTCATTTTTTCGCTGTTTCTGACCTGCCGTGTACCGGGCACTCATAGCAGCGTTCCGTTATAGAAATTGTTCAATAAGGTACTTACTAACGCATCTTCTGTTTCAAATGTAACAAAATGACATTGATACATCCCAAACTTACTTATGCACAAAACGAAAATCTGGTGGAAAAGTTTCAGCAATGACTGCTTTTAACATAGGCGGCAGCGCAGTGTGGGTATCCGGTTATGAACGGGATTCTCGTAGCCCCGGTTCTTGACTCACACAGCCCCGGTTCGTGGCTCACGAACCGGGTATGGAAATAAACCATCTTTTATGGTTGAATCCCCTTCTGAAACGATACCTAATTTCCGAAATTTAATTCATGCAAGTACTGCGGCGTAAATCAACCATGTCGTTGGGACGAATTTATTTCTGGACAGCTACTATTTACCAATGGAATCCTCTGCTCGCTTCACAGGCAAATAAAAATATCCTGTTGAACTATCTCGGGTTTCTGGTGCAAAAAGACCTTATTACCCTTTACGCGATCGTCATCATGCCCAATCATATTCATCTTATATGGCGGCTGAATAAGTACAATGGCAGTGAATCTCCTTCGAGCAGTTTTCTAAAACATACAGCACATGAGTTATTAAAGGAACTTAAGAAGCGGGATAAAGCAGACATTTACCGGGTTGATGCTCGTAATAAAAAGCATAATATATGGCGCAGGGATTCGCTGGCCATAGAAATTTACAGCAGGGCTGCAGCCCGGCAGAAATTGGCCTATATTCATTGCAACCCGCTACGGGGAAAGTGGAGGCTGGCCAATACAGACATTGAGTATCCATATTCTTCAGCCAGGTTTTATGAGACAGGCGTAGATGATTTCGGTTTTTTATCAGACCTGTATGCTGTCTTTGATGGTGAATAGCCGGGTTCGTGTGCCAAGAATCATAGCCCGCTTAAATAGTGAACCGCAGTACCTGGTTGATCCACGTACTGCGGTCGCAGAAACAAACGCTGAAAAAATCAGTTAACAGGAACGTGTACGGTAGTTTTTCATTGGTCTCACATCAACCGGTCTGCACGCCGGATCTTAAAACGGGCCCTTTTGGTTCTTCATACGGTCGTTGCTGTTGTAAGGATTTCTGGTATAAAGATCAGCCCGTATGGGAGCCGGGCAAAACCAAAACCGCTGAACCGGTATTTTGAGATGCTGAACCGGAAGCCTGTTTTACCCGGCGTCAGCGCTGGTTGCCATCGTCGAGCCAGCTCTTGAATTCGGCCGATCGTTCTGTGCTGACGATGGTTTCCTGTTTGGCGGCCGGATTGAGTTTGATGAGCACCCGTCCCTTGGTATAGGCGAACATTTCGGCGATCGACCGGATCGATACGATGAATTGCCGGTTGATGCGGAAGAAGAGTTTCGGGTCGAGGGCCGTTTCGAGCTGATCGAGATTCATATCGATGGCATAGCGCCTGCCTTCGAACGTTGTGATGAAGTTCACCTTGTCTTCTGTATAAAAATAGGCGGCCTCTTCCGTCGGGATGGTCTTGATGTGATCGCCATAGCGCACAATGAACCGGGTTTTATACACCGGTGCCTGCGGCGAGTAAGCCTGTAATAATTTCTGGATATCGAGGGCGGGTGTTGCCGCCGGCGATGGCCGGGTGGTACGGTATTTTTCGAGGGCGGCCGTCAGCTCGTCCTTTTTCAGCGGCTTCAGCAGGTAATCAACGCTGTTGAGTTTGAACGCGTCGATGGCATACTGGTCGTAGGCGGTTACGAAGATCACCGGGCACTTCACGTTCACTTCCCGGAATACATCGAAACTGGTTCCGTCGGCCAGTTGGATATCCGAAAAGATGAGATCGGGTTCTTCGTTTGCGGCGAACCAGCTGATGGCGGATGATGCGCTTGCGATCACGGCCAGGATATCAGCCTGTGGTTCGGCTTCCCGGATCATTTTCTCCAGCCGCTTGGCGGCGGGTTCTTCGTCTTCGATAAGTAAGATGCGTAACATATCAGTTCTTTAAAAGGGGTAATGAAACGATGAAATTTTTTCCGTCATTATTGATCTGCACCCGTTTGCTGGTGAGCAGGGTATAGCGGTTTACAATGTTCTGCAATCCCATGCCGGCGCCTTCCTGCTTGCTCATCCGCATGTTGATGTTGTTTGCCACCTGCAGGTATTCGTCGTCGGTAATGCGCAGCTCGATCACCAGCCTGGTTTCTTTCGAGATGGCGTTGTGCTTGATCGCGTTCTCCACCAATAACTGCAGGGTGAGAGGCGGAATAAAATACTGACTTTTCTGCTGCTCGGTGAGGCTGTTGCGCAGTTCGATGTTGTTGCCGTGCCGTTTCTGCTGCAGGAAATAATAGATGCCCAGTAATTCGGTCTCTTCCTTGAGCGAGATGATCTCCTTGTCGCGGTAGTTCACAATGTTGCGGAAGAAATCCGACAGCTGTTCCACATACTCCACCGCCATCTTCGGATCGTCTTCGATCGTTGATATCAGTGTATTGAAACTGTTGAACAGGAAATGCGGGTTCACCTGGTTGCGCAGTACCTCGAACTGGAACTGCACTTTTTCCTGCCGAAGGCGTTCCAGCTTTTTCACTTCGGCTTCGCGGCTTTTGATATACCAGTACAGCAGGGCGGTTACCAGCGCTGCGCAAAGAATGATGAACCAGGCTTGCCGGTAAAACGCTTTCTTGATCACAAAGGAATACGACGCTTCATCCGCGTTCCTGAAATTGCGGTTCAGGGAGGCACGGATGCGGAAGGTGTAAGTGCCGGGTTCCAGTTTGGGAAAGTTCTTGCTGCGGTCGCGGGTGGTTACCCAGCTGCTGTCGAGCCCTTCCAGTTTATACTCGTAATACACCTGCTCGGGGTCGGAATAATAAAGACCGGTGTAGTTGAAGGTGAAATTATTTTCATCATGGCTGAATACAGCCGGCCGGTCGTCGGCGATATCATCCAGGAACAACTGCACCGATTCGATCACAGCGGTTGGTTTTTGCAGCGAATTGGCCGGTGAGGAGAAGGTGAGGATGCCGTCGGTGGTGCTTACCATCACCCGGCCGAACCGGTCCTGTGTTACGGCGCCCAGGTCTTCGGCGTTGATCTTTGAAATGCCCTGGTTCGCGTTCAGGTATGAAACATCGCCGGTTACCGGGTTCAGGATATCCAGTCCCAGCTTGTGCACAATGATGATGTTGCCCGCCTTATCGGTTTTCAAAACGGAGATGTTCAGATCGCTCAATCCCTCGGCTACCCCGTAGTTGGTAAATTTCTTTCCATCGTATCTGTAAATACCGGCGCTGGCGGTGCTGAACCAGATATGGCCCTGTTTGTCTTCGGTGATGGAATAAATATGATCGTCTTTGAGATTATCCTTCTTGGTAAAATAACTGAAGGAACCCTGTTGCAGCAGGGTGAGCCCGTTGCCATCGGTAGCGAACCAGGTGCGGCCCCGGCTGTCTTTAAAAATATTGTAGATGTAGTTGGTGCCCGTACTCGTATTGTCGTAATTGAAGAACCGGTATGTTTTGCTGATGTCGGTATTCTCCGGGCTGATGCCGATCGACATGGAGCCCTCGAGGCTGCTTACGTACAGGGTATCATCCTTTCCGCTGATCGAAAGAATGCTGGCATCCCGGAAAACCGGGTTCTCGTGGAAAGGGCGTTGCTGATTCGTTGCCGGGTTTAGTATGAACAATCCCTTGCCCATGCTGCCAACCCAGATATTCCCGTTGGGATCCTGGTAGAGCGAGGTGATATCGGTCTTTTCATTCAGTGCCGGTATCCTGATCTTTTGCGCCTGGTATTTTCCATCCCGGAGGTATACGCGTATCACATCGTTGTTGTAATCGTTGAGCCAGGTATCGCCGTTACCGGCCGAAAGGATCGCATGCACATGCTCAAATACCGGCGAGCCCGGAATGGGAACGAGTTTCAGCACACCGCCGTTGGTACGCACCAGGCCGTGCTGCGACGAAGCCATCCAGATGTTTCCCTGTTTATCCCGGAGCAGGTCCTGGATCGTTAAACCGGCGCCGGCGCCGGCAAGTGTATCCAGTACCCGGTTTTGCCATTCGTATTTGAACAAGCCCTGGTCATTGGTGCCGATCCAGAGCATGTCGTGCGATTGCAGCAGGGAATTCACCTGGCCGTATTTCCAGTTTTGTGAAGCGGGAGGAACGGTGATGGTTTTGTTGTTGTGATTGTAGAGGCAGAAGCCCTTATCCTGCAACCCGATCCAGTAGGTATTGTTGCCCGCCGGGGAGATTGATGTAACGATGTAATCGGGTAAACCATTCCGGGGGCCGATCACCGATACAACTACGTTGCCGTTTCGTAAACTGCAGAGGTTGATTCCCTGGTCGCTGCCGGCCAGCACATCGCCGTTATCCGTCAGCAGCATCGAACTGATGTTGAGGTCGCTGAGGCCGTTTTCTTCATTAACCAGGTAGATATGCCTGTCTTTGATGTAGTAGATGCCTTCGCCGTTGCTGGCGAACCAGATATTGTTTTCCCTGTCCTGCAAAAACGCGGTGATCTTCTTTTTGGGCGTGCCTTCTTCGGGGTTATAATAAACCAGCCGTTTGTTGATGATGTGTGCGATGCGGCCGCTCCTGAACCCCACCCATATCCGCTTTCCCCGGTCTTCGAAGAGGGCGGTAGCGGTATCGGTATAATCGGGGTTATCGAAATTGATCCGTGTATAGCGCTCGCCGTCGAAACGGTAAACGCCGTTGTCGGTGCCGGTATAGATGTATCCCTGGCTTGTTTTGAAAAGCGTGTTGATCTTAACGGCCTTGTTGTCTTTTTCGAGTTTGAAATATTTGTAGCCGGGTTGCTGGGCATGCGTGGCGGCTGCCAGGAAAATAAGGAAGAAGAACAGGATCGATTCTCGGATGGCGGTCCTCATGATGCAGACAGTTCGGCTTTAACTTCTACTTTGATCTCGGAGGCGAGTTTTTCATGCACCACTTTCGGGATGAGGATATTGTGCTCGGAGAGGAGTACGGTGAAATTCGAACGGAGCGATACCTTGCCGTCTTTCACCACCAGGTCGCTTTTGATGATGCGTTCCTGGGTTACGCCATGAATGGTCAGGTTGCCCTTGGCACGTACGGTATAGGATCCGTCTTTGGTGAGGTCGATGTCTTCAATGATACGGCCGCTGAAGGACGCGTTGGGAAACTGAACGCTCTCCATGTAATTTTCGTTGAAATGTTCTTTCTGGAGCGGGCTGTTGAACCCGTTAAAAGAACCGATACGGATGCTGAAGGCGAATATCTTCTTGCTCATATCCACCCGGCCCTTCATTTCATTGCTGGAAGCACGGATCAGTTCGAGCGGGGCGTCGGAACTGAAGCTGATGCTGCCGTTGTTGGTACCATACACCTGTGCACGTACGCACGAGAACGTAAACAGTGAAACCAGGATGAGTGTATACCTGCGCATCGCGATCATAGTGCTACAAGTTAAGTATAAAATGCAAATCCGGGGAATGGCGGCTGTGCTGCCAGGCGCATCCTACTTGTTCCTATCTTTTCTTCCTGCTGAGGGTGAATACCCGGGAAATGTTGAATCCGAAATAGATATCGCCTTTCTCCCAGAGCCCGGTTGTTTCTGAAATGAAGGTGCGTTCATTCATGCCGCGGGAATTGGTGAAATGCAGTTGGAACACGTGACCACCGGTCTCAATGTCGAACCCGAGCGAAAGCGAATTGCTGCTGCCGTTGAGCCGGTATCCGGGAAGCTGGTAATAATATTCGGCGTTGATGCTTACCCGCTTTGTGATCTTTTGCCGGCCGCCGATGCCGATGGCGAACAGGTCGTTCGATTCGGCGGCGTATTTCACCAGGTTGCGGTGTATGTACGTAGGCATGAGCTGCAGGGAGGTACCCTCCGAGAACTTACGCCCGATCAATAACTGGTGCGAAAAATACAGCCTGGATGTATAATAATTCTTACGGTCGGGGTCCTCGTACTTGAGTGTTTTGAGGGCTATTGTTGGTACATAGCTGATGGTGAAAGGCATTTTGCGCCTGCCATTCGATTGCCGGAACAGTTTCAGTTTGAAAAAAGCGTCGTAGGTTTTTTCAAAAGTGCTCCGGCCGATGCCCACCATGAGGTAGCGGGTGATGCCGTAATCGAGTCCCATGCGCATGCTGGCATTGTCGAGCCCGAACAGCTCGTACCCGCCGCTGTTGAGCTTTCCAAAGCGATGCGATATTTTGACATCGAGCACACCGGCCGCTACATTCTCTACCGTATGCCCGTTGATGAGCCGCGTGGCTTTAAAGGTGGCGGTGGCATAATTGGTCTGGTTTTTTGCGTCGCCGGCCACTTCTTTTTCCAGCATCGACAGGAGGTCGGTGCTGTCGGTCTGGGCCAGAGCGCCAAGGCCAAAGGCGAGGCAGAGAAGAAGGAGTGCTGATTTTTTCATGCTGGTTGATTGAACGGTTGGGTTACATTTTCTGGTCGAAGTTCGAGTTCACGGTCACTTCCACCGATTCGGCGATATTGTCTTTGACCACGCTGGGTATGCTGATATTGTAATCAGACAGCTTGATGAAGAATTTCGAAAGCGCCGATACGTTTCCTCCCTTGATGGTGATCGTTCCGGTGATGGTTATCTTTTTGGTTACACCGTGCATGGTGAGGTCGCCGGATACCGGCACGGTGTACATGCCGTCGGTGTTGAAGTTCACGCGGCTCATGTCGGTGATGGTTCCTTTGAACGTGGCTTTCGGGAATTTCCCGCTTTCCAGGTAGTTCTCGTTGAAGTGTTCTTCCATCAGGGCCTTTTCAAAATGAAAACTCTTGATCAGCACGGAGAACTGGATCTCGCCGGTTTGCGCATTGAGTACGCTCAGCACCTGGTTGTTGTCGGCCTTTATATTTTCCATCGATGTTTTGGAGAAGAAGGAGATGCTCCCGTTCTTGGTGTAGTATTTCTGCGCCGTTGCGCCGGTGACCAGTACGGTGAATAGGGTTGTCAATAGAATAACCTGTTTCATGGTGTTTATTTTAGTGTTAGTAGTTCGGTTAATTGTTCGGGGCGCCGCTGTCGATCCAGCATTTGAGTTTTGCGATCTCGGCGGGGGGTAATGCCCCGGAGGCCGGCATTGTTTTTTCCAGCACGGCCCGTGCGTATACCCGGTCTTTTTTAGCGCTGATCTGGCTGTGCGTTTGCAGGATCACGCCGCCGCTGGCGCTGTTGTCGTGGCATCCGCTGGTAGCGCATTTGGCGGCGATGATGGGCTGTACGTCGGCCGCGAATTTGGCGGTAACCGTCGAGCAGTCCACCGCTGTTACACTCCCCGGGTACAGTAGTTCTTCCTTATCGTAATAGCAGCTTCCGAGCAATACCACAAAGGCCGCGGGAAAGAATCGTGATAGTAATATGCGTGCTTTCATTACTGGTTATTTGTTGGGTTAATTATTGGGAGCCCCCGCCGCGATCCACTTGCGGATCTGCGTCAGTTTGCAATCGCTGAGTTTGGTTCCTCCCTTGGGCATGGCCGGGTAACCGGGCTGGTGATCCACGCTGCCCATGAATTTGCCGTTGAGTGCGATCGTTTGTACGTTGTTGTATACGGTCAGGTCGAGGTTGCCGCTGATGAAGTTGGGATTGTGGCAGCCCTTACAATGTGTATTGATGATGGGAGTGATGGCGCCGGAATAGGTAAAGCTGCTGGTGTCGCAGTCGTTGCAGGCATTGTTCTTCGCTCCCTGCAGGATCCAGGTATAGATGATGGCTTTTTCGGCCGCGGTCAGCGGAGCCGAAGGCGGCCGGGGCATGATCTTGTCGGGCCTTGTTTCATTGAGCACTTCATACAGATCGCTGTTGTTGGGATCGCCGGGCCTTACTTCGCCGGAAGCCATGATCTTGTCGTACGACGTGAGTTCTATTCCATCCTGCCGCGAGATGGCGTCGTGGCAGCCGGGCTTGGCGCAACTGGAAACGATCAGGGGCAATACCTTGTTCTGGAAATATACCGTGTCGGTACTGCAGGCTTGTGTTCCTCCGTCGATCGGGGTAGGCGGCACTGTACCGGTCGGTTCGTGTTTACAGGAGAAGAAAAGGGCGATGGCCATAACCGCCAGGGTTAAGCTTGGTAGTGGTCGGGTCATGTGGGTTGTTTAGTTGGTGGCGATATAACACCGGGTTACGTATACGTCGCCTGGAATGCCCAGGTCAGCATCTCCCTGGCCAATGCCGCTGCAAATGCCTTTGATGCGGATGGTATGGGAAAGGGCGGTATTCATGTCGGGCCCCTCGAGGGTGCAATTCACATAGGCGCCATCGGTACCCGTTTTAATAAGCACTACTTTCTGGTTGCTGTTGTTGGAGCTGATGCGGGTTACCTCGCCTTCCACCTGCACAACCCGGCCGGTGAATTTCTTTCCG
>WBZX01002499.1_pt1 | contig 12435 bp, 14 predicted proteins | sample 5204211 | NCBI WGS metagenome assembly WBZX01 (sample SAMN12344362, study PRJNA552823) | activated sludge metagenome | biome: Activated sludge suspended growth; feature: Nitrification reactor; material: Wastewater; isolation source: activated sludge from nitrification reactor of wastewater...
GGCCGGATACAACGTCGATGTCACGCTCAGTGGGGTCCACCACCAGCACCGGGATCTTATTCTCCTTCTTGCAGGCAGCTAGGCTAAGCGCCATGATGGCGAACAACAACGAACGGTGGAGCAGGGTCATGAGTGTGGGATGATCGCTTCAAATGTAGCTTGGGAAAACACGAAGGCCGCGATCCAAGGATCGCGGCCTTCGCCAAAAGAGGAGCCGAAGCTTACTTCGACTTGATACGGAACGCTTTCGCGCGCACGGTGAGCGTGGTGCGATTGCCCAGGAACATCTGGTCCTGCACGCTGCTGGTGCTGAGGGGGAGCACGAAATCGGCGTCCTCACGCTGCATCAGCGCATCGTACAGAGCGTTGTTGATCATGCGGTTGTTGGGGATGAGCCCACCACCGCCTACGTTGGCCACATGGAAGCGACGGCCACCGATCGGGAGCACCCCGAACAGGAAGGACTGCGAGGCCGTGCCGCTCACATCACCGATATACTCCAGGTCCTCCATACGGAACTGCACCTGAGTCTCAACCGAGGTACCAGCGATGGTCTTGGTGTAGACAGTGCAGGAGGAGAACAGTAGCACTACGGCCAGTGGCAGCAGGATAATAGACTTGATATTCTTCATTGCTGCTAGTGGTTACGTAGTTCTTAGTTGAAGTAGATGTTCATCACCACACGAACCTGGTCGTTGGTGTTCATGGTCATGTACTTCTGCTTCACGCTGCTGTAACCGTTGTGGGCACCCACGAACGGATCGTTCGCCACGGTGAAGTACTCGTAGGAATCGCCATCGGCTTCCTCCACTTCAACCTTGGTCTTGTCGCCAAGCTGCCAGAAGGCGCTCAGACCGTACTCAACGCCCAAGGAAACAGGCAGGTCGAGAACGAACACGTTCACACCGATAACGCCACCCAGACCAACGATGGTGTAGGGGGTGGTCATCGTGGTGGACGTGGTGCGACCCTGACGGTCGGTGGTGCTGTTGATGCTCTTGTCACGACCGAAACCGAGGTACAGGTCACCTGCGGTGTACACGTCGAAGATGTTCGAGCTGCTGAAGTGCTTCTCGATACCGGGCACGAACATGTACTCGCGGCTGCTGTTCTTGTATTCAGCCTCGCTGAGCACGTTGGACAGCTGTGCGGTGCTGTCGAACTCACCCTTCACGGAACGGCTGTCACGGTAAAGGCGGATACCTGCGCGATAAGCCACGTCGTCAGAGATGAACTTCTTACCGGTGATGAGGTTGCCGCGGCTGAGGCGGTTCCATACAGAGATACCACGGGTGCTGTCAGCGTCCTCCCCGAAAGAAGCGTTGTTCACCGTGAGACCGAAGGTCAGCGCCATATCGCCGGCCACGGGACGGCCACCGAACTTGTACCGGGTATCCTGATTCTCCCGGGTGGAGAGCTGAGCACTCGCCATCGAGCACACGCCCAGCAAAACGACGGACAGTATTGTCTTTTTCATTGGGTTTGGTTTGGTTTTGTCCTTTTTGACCCCGACCAAAGGTAGGTTCGGAGGGGCGCAAACATATACACCATTACCTGCATTGTCAACGCTGGATCGTGGACTACGGGCGGAATTGTTGATGACGAACAACCTATGAAGCGCCGCCCCTCACATGGCACCCTGCAAAGGAACAAGCTGACCCACAGGGGGTCAATTCACCTTATCGCCCAGCATGGGCACGAACCGGAAAGCCCCCCTGTCCGTCGTGGTGACACCCGCCGGTCCCTTGTCGAGGATGAGCATCCGCTGCACATCCCCCTCGCCCACTGGAATGACCAAACGGCCTCCTACCTTCAGTTGATCGACCAACGCTTGGGGAACGGATGGGGCGCCGCAGGTGACCAAGACCCGGTCGAAAGGCCCCTCTTTGGGTATCCCCTTGTACCCATCACCGTGGTACAACCCAGCCCTATACCCCATACGCGAGAGGCGTTCCTTTGTTTGCACGTAGAGAGGCCTGTGGCGCTCTATACTGAAGACCTTGGCTCCGAGTGCGGCTAGCACGGCCGTTTGATATCCGCTGCCCGTGCCGACCTCCAAGACCTTCATCCCAGAAGCCAACTCCAGCGCTTCTGTTTGAAAGGCCACCGTATAAGGCTGCGAAATGGTCTGTCCGCAGGGGATGGGGAAGGCCACATCGGCGTATGCCATCTCCAGGAAGGCCGTATCATCGATGAACTGGTGCCGGGGTATCCGTCCGATGGCCTCCAAGACCCGCTCGCTCCGGATGCCCTTCTCCTTCAACAGCTCCACCAACCGGCGCCGAAGCCCTTGATGGCGATAGTTATCGACCGTGCTTTCCATCGGCCCAAAAGTACCCGGGAGCGCACGGCGGTCTTCGGCTATTTTTGCCGCCCCTTCAAAGGGAGGGTGTCAGCAAGTAAGCATGTCGCGTCCCATCCGCATTGGCGTCCTTGGTGCAGGCCATCTGGGGCGCATACATATCCAACAACTCAAGGAGGTCCCTCTCTTCTCGGTAGTTGGGTTCCACGATCCGCACCCGGAAAAGTGCCGAGCCATTGCGGACGAGTTCGGCGTTGCTGCGTTCGCAAGCGCGGAGGAACTCATGGGGCAGGTGGATGCGATCGATATCGTCACCCCCACCCTGGCCCATCATCAACTCGCCGCGCAGGCGCTTTCCCAAGGCTTGCACACCTTCATCGAGAAACCGGTGACAAACACGCTGGAAGAAGCGCACGATCTACTGAAGATCGCTCACGCTGCTGGTACGAAAGTGCAAGTAGGCCATGTGGAGCGATTCAACCCCGCCTTCCAAGCGGCCCGACCGTTCCTGATCGACCCCATGTTCATCGAATCACACCGCTTGGCGCAGTTCAATCCGCGTGGAACGGACGTGAGCGTGGTGCTGGACCTGATGATCCACGACATCGATATCGTCCTGAAGGTGGTGGACGCCCCAGTGGTGCAGGTGAACGCGAGCGGGGTGGCCGTAGTAAGTGATACACCGGACATCGCGAACGCACGCATCGCCTTCGCCAACGGTTGCGTGGCCAACCTGACCGCCAGCCGCATTAGTATGAAGAACATGCGGAAGAGCCGATTCTTCCAGCGCGACGCTTACATAGCGGTGGACATGCTTACGAAGGAGACCGAGATCGTGCGCATGCGAACCGTGGAGGGGGAAGCCGACCCATTCGCCGTTACGATCGACCTTGGAGGCGGAAAGGGCACTCGGGAGATCAGCTTCGAGAAACCCGAGGTACCCAAGACCAACGCGATCCGCGAAGAACTGACCGCCTTCGCCAACAGCATACTCACCGGGGTGGAACCTGTAGTGACACTTGCCGACGGGGTGGCCGCATTGGAAACAGCCCACCGGGTGCTGGAGGGCATGGAAATACAGAAAGCTTGAACCGCACATACTGATCCGCCTGGTTCCACGTTGGCGACTTCATACGATGGTGCGACCATACTCCCTGTTGCTGCTCACGACCTTCTTCGCCTCTTGCGGCAAGAATGAGCGGGTGCCTTCCTACTTGGAGGTGGGGAACGTGGCCCTGAGCACCACACCGGAACAGGGAGCCAATACCACGAAGATCACGGATGCTTGGATCAGCGTGGACGACAAACTGATCGGGGTATGGGAGTTACCCGCTCGCCTGCCCGTGCTAGCGGAGGGGCACCACCGTGTATCCGTGACCCCGGCCATCAAGCGCAATGGCATGTTCGACGACCGCCTGCGCTACCCCTTCTATACCACCTGGACCGGAGAGGTGCACATGACCAAAGAGGGGACTTCGAGCCTGTCCCCCATCACCACGTATGTGGCCAACACGGAGTTCTGGATCGAGGATATGCAGGACCCCTTCTCCCGGTTCACCGTCTCGGACGACAGCGATACAACGCTCTTGCGCTTTACCCCGGCGGATGACCCGGATGTGACCTTCGTGGATGGTACGCCTTGCGGCGGCTTTCGATTGGATGCTGCACATCGCCGGATACGCATCTTCACCGACGAGGATTTCGATGTGTACGGTGGACCCGTATTCCTGGAATTCGACCATCGTAACGACGTGACCATCACGGTGGGTGCGCTCTACACCTATAACGGCACATCGTACGCCGAACCATGGGTGATCGTCTCCCCCACCCTGAAGGACAACGGCAGTATGCCGTGGAGCAAGATCCATGTGGACCTCTCCACCGTTTTCAACACGGCCATCGCTCAACGGGACATCTACCTGGAAGCCAGTCTGCCGGACGGACGCTCGGCCGCACAGGTCTATTTCGATAACGTGAAGCTCCTGCGCATCAACGGATGAAGGATCGAAGGCTCCAAGTGGCGAAGTATGTACTGGCCGACCTGGCCGGTTCGGCGCTCGCATGGACCTTGTTCTACATGTACCGCAAGGTGGCCTTGGAACCGATCAAGTTCGGCTATGAGGTGCCGCTGAACTTCGATGCCAACTATTTCAAAGGACTCCTGCTCGTTCCGCTCTTCTGGTTCGGGCTGTACACCGTGGTGGGTGGCTACAGCGACATCTACCGTCGCTTCCGAACCAAGGAACTCGGCCAGACCTTGCTCGTATCACTATTGGGCGTCCTCGTCATCTTCTTCGTGCTGCTACTGGATGATGAAGTGGCCAGCACCAAGTACCACTATCGGTCGTTCCTAGCGCTCTTCATCCTTCAGTTCGGCATCACGTTCCCTCTGCGTTTCCTGCTCACGAGCAATACCGTGCGCAACGTGCACAACCGGCGCATCGGCTTCAATACCGTGCTCGTCGGCGGAAACGAGCGGGCATTGGCCGTGCACCAGGAGATCCAGGCCATGAAGAAGTCGCCCGGCAACCGCTTCATCGGCTTCGTCAATGTGAACGGCGGGGATCAACTGCTTACGACCGTCGGGCTGCCGAGACTGGGCAAGTGGCACGAATTGCGCGCCGTCATCGACGCGCATCAGGTGGAAGAGGCGATCATCGCCGTGGATTCGGGCGAGCACGAGCACATAAGCCGGATCATGAACGAATTGGAGGGTACCGGCGTGCGCATCAAGGTGATCCCTGACATGTATGATATCCTGTCAGGATCGGTCAAGATGACGAGCATCTTCGGCACGCCACTCATCGAGGTGAACCCGGAGATCATGCCCGCATGGCAATTCTCCTTGAAGCGTGTGGTGGATGTGAGCGTGAGCGGGTTGGCCTTGTTGATGCTGAGCCCCATGTTCCTCGTGCTCGCCATATTGGTCAAGACCTCCTCGCATGGCCCGGTGTTCTTCCTACAGGAGCGTATCGGCAAACACGGTCGTCCATTCCGCATCATCAAATTCCGCAGCATGGGCTGCGATGCGGAGGCGAATGGGCCGCAACTCTCCAGTGCCTCGGACCCGCGCATCACCCCCATTGGACGTTGGATGCGGCGCACACGGATGGACGAACTCCCTCAATTCTGGAACGTGCTCAAGGGTGAAATGAGCCTCGTAGGTCCACGTCCGGAACGACAGCACTTCATTGACGCCATCACCGAGTTGGCTCCGCACTATCGCCACTTGCACAAGGTGCGCCCGGGTATCACCAGCTGGGGGCAGGTGAAGTTCGGCTACGCGGAGAACGTGCAGCAGATGGTACGACGGCTGAAGTACGACATCCTCTACATCGAGAACATGAGCCTTGCCGTGGACCTGAAGATCCTGGCCTATACGGTGCTCATCATCCTCCGGGGCGACGGGAAGTAGGCGCCATAGGAGCTTCGCCTCCTACCTTGCCGCCACATTCGCAACGCACATGCAGATCTCCGTAATCGGCGCCGGCCAAATGGGCAATGGCATCGCACATGTATTCGCTCAAGGCGGCCATCGCGTCACGCTCATCGACATAGCCCAGAGTGGCTTGGATAAAGGGTTGGCCACCATCACGAAGAACCTGGATCGCCAGGTGGCCAAAGGGACCCTGACCGAAGAGCAGAAAGCGGCAACACTGGGCAACATCAGCACCAACACGGACCTTGCTTCTGGGGTGAAGAACGCCGAACTAGTCGTTGAAGCGGCCACCGAGAACGTGGAACTCAAGCTCCGCATCTTCCGGGACCTGGATACCCACGCACCCGAAGGCTGCATACTAGCTACGAACACCAGCAGCATTAGCATAACGCGAATCGCGGCGGCGACCAAACGCCCTGGGCATGTCATCGGCATGCACTTCATGAACCCGGTACCGGTGATGAAACTGGTGGAAGTGATACGCGGATACGATACCACGGATGCCGTGACCGAAGCCGTGGTGGACCTGAGCAAGGCGATCGGCAAGATCCCCGTGGCAGTGAACGACTACGCCGGCTTCGTGGCCAATCGGATCCTGATGCCCATGATCAACGAATCCATCCAAACACTCTTCCAAAGTGTCGGCGGCGTTGCTGAGATAGACTCCATCATGAAGCTGGGCATGGCCCACCCGATGGGGCCATTGCAACTGGCGGATTTCATCGGCTTGGATACCTGCCTTGCCATCATGCGCGTGCTGCATGACGGGTTGGGAGAGCCGAAGTACGCACCGTGCCCGCTGCTCGTGCAGATGGTGACAGCCGGTAAGCTGGGGGTGAAGAGCGGCGAGGGCTTCTATGTGTACACGGCGGGTAGCAAGGACCTGGTGGTGGCCCCCGCATTCGCGCGCAAGTGACCGGACCTTTGTGCAGAACGACCTGCTGAAGCACACGGAACAGGTGATCCGAGAAGCCGACGTATCGGATATCGTCCACATCCGGAAGATCGCCCATGCGACATGGCCGGTGGCCTATCACCCGCATATCCTATCGACCGAGCAACTCGCGTATATGCTCGATCTCCTCTACAGCGAAGAGGCGTTGAGCGAAGCCATGACCAAGGGCCAGCACTTCCTGGTCTTCGAGCAGGATGGGATGCCCATCGGATTCAGCGGGTACACGCATCATCGCAACGGTCTCCGGACCACCTACCTCAACAAACTCTACGTACTCCCAACGGTACAAGGAAGCGGTGCGGGAAGGTCCATGCTGCAGCACATTGCACGGCAAGCCGCACTCGTCGGCGATACCTGCATGGAGTTGAACGTGAACAAGCGCAACGCTGCCATCGGATTCTATGAGCGCATGGGATTCCGCATCACCCGCGAAGAGGTCATCGACATCGGAAGCGGCTTCGTCATGGACGACTACGTGATGACCATGGAGTTGGCGTGACTGCGCAGGCTCAACACCGGCTATTCGCTACCGAGCCGGGTTTCATCTGCATGCTGGAACTCCTCCTGAAGCTGCTCGATAACGGAGCTCTGTGATCGAAGTACCCATGGTGCTATCCTCAAGCAAGCGCGTTGACCGTTCCAAGATGAAGTTGTTCAGGACCACCATGGCCTACTTCCGCTTCTTATGGGAATACCGGAGGAGAATGGCCCGGGACCTATGACTTGCCTGGATCTTCCCCGGCATACCACAGGAGCGCCGCCGACGTTCCCTTACCATCTCTTTGCACCATGCGTATCGCCATCCTTTCCAGCGCGCTAACGTTGCCACTCACCTTCCTTGCCCAGGATGCCCCACATCCGGAGAGGCGTTGGAGCGTGGGCGTGAGCGGCTCCCTCGACGTTTGTTTCCGTGAGTTGGTGATAAACAGCGACGACCCTTACATGGACCTCCTAGTGGACTTACGGGACGACATGGAGGAACCACGCACTGGCTTCACCGCAGGAGCTGATATCACCTATGATCTGAGCCAACACTGGGTACTGGCCACGGGTCTTCAGTACAACGATCGCGGATTCGCTGATAGGGAGGTCCAGTTGATAGCCACGGACGGGATAGGAAGTCCATTATCACAGGGCACGCTGAGCGCCAAGGTCCACTACACCTTCATGAGCGTGCCGCTGCTCATCCGCTACCGCGTGGGGCATGGCAAGGTGCGCTTCGAGCCCGCGCTGGGGGTGAGTGCCGACCTCTATCAGGCGCAATACACGGACCTGGAACTGAACTGGGCCGATGGTCGGACCGAAGAGCGACGTACCCACGATGAATACTCGGACTTCCCGACCTGGGGTGTGAGCGGTTGGGTGGAGCTCTGTGCATCCATGCCCATCGGGGAGCGCTTCGTACTGCGCGCCGGTGGTCGTGGACGGTACCAGTTGAACGAACTCTTGGATGCGCCGCTGAGCGCTCACCTCTTCGAGGCCGGGTTCATGGCCGGTGCGGCACTGCGCTTCTGAAGCGAGCTAGTTGGCCGAGGCAGAAGGGACCGCCAAACCGTGGCGCTTGTACAAACGCACCTTGCGCCGCTCCAAACGCGCTTGGGCTTTCGCCGTGCGCGCGGGACGTTCTGCCAACGTTAGTTCACCTCGCTCGATACGCTGCACGATGAGTTCCATCATCCGGTCGTCCCCTTCCGCATCATAGGTGCTGCGCAGATCCTGGCCGAAGAGCTTGGCGAAGCCCTGCCACACGAAGGCGGTGAAACTCCCACGCAATTCCTTCACCAGGTCATAGGACGTCCGACCCGTTTCGCGATCGATGAGCTTGACCAATACACGTCCCTGGCTGGCCGTTAGGTCTTTCACCTCCGCCTCGAACTCGGCTCGCAGTTCAGCCTCGGCGAGTTTCACGTACAATTCCTGATCACCCTGCTTGCGAATGAGCGCAAGGTCGTGCTCGTACTCCCGCAACAGGTCTCCCGTGATCCGCGCGTAGGGGTAGACCTTCACCACGTTGCGGGTCAACCGGTCATACCGCGCCGCTTCCCGGTGGTTGCGTGCGGTCCATTTGCCCTCCACGAGCACTTCGGCCAACTGGAAGGTGGCTACCGTATCGCCCCCTAGGATCATCGGTTGCAGAGGCACTGGCTCCACGGGCGACTGCGCGCGAAGTATGCCTGCCAGGCAGCAAGCACCAACTAGGAAGACAGCGCGTATGGTCCGCAACATCAGAGGGCCTTATCCGAGTGTGAAGCTACAACGCGGATCCCGTGCCCTTATTCCCTTGTACCCCGTCAGCGACGCTTTAGTTTCCAAGCACTTGCACCGGCAAGGCCCGCCGGCCGAAGCATGGCCGGAGCACTCCGCTCCTGCAGCAGGTGCGCAGCCACCAAGGCCGCAGCCTTGGCCTCTTCGGCATCAACGCCCTCCAGTAACTCGGGTTTGAAGTGGTCCCGGACGAAATGGGTGTCGTAGGAGCCGCTCCGGAACGAAGGGTGCCCCATGGTGAAGCGGCAAAACGTGAGTGTCGTCTCCACCCCGCTGATGGCATAGTCGTCTATGGCGCGTTCCATGCGGCTGATGGCCTCCTCGCGGTCGGCCCCATGGGTGATCAACTTGGCGATCATGGGGTCGTAGTGGATCGGGATGGTCATGCCTTCCTCGAAACCATCATCCACTCGAACGCCGGGGCCTTGGGGTGGTCGGTATGTGGTGAGCGTTCCGATATCGGGCAGGAAGTTGTTCGCAGGATCCTCGGCATACACCCGGATCTCGATGGCGTGGCCATTGATCTTGAGGTCCTTCTGCTCGAACGGGAGCTTCTCTCCTTCTGCCACCCGTATCTGGAGCTTCACCAGGTCCAAGCCGGTTATCATCTCCGTTACGGGGTGCTCCACCTGCAAGCGGGTGTTCATCTCCATGAAGTAGAAGCTGCCCTTCTCGTCCAAGAGGAACTCGACCGTACCCGCACCCCGATAGTCCACGCTCTTGGCCACGGCCACTGCCGCCTCCCCCATCCGCTTGCGCAGTTCGGGGGTCAGTACGGCGCTCGGGGCCTCCTCCACCACCTTCTGGTGTCGGCGCTGCACACTGCATTCCCGCTCGAACAGGTAGCACGTATTGCCATGCGTATCGGCCATCACCTGCACCTCGATATGGCGCGGTCCGGCCACGTACTTCTCAATGAAGACGCTGCCATCCCCGAAGGCATTCTGCGCTTCGCTGATGGCACGCTCCAGCCCTTCCTTCAGTTCGCTCTCCTGCTCCACGATACGCATCCCCTTGCCACCACCGCCCGCAGCAGCCTTGATCAAGATGGGGAACGTGATCGTCTTGGCCACGGCCATGGCCTCTTCCAAGCCGCTCACCGCTCCTTCTGTTCCCGGCACCAAGGGAACGCCGTGGTCCTTGACCGCCTCTTTGGCCGCGAGCTTGTCGCCCATCACCTTCATGGCGTAGGGTGTGGGACCGATGAAGACCACTCCGGCCTTCTCCAGCGCGGTGCAGAAATCGCCGTTCTCGCTCAAGAACCCATAACCGGGATGGACCGCATCCACCTGCAGGTCCTTGCACACTTGCACGATACGGTCCACCACCAGGTAGCTCAGTTTGCTGGGTGCCGGACCTATGCACACGGCCTCATCCGCGAAGCGCACGAAGGGTGCGTTGCGGTCCGCCTCGGAATAGACGGCAACGGTGCTGATGCCCATCTCCTTGGCGGAGCGCATGACACGGAGTGCGATCTCGCCGCGGTTCGCGACGAGCAACTTCTTGATGGAGCGGTTCTTGGCCACGGGAACGGAATGAAGGGCGAAGATGCGAAGCGTTGGCCTGATCTTTGGCCTCCGCGTGCACATGCGCCCCCTGCTTGTACTCGCCGCGATATTGGCCACCCTTTCCGGCCATGCCCAAGGCAAGGAGCGAACGATCGGAACGGATAGCGGAACCGTGGTGCTCCACTACTTCACCAACGGCAAGGTGAGCACCAAGGCATGGATGGACAAGGACCAACGTTGGGGGCGGTCCTGGGCCTACCGGCCGGACGGTAGCGTGATCGTGGAGCATGCCACGCGGCGCATCGCAGGCCATGCATCCGTGCACTTCACCTACCACGCGAACGGTGCGGTGAGCAAAGCCGAATACAGCGATGCACCCGACGCTGGGATCCAATGGTACCGCAGCACCACCACCTTCGACGAGCAAGGCAACAAGACCGGGTTCACCGAACAAGGGCATGATGACCGCGGGATCATTCCCGGTCCCGGCGTGCGCTGGACACAAGAGCCCGATGTGCCCACTCCCGTCGAACAACAGGTGATGACCGAGCAGCGCTTGTTCGTTACGGAGGTCTTCGTGGTGAACGCGAGCAAGCACACATGCAGGCTGAAGGTGACCGCCGAACGTCCTTCACCAGCCTTGCAGAGCAGCGAACACACCATGGCCCCGGGCGACACCATCCGGATAGGGAGCTACAGTACCGGGGAGCTTTACGAGGATGCGCGAAAGCAGGTGACCCTGCATGCTGCGCGCTGGAACAGGGACCCGAAGGGACGAGGCGCTTACCGGATCCTACGCGAAGAGGTGAGCGCCACGCGACCAGAGGCGCGTACCTACTACCTCTTCATCGGCCGCTGATCCGCCTGCCACCAGAACCGCTCCATGAGTGGAACGAAGGCATCGAGGTCCACACTTTCGAAAGGGTGTCGCACGCCTGGGAGCACCAGCACCTGCGAATGGCGCAAGCCCTTGGCGAATGCCTCCGTATCAACAGGGACAGCAGTGGTATCACCGCTACCCACACACACGAGCACCGGGCATTCCACCTGTGCTGCCACCTCCGCTGTGAGCAGCGGCTTTGCGGCCAGTCCGCTCATGCTCTTCGCGATGGCGATCACCACGCTCCGCCAGCGCTCCTCACCATGCACCCGAGCAAGTGCTTCCGCGAACCCCGGGACCTTCGCGAGCATCACGTCAGGGTCGAGCATCCGCAGCTCCTTCTGTAGCCCTTCTTCCGTCCAAACGAGCTTGGTACCCAGTGTGATCACGGAGCGCACCCGTTCAGGGTGCTTCGCAGCATAGAGCAGGGCAGCGTACCCACCCATGCTGTATCCGAAAAGGTGCGCACTGGCCCAGCCATTCGCCTCGAAGGCCGCATCGATATCCGACAGGAGGTCCTCGAACCGGACGCCGTTTTCGGGGATCGCACGCGAACCGTGCCCGGATAGGTCGATAGACACGCCTCCTACCCGCTCACGCAGACCGCTCAACTGCTCCGCAGAGCCCAAGGCGCCGTGCAGCAGCAGGAGACCCATGCGAACCGTGCTCGTTAGCGCTTGGCCTTGTGGGCCACGACGCTGTATGCTCGTACGATCAGGCCAGTACTTGCTTCACCCGGTCCGCCGCTTCCTGCAACGCCACTGCGCTCAAGACCTTGAGACCGCTCTTGTCGATGAGCTCCTTCGCCTCCACGGCATTGGTGCCTTGCAGACGAACGATGATGGGCACCTTGATGTCGCCGATGTTCTTGTAGGCGTCCACGATACCCTGTGCTACGCGATCGCAGCGCACGATGCCACCGAAGATGTTCACCAGGATGGCCTTCACGCGCTCGTCCTTCAGGATGATGCGGAACGCCTTCTCCACACGAGCCGCGTCCGCCGTACCACCCACATCGAGGAAGTTGGCAGGTTCGCCGCCGCTGAGCTTGATGATGTCCATCGTGGCCATGGCCAGGCCCGCACC
>WBZX01002500.1_pt1 | contig 12432 bp, 11 predicted proteins | sample 5204211 | NCBI WGS metagenome assembly WBZX01 (sample SAMN12344362, study PRJNA552823) | activated sludge metagenome | biome: Activated sludge suspended growth; feature: Nitrification reactor; material: Wastewater; isolation source: activated sludge from nitrification reactor of wastewater...
GCGGTCGATCATGCCCTGGTCGGCGAAGAACTCGTAGGCCGCCTGCACCGCCTCGCGGATGCTGGTCGGGCGCCAGCCGAGCTCGCCCTGGGCGCGCGAGGTGTCGGCGCGGCGCTGCATGGTGAGGATGCGGATCGAGCCCGGCGTGAGGCGCTGCGGCACGTTGGGGAAGAACCGCGACAGCGCGCCGGAGTACACGCTCGAGACCGCCGACATGAGCCCCGCGGGGATCTTGAGCGGGCGACTGCGCGGGCCCACGCACTCGCGCCACATCTCGATCAGATCGCCCAGCGTGTGGAAGTGCGTCGCGAACACGTACTTGTGCCCGCGACGACCGCGGGCCATCGCCGCGACGTGGCCCTCGGCGATGTCGCGCCCGGCCACGAACTCGAAGCCACCCGGCACCCACGCGCGGACCTTGCCCTTTGCGAAGTCACACATCGTGCGGCCCATGCGGGAGGGGAAGTAGTCCCACGCGCCGATGCACGAGCACGAGGTCGCGATCACGGCGTCGAGCCCGTCGGCCACGACCTTGAGCATCTCGTGCTCGGCCAGCGCCTTGCTGCGGGCGTAGGGCATCACGCCGGAGTCGTAGGGCCAGTGCGGCATCTCGTCGGTGCTGGGCTTGCTCGGGTCGTCGGGATCGTAGCCGACCGCCGAGAACGAACCGGTGAGCACTGCACGCTGCACGCCGTTGGTGTGCGCCGCCCGCATGACGTTGCGCGCACCCAGCACGTTGATCGAGAAGATGTCCTTGAACTCGTTGGCGCTGGGGCTGAGGATCGAGATCTTCGCGGCCACGTGGTAGACGCGGTTGCAGCCCGCGATCACACGGGTCATCGCGTCCTCGTCGCGGATGTCGCCCTCGACGAGTTCGACCGGCAGGCCCTCGAACGCGCGCCGATCACCGCCGGGCTCGACCAGGCAGCGGATGTCCTCACCGTCCTGCAACAGGCGCCGCACCAGGTGTGCGCCGACGTGGCCGGAGCCGCCGGTGACGAACACCTTGCCGCTGCGCACGCCGATGATCTCGGGGTTCGTCGGGCTCTCGTGGGTTGCGCTCATGGTCGATCGTCTTTCGTCCAGGGGCCGTCGGCACCCCCGGCGAGAAGGGGGTTACCACCGACGGCGCAGCGCTGTCCATGCATGGCCTGTCGCGCCGCGCCGGCCCTGCTATACCCCTGCCCGGCCGCGACGTCGGTCACCGCACGATGCACGCGCCCGACATCGACCACGCCGCGCGGCTGCTCGCCGCCGGCGGCCTGGTCGCGTTCCCCACCGAGACCGTCTACGGGCTCGGCGCCGACGCGAGCCTGCCGACCGCGGTCGCGCGCGTGTTCGCGGTCAAGCGACGTCCGGTCGATCACCCGCTCATCATCCACCTCGCCGACGCCGACGCGCTGTCGCGATGGGCCGCCCACGTGCCCGCAGCGGCGCACACCCTCGCCGGCGCGCTGTGGCCGGGCCCGCTCACGCTCGTGCTGCGCAAGGCCGAGCACGTCGGCATGCATGTCACCGGCGGACTGTCGACCGTGGGCCTGCGGGTGCCGGCGCATCCCGTCGCGCTCGCGCTGCTGCGTGCGCACGGCGGTGGCATCGCAGCGCCGTCGGCCAATCGCTTCGGCAGCGTCAGCCCCACCACCGCCGACCACGTGCGGCGCGACCTCGGCGACGACGTCGATCTCGTGCTCGACGGCGGCCCCTGCGAGGTCGGCATCGAGTCGACCATCGTCGACCTCTCGCGCGGCGACGACGACCCGGTGATCCTCCGCCCCGGTGGCGCCTCGCGCGAGCGCATCGAGGCGTTGCTCGGTCGCGCGGTGCCGGTGCGCGAGGGCGGCGAGGTCCGCAGCCCCGGGCAGCTGCCCTCGCACTACGCCCCCGCCGCCCGCGTGATCGTCACCAACCCGGCACGGCTCGCAGCGACCGTGGCGGAACAGCTCCGGGTGAACCCCGAGGCGAAGCTCGGCGTGATCGCGGCCGCCGAAGGTGTGACACCGCCGCGATGGACGCGGGGCGAGCACGGTGTGGCCGTGCGCATCGAGCTCGATCCCCACGTCGAGCTGGCGCGGCACCTCTATGGCTGCCTGCGTCAGCTGGACGACGAGCACTGCACGGTGATCGTCGCGACGCTGCCGCCGCCGGCGGAGCTCGGCCTGGCGATCGCCGACCGCATGCGCCGCGCCGCAGGGCCGCGCGACGGTGACGGTCGCGACGCTTGACCACACTCGCCTGCCCCGCTTAGAACCTGCCCGCGCCATGACGACCTTGTTCGATCCGCACGAGCTGCACGCACTGGCCACGGGCTGCCTCGAACGCCCGATCGACGAGATCCTGCCGCTGTTGCACACGCGCCTGCGCGAGCGCTACGGCAAGCACATCCACCCCAATCCACCGTGGATGTTCAACAACGCCGGCGGTGCGATGGGCAGCATGTGGGTGCTGCACATGTCGATGACGGAGTACCTCATCGTGTTCGGCTCCGCGATCGGCACCGAGGGTCACACCGGGCGCTTCCTCGCCGACGACTGGTTCGTGATCCTCGACGGCGAGCAGTGGGCCTTCGATGCCGGCTCGCTGTCGCGACAGGAGTTCAAGCCCGGCGACATGCACCACCTGCCCCGCGGCACCGCCCGCGGCTATCGCATCCCGGATCACTGCTGGGCGCTCGAGTACGCCCGCGGCTTCATCCCCGGCATGCTGCCGTTCGGGCTCGCCGACGGGCTCAGCTCCACGCTCGACGTGCGGACCCTGGGTCAGACCATCGGCCACGCCGCCAAGTCGATCACCGGCGAGTTGCTGCGCGGCAAGCTGTAGCGGCGCCGCCGCGCCCGCCGGTCAAGCCGAGGCGCCGCGCGGACGATGGTGCCCGGCATGAACGTCACGGGTGCGGGCGCGTTCGCGAGCGCGAGCGCAGGACTGGCCCGGGCCAGCGCGCGGTTCGACGCGGCTGCGACGCGCATGACGACCGCGGCCGTCGACGACGACGGCGATCTGGTGGGCGCGAGCATCGACCAACACCTCGCGCGGGCGGACATGCAGGCCCAGATCGCGGTCGTGCACGCCGTCGATGAGATGACGGGCACACTCATCGACACGTTCGCGTGAGGCCACGCGCATCGGCGGACGGCGGCGGCGTGCTCGATGCCGGCGCCAGGCTTGGCATACTCCGGCGCCGACATGTCCCGCAACGATGACGGGCGCCGGTTCGAGGCGCGCGACCTCCTGCTCTATCCGTGGTCGGTCGTGGTCTGGGGCGCAGGCCTCGGCTGGCTGGGATTCCTCGCCGTATCGGCGATGCCGATCACCCTGTTCGTGCCATTCGAGCGGTTCCAGAACCTGTGGATCCACCCCGGCATCGGCGCGATCCTGCGGCTCGCCGGCTGCCGCGTGCGCGTGACGATCGATCCGCGCTTCCGGGGTCGGCGCGGCGTGATGTTCGTGCAGAACCACGTCAGCATGATGGATGCGTACGCTGCCTGCGCGGCGATCCCCGTGCCGCTGTGCGGCCTCGAGAACGCCTCGCACCTGCTGGTGCCCGGTTACGGCTGGATGATGCGCATGGCCAATGCGGTGCCGGTGACCCGCGGCAACGGCCGCTTCGCGAAGATCGCCGAGGCGATCCGCGAGCGGGTCTCGCGTGGCATCTCGGTGCTGACCTTCCCCGAGGCGCACCGCACCACCGACGGCAAGCTGCAGCCATTCAAGCGTGGCGTGTTCCAGATCGCCCGCGACGCCGGTATCCCGGTGGTGCCGCTGGCGGTGCGCGGGCTCTACGAGGTGCTGCCCAAGGGTCGCTTCCTCGTGCGCCCACACGACATCGAGATCTACCTCGGCCCGCCGCTCGAGACCGAGGGCCTCGACGACGAGGGCCTCGATCGTCTGTCGGCGCGCGTCGGTGAGATCATCACCGGCTGGCTCGAGCACCACGAAGTGGCGAGCGACGAGCGAGCGCCGTCGCCCCCCGCAGCCTGACGCCGCCCCCGACGACTGCCGCGCGCGTGATCCAACGATCAACGCGTTTGAACCGCCGTTCCAGAGGCCCCGTGGGCGCGGCGCAGGCTCTGCGGCCCGGCCGCGGCGATGGCCACGGCCCCCGCTGCTAACATTCTGAACGGCATGGACTCGGTCATGCAGCGGCACGCGATCACCGTGCGCGAGGGTCCCGGACCGACGCTGCTGTTCGCCCACGGACTCGGCACCGATCAGACGGTATGGGATCGGCTGCTGCCGCATCTCGGGCCCCACCGCATCGTGACCTTCGATCACGCCGGCTGCGGCCGCGCGGTGGCGACCTCGACGACCACGCACGGCTCGCTCGAGGACCACGCCCGCGATCTGGTGGCGGTCGCCGACGCGAGCTGCGGCGCGAAGCCAGTCCTCGTCGCGCACTCGATGAGCTCGACCCTCGCGGTGCTCGCGGTCGCGACCATGGGCGCGCGCTTCGAGCAGATCATCATGATCGCGCCGTCACCGTGCTGGCTCGACGATCCGCCGTATCGCGGTGGCTATGGTCCCGCCGACATCGACGGATTCCTGCAGCTGATGGACCAGAACTTCATCGGCTGGGCCGCGGCGATCTCCGGCCGTGCCGGCGGCACGGCGGACGGCTCGGCATACCTCGACGCGTCACTGCGCCGCGGTGATCCGAGCACTGTCGCCCGACTCGCCCGGCTGGTCTTCCACTCCGACGTGCGCGCCCTGCTGCCCGACGTCGCCGTGCCGGTCACGATCATCGACGCCGAGAGCGACGGCTTGGTGCCGCGCACGGCGGTCGACTACATGGTCGCGCAGCTGCCCGACGCGACGCTCTCGCGCCTGCCACTGGTCGGTCATCTCCCGCACCTGACGGCCCCCGCCGAGGTCGCACGCGCGATCGAAGCCGCGGTTGGGCGGGCCCACGGCGAGGGCGCCTCGCGGGGCACCGCGTGCTGATCGACGACGTCCCCTGTGTGGTGGTGCGCACCGATCCGCGGCTGGTGATCGTGGCGATCAATCGCACCGGCTGCGCGCTGCTCGGCCGTGCGAGCGCGGAGCTGGTCGGCCTGTCGCTACGCGAGGTGCTGACCGTACCGAGCTTCATGCTGCTGCAGACCCACGTGATCCCGGCGCTCGCGAGCACACCGGTGCTCGACGAGATCTACCTCTCGATGCTCGGCGCGAGCGGACCGATCCCGATGTTCTCGAGCCTCCGCGGCGACGAGCGGGGGCTGGTGTTGGCCGGTCTACCGATGCGGCGCCGTGTCGCCGTGGAGCACGACCTCACCCAGGCACACGATGAGTTGATGTCGGCGCAGTCGCGGCTCGGTGCCGCGCAGCGCCTGGCGTCGTTGGGCGAGCTCGCGGCCGAGGTCGCCCACGAGATCCACGCGCCGCTGGCCTACGTCGCGGCCAACATCGAGGCGCTGCGGAGCCAAGCCGCGCAGGACGAGCTCGGGCCGCTCGCCGACGTCCAGCGTGGCGTGCAGCGCATCCAGGGCATCTCACGCAGCCTGCGAACGTTGTCGCGCGTCGACTCCGAGCAGCGCGTGCCCATCGCGCTGGCGGCGGTCGTCGAGGGCGCGCTCACGCTGGTGCGCGCGCAGGCCGAGCGCCGCGCCGAGCTGCGCCTCATCAGCGCCGAGCCCTCACCGTGCGTGCTGGGCGACGAGGCGCGCCTCGGTCAGGTGGTACTGAACCTGGTGGCCAACGCGGCGCAGGCCTTCGGCACCTCACCGCGCGAGCACAACCACATCACGATCGAGCTGCGTCGCGTCGGCGATCACGCCGAGCTGTCGGTGAGCGACGATGGCCCGGGCATCCCGGCGCACCTGCGTGAGCGGATCTTCGAGCCGTTCTTCACCACCAAGCCCGCCGGCGAGGGCACCGGGCTGGGGCTGGCGCTGTGCCGTCAGACCGCCACCGCCCACGGCGGCACGCTCGAGGTCGAGGCGCCCGAAGGCGGTGGCACCCGCTTCACGCTGCGATTGCCGCTGCACGGCGAGCGCACGCGGGTGCCGATCACGCGACTGCGCGTGCTGGTGGTCGACGACGACGATGCCATGCAACGGATGATGCGACGGGTGCTGTCGAGCTTCACCGTCGAGGTCTGCGACGACGGGCCGGCCGCGCTGTCACGGCTGGCCGAGGCCAGCTGGGACGTCGTCGTGTGCGACCTCCACCTGCGGACCATGACCGGCATGGATCTGTACCACCGCGTCATCGAGCGGTGGCCCGAGCTGACCTCGCGGTTCGTGTTCCTCACCGGCGGCGCGACCACGCCGGCGGCGCGGGCATTCGTTGCGGCGCGGGCCGACGTGGTGATCGAGAAGCCGTTCAGCGTCGACGAGCTGAGGGAGCTGATCCAGCGCGTCGGCGCCGACGTGCCAGCCGGTCAGTACGGCGCGCAGCAGGCGTAGAGGACCTCGGACGGCACGTCATCGCCGATGACGATCCCGCGGAAGTCGAAGCTGCCGACGATGTCGACGCCCTGCGACCCTCCATAGACCGACGTCGCCGGCGCGTTGCACGAGCCGCGCCCCGCGACGCCGAACAGCCCCGGGGCCAGCACCTCGTTGCGCGTGACGTCGGCGACGCATTCGCTCGCGATCCACCACATCGACGGATCGCTGCCGCTGGTGTCGGTGCCGAAGTCGTCGAGCAGGTACACCTGGGCGGGCACGGCATCGCCGGTCATCGCGGGATCGACCTCGAGCTCGATCAACACCGCGAGCGCGGCGTCGACGTCCTGGAACATCAGCCACGTCGAGCCTGCGCTGGTGCTACCCGCCAGCGCACCGCAGCTGGCCAGCCACGGCGACGCGTCCCAGTCGAGCGACGCGTCGAGCCCACCGCGCAGGGTCATCGTCAGCTGCGAGGGCTCGCTGTCCTCGAAGCAGGCGCCGCCGTTCCAGCCATCGTCACCGACGCCGTCGTCGGCACCGGCATCGACCTCGAGCTGCCAATCGCCGGCGTCGAGGCAGCGCGGGTCGCCGCACGAGACCGGGATGTCGGTGTCGTCGCTGCCGCTGTCGATGCGACGCGTGAGCGACTCCCCCCCGGGCAGGTACACCGTGACGTCGACGATCGACTGCTTGCGCGCCGGCAGGCAGAACTCGCCGTCGGCGCCCGACACCGCGGAGGCGTCGCCGAGGTAGTCGACGCCGTTGCCGATCACGTAGGCACCGGCGATCCCGACCCCGCTGCGATCGCGCACGTGGCCGGACACACAGGTGGCCTCGAGCGGCTGATCGCAGTTCCACGGCGACAGGTGGCCGATGGTGCCGACGTAGACCCCGCGTGCGAGGTCGAGCGTCGCGACCCCCTCCTCGGTCCAGACCCCGGCGCCCTCGTCGAACCCCCACAGCGCGATGGTCTCGGGCGGTGACGCAGCGGCACCGTCGGCCACGGCAGGCAGCGGGAACTCGACCGTCACGCCCATGCCGGGCGCGATCGTGAGGTCGGTGTCACCCTGCCGCACCGTCACGTCGACCACGCCGAAGCTCTCGAGCTGCACGGTGCCACCTTCGCTCGTGCGCGCGCGGCCGTCACCCGGATACGCGGCCAGCTCCGCCGGCACCGCGGGATCGAGCAGCGTGAGGTGGATGTCGACCATGCCGGTGATCGGCTGGCCGGCCCGATCGACGAACGCATGCGGCGGGGCGTCGAGGCTGGCGCCACGATCGCCCTGCACGCGGCCACCGGCGTCGGCGTCGAAGGGGATCGCGGGTGACTGCGCGCGCAGCTGTACGCGCAGGGCCGTGGCGGCGTCGGCCACCTGCACCCGCTCGAGACCCCGCACGAAGCCCGGAGCCTCGAACGCGAGCACGACGATCGCGTCGGCTGCGGCCATCACCGTGAAGCGACCCGACGCGTCGGTGCGGCCCAGCTCGGCGCCGTCTTGCATGACCGCCACGCCGGCCACCGCGTCGCCATTGCCGTCGACGACGCGGCCCTCGATGCGCGGGCCACCGTGGGCGGCAGCGGTGTCCGCCGCGGGTACCGTGCAACATCCAGCCGGTGTAGGTGGCCAGTTGCTGGGCTTCCGGGCCGGGCAACAACATGCAGTAGTTGAGCGCGTGCAGGAATTTAGAGTTGCTGATCCAGCGCTTTTGGTCCACCAGAAAATCGTGCATGATGGCGATTTGCCCTGCCGGACCGCCAAAACTGATGAACCCCAGCCGCAGCCAGAATTTCAGTGCTTCGCGAAAAGCGGGAGCCGGTGGCGGGCTTGTTTTTTCCATGATGCATTTGTTGCAGGCCGTACGTCAGCGGTTTTTTCTCAAATCGATGTTATGAAAGTAAAACACCCGTATCGTGTGCTGATTTTTAAACGAATTGCCTGCCGGCAGTTGCTGGTACAGGTTCATATACCCGGCGTGGAGTTGTGCGTATTGGTTGATCTGGTATACTAATCCGGCAAATAACCGGTTCTGGTCGAAGTGGTTATACACGATGTTTTTGCCGAAATTCAGCATCAATTCGTTGTTCAGCAAAAACTGCAACCCACCCGGATCGAAGCGTTTTTTCGTAAAAGGAAGAAACAGGGCGAAATTGTACCGGATGCGCCAGTTGAAGTTGTATCCATCGGCTAACTCATTGTCATTCAGTATTTTCCGGCGGAAACGTTCTTCCAGTCGCACCCACTGCATCAGGCGGGCTTTGGAGCCGCGCATGAACCACTGCACCTGCTGCCAGGGGCGGTGTTCCGGTTGAGCAATGTTCTCATGGCCTTCCGCCGGAAAATGATGGACGTAGGCATAGGCTGCCGTGAGCCGCAGATCGTCGGTTACGTAAAAAGTCGGTCCGGAGCGAACGATGAATTGAGACAGGTCACCTACAAAATCATCTTTCAGCCGCAGGTGCGCATCGAACCAAAATCCCCACTTGTCTGATATCCGGGTTTGATTAAAAACCCCGAACCAGGTTTGTTCTTCATTGGCGACGGTTTTTTGGGCGGCAAGGGGCCACGCCATTCCGGCGAGCAGGAGCAAAAGGATCAGTTTGTTGTTTTTCTGCATCATGAATCATATTAGGAGATACAACTTAGGTGTGGCATGAATTTAACCACCTTTTTTGCAGTTTTTAAACGGAAAAACTGCAAAAAAGGTGGTTAAATTCATGCCACACCTATTAACGTATCACCGTATTGTCGAACGTCAGCGCAATATAATACAGTACGCCGTTACGGTGCCGCTGATAGAGATGAGTTCGTCCTGCGCAGCGAGTGCGGGCCCGAAACCCATCAGAACCAGTAATAAAAACAAAGCGGGAGGAGATTGTTTTTTCATGTCAAAGGAGGTATTAGTGTTTGAAAATGTTTTGTCAATCAGGTCCGTCGTACATTAATACACATCTTCCAGGTACCGGCGCTGCTTTTTCAGGCTCTTTAAATATTCTTCCGCATACGCTTGATCGCGGCCGGTTTCTTTTGTAATAATTTGTAAAAAAGCCGCTTGCACGTCGCGTGCCATACGGTCTTTGTCGCCGCAGACATAAAAAAATGCGCCGTTGTCAAGTCGTTCGAAAATCAGCCTCGAACGTTCGGCGAGGCGATGCTGCACATAAATCTTTTGCTCCTGATCGCGGGAAAACGCCACGTCGAGGCGGTCGAGCGTACCGCGTTTGAGGTGATTGAGCCATTCGGTTTGATAGAGAAAATCGGTTTCAAAGTGCGGATTTCCGAAGAACAGCCAGTTTTTGCCTTGTTGCCGGGCCGGATACTGGCGCGCCGTTTCACTTCGTGCCTCCACAAAAGCCCGGAAGGGCGCTACGCCGGTGCCCGGGCCGACCATGATGATATCCGCCGCATCATCGGCCGGAAGTTTGAAATATTCGTTGCGTTCTATGAATACGGGCGCCGTTTCGCCTGCTTCTGCCCGGTCGGCTAAAAAAGTGGACGCCGCGCCGAGGTGGAGCCGGTCGTTGTGATGATACCGCACTGCCGCCACCGTGAGATGCGCTTCATCGGGATGCGCCGACGGTGCGGACGCAATCGAGTACAGGCGGGGCGGCATTTTCCGCAGGAACGACAGCAAGGTGGCTTCCGACAAAGCGGCGGGATATTCGCGCAACAAGTCGGCCACATTGCGGCCCCACAGGAACGTTTTGAGTGCAGCGGCGTCTTCCAGCAAGGTTTTGAGCCGGCTGTTGTTCGTCCAGGCTGCATATCTTTCCACGACTTCCCGCGTCAGTACGGTCAGTTCCACATCGCGCAGCAAAATGTTGCGAAAAACATTTTCCCGGTCATTGAATTTCAGGGTTTTATCACCGTTTAACATCGCAGTATACAATACTTCGCGCACCAGCGATCCCGGGTTTTGGGGGTAAATACCGAGCGAATCGCCGGGTTCGTATACAAGGCCGGAGCCGTCGAGTGAAAGTTCGACGTGCCAGGTTTCTTTTGCGGAACCGCGGCCGTCGAGGCGGATTTTTTCCAGCACCTGTGCCGGGAAAGGTCGTTTGCGGCCGAATTCGACGCCGTTCTTCGCCTGAGGAACCGGGGTGTGTACCATAGCAACGGCTCCGTTTGTCTGGCGATGGCCGGAAGTCACCGCCGCCCGGCCAGGTGCAAGCGCAGCAATATGTAGCAGAACGGTTTCGATCCATTTGTCAACTGTTTCTTCAAAATCGGCATCACAATCGGCGCGCGCGGCGAGCCTCGCAGCACCCAGGGATTCCAGCCGCTCGTCGAACTCCTTGCCTGTCTGGCAAAATTTCAGGTAACTTTTATCTCCCAGCGCGCATACACTGAATGCCAGTCCGTCCAGTTTGGGCGCGCGCGGGCCGAGCAGCCACTTGTGAAATTCCTCGGCTGCTGCCGGCGGGTCGCCTTCGCCCTGGGTACTCACCACGAGCAGGACGATTTTTTCATCCTTCAGGTTTTTGGCCGGGTAGTCGTTCAGATCATTAACGCCGGCTTCCCAGCCCCGTTCGCGTATCCTCGCAGCCACTTGCCCGGCCACTTTTTTGCTGTTCCCGGTTTGAGAGCCGAACAAGACCGCCACCCTGATCGCCGTTGCAGGTTGCGACGGAGCGGCGGCGGGCAAAACACCGGCCGATTCGCCGTTGGAAACAGCCGGATGACCGTGCAGGGCTATTCTGTAGAGATAGCCGCTCAGCCACATTTGTTGCAGGGCATCGTGCTGGGTGACTAACTTTTTCAACAGATCCTGGTCGAAGCCGACGGGCGGCGGGATGGTGTTCGTCATGATGTTTCCAATTAAAAATCAACCATTTAAAAGATCGGCAATCGCCAGCGTTTCTTCAGACACGACCCTGTGGCGCACGACCTCGCCGACCACGATCAGGGCCGGGCTGCCGATCCCGGCCTCCCCTGTTTTTGTTGCGATGTCGGCGACGGTTCCGAATACTTCCTGTTGTTCGGGCAAGGTGGCGTTCTGAACTACGGCGACGGGCATTTCGCCTTTCCCGGCGGCTTCGAAAGCCCGGGCGATGTCAGGCAGTTTTGCCAGACCCATCAGAATCACCACCGTAGCGTCGGTTTCGGCAGCGGTGAACACTTCCGGGTTGAGATCACCCGTATCCGTGGTGGCGGTCAGCACCCAGAATCCGCGGCTCGCGCCCCGCAGGGTGACCGCAATGCCGGCAGCGCCGGCACCGGCAATGGCGCTCGAAATACCGGGGATATACGTTGCCGGAATTCCCTGATTTTGAGCGTATTGTATTTCCTCCAGCCCGCGACCGAATACGAACGGGTCGCCGCCTTTGAGGCGCACGACGTGTCCGCAGCAGTGGGCGTAAGCAACGATGCGCTCATTGATTTCTTCCTGCGAAACGTTTTTTTCGCCCCGGCGTTTGCCCACGTACACCCGCGCTGCAGCAGGCGGAGCGTAGGCCAGCAGTTCTTCATTGACCAGAGCGTCATACAGGACTGCATCGGCGCAGCGCAGGGCATTGATCGCCTTCAGGGTAATCAGTTCCGGATCGCCGATGCCGGCTCCGACAACCGTGAGGCGTGGCTGTACTTCTTTGGCTACGGGTCGGCTGACGATGACGCCGTGTTTGTTTATCAGTTGAAAACCAATGAGATGGGACATGTTATTAATTTTATGGACAGGGTGTTACAGGATTGTCATGATTTTAGATGGCGAACTCCGATACGGGCGCCTCGGAAGGAGTCGTTGCGTGCAACATGCCGGCGGCTACGGTATCGAACGTGTTCTCGTTGATGAGGATGATCCCGCCCGTGCCCCGGTTTTTCCGGTAAGCGTCGAATACAATCGGTTTTGCAGTGCGCAGCCGGATGCGGGCGATGTCGTTCAGTTGCAAAGAGCCGGTTGCTTCCTGTCCGAAGGTGTGCACGTTTTTTCTGAAAATAATTTCTTTTCAAAATCTCTTTGTGAAAATGTTGTCGAAGTTTCTTCGCCACCCTCATCAGTCATTTGAACTGTATAACCTTCGTCATTCAGCAATTGAGTTGTAATTTCTGTT
>WBZX01002501.1_pt1 | contig 12431 bp, 10 predicted proteins | sample 5204211 | NCBI WGS metagenome assembly WBZX01 (sample SAMN12344362, study PRJNA552823) | activated sludge metagenome | biome: Activated sludge suspended growth; feature: Nitrification reactor; material: Wastewater; isolation source: activated sludge from nitrification reactor of wastewater...
ACAGATCCGCGCTCCCATCAGGCCGCCCGTGAGCGACTCGGCCAGTCCCAGGGTCAGGCCTCGTTCCCGCAGGGCCACCAACACTGCGTGCTCGATGGTCTCGTCGTCCACGCCGAACACGAGCTCCCCCAACTCGGCTCGGACCCGCTCCTCCTCCCCCGCCAGAATCGCCAACGCCGCATCACGATCTGGGCCTTTTGCCGTGAGCCGCACCTTGATGCCCTCGATCCCACTGGCCAAGTACGCCAGCGTCGCGGCACCAGACCGGTCGAGGTCGGCGACCACCGGGGCCAGCCGCTCAGACAGGCCGGACTCGCTCTCACCCCAGGTCCGCAACGTACGACTGACGATGGTCGAGGTAACACCGGCCCGACGCACCAGGTCGGGCAGGATCGCCTCACCGATCAGGATCTTCATCTCCCGAGGCACACCAGGAACGGCGTAGATCACCTTGTCGGATCCGGGCCGGTCCGCTTCGCCCCAACCAGGCACCGGACAGATCAGCCCCGGTGCAGTACCGGGCTGGGGGTCAGCAATGGCAACGGCCCCGCGCGGTACCTCGGCCTGGCGGAAGTTGTTGGCCGGCATGCGCCGCCCCCGAGATGTGAACATGGCCTCGATCCGGGCCGCCGTGTCGTCGTCGAGCTCCAAGTCCACGCCCATCACCTCGGCGATGGCGTCTCGGGTGATGTCGTCGTGGGTGGGGCCGAGCCCTCCACACACGATCACCGCATCGCTGCGGTCCAGAGCCAGCTTCAACGACGACACGAGCCGGGCGTGGTTGTCGCCGACCTTGGTCTGAAAGAACGAGTCGATGCCGGCCAGCGCCAACTGCTCACCGATCCACGAAGAGTTCGTGTCGACGATCTGGCCAAGCAGTAGCTCGGTCCCCACGGCCACCACCTCACAGCGCATCAGCGCACCCTAGGCCGGTGGGGCAACGTGCCCATCGCCAACGATGAGGGGGGATCTCACCACCGGGGTCGCGTCATCGGCGAACCGGGACGAAGGAACAGGAGATCTGAGCCTCCCGCGACCACCAGACCACCTTCCCAAGTAGCAACCTTGTGGCGCTTGGTCACCGAGTGCGGGATCGGCTGCGAGCCGATGAGGCGGAACCGACGGGCATCGAACTGGTCTATCGAGTCACCGTCCACCGTGAAGATCGTCTGCCCCACACGCGTCGATGCCCCGGGCCCGATACGAGCCAGCGGGAAGCCGGCCAGTGGATCGATGATCTGACCGTCGGTCGCGTGGATGACCTCACCCGACACCGAGAGATCGACATAGAAGCTCTGCCACATAGCGGGCGTCTCTGTGACCACACGGATCCCATCGGGATCCACCCTGAGCGCATAGAAGCCGAACGCGGTCGTCTCGTTGTTGGCGCCGTACACCGTGTCGGCCTGAGGGCCGAGCTCGATCCGGTTCGGTCCTGTGTGCGATGGAGTGGAGATCGGCAGCCTTCGGCCGTCGGAGAACACCGTCACCCCCATGTGCCGGGGCGAGAGGTTGGACTTGAGGCTCACCACCAGCCGACGTCCTGGACCGGGCATGGCCACCATGTCCTCGGCGAACAGCGGCCAACGCCCGCCGGTGAGGGGAATGGTTCCGATGCGCTCGAGGGTCTCAGGGTTCACCTCGGCGATCTCAGTAGCGCCGTCCAGCGCTACGTAGAGCCTGGATCGGTCACTTGACATAGCCAATGCGGTGGGTGCGGAGCCGACGTCGCCCGAGTTGATGATCCGACCTGACCGCGGATCGACTGCCACAACCTGATTCCGGTAGTTCGAGCTCTGGGAGGAGACGGTCACGAACACACGGCGACCACGCTCATCCACCAGGACGTCCCGGCTGGGGAGCGGCAGGGAGCGAATCGAGAATCCGATTCCAGGCGGTGCAGGTGGCTGTGTGAACGGACGGGGACGGAGACCGGGAACCATGAGCTGGATCCCGTCGGAGGTCAGGGCCGCAACACCGCCCGAGACCGCCACCAACGCCTTGGGGACACCGGAGATAGCAGGGAATGTCTGCCCGGCCAGTTCGGATCCGTCGACGCTCGAGAACCTCCGGATGGTCTGACCATCGAGGTATGCCACCGACCCATCGGACAGAGCCGACACCGGACCGGAGACGGGTAGTTGGCGCACCACAGAACCGGCCTCGGGATCGACCACCATGCCGTTGGTCCCGTACAGGTGGTCACCGACCGCCTCGATGTCAGTCCCGAGATTCTTCCAACCAAGCCGGACCAGAAGCTGGGTCACACCGGTGTGGTCCACGACCAGCGGGTAGATGCCATATGCAGTCGTCCCGGTGTTCAGACCGAACAATCCCCCCGACGCGGTTGCCTCGATGCGCACCGCTCCCGTGTGATCCCGGCTCATGGCAGGTCGGCGAACACCGTGCTGGTAGGCGGCCACTCCTCGCAGAGCGGGGCTTCGGTTCAGATGGAACAAGCTCCCGAGCACCACCGACTCATCACCTGGGAGGACCTCGAGATCTTGGGCGTAGGCCTGCCCGTTCCAGGTGGCGGCATCGGTAGCAAAGGTGCGCCTGACCGCGAACCGGTTCAGGTCCACCTCGACGATGGCCGGAGAGCCAAGCAACGCCACATAGGCCCGTTGCCCCGACGGTGCAACCACCACCGACGACGGGTTGGAGCCAACGTGAACATGGCGAAGGATCCGTCCGGTGCTGGACTCGATCTCGACGAGCTCGTTGCCCAGCGCGGAATCCTCAGGCGGAACGGTGGCCAGGAACGAATGGCCGCCTGGCACCGCGGCGATCTGGTTGGCCCTCAGCGGCAGCGAGCGGTGCGTCCAAGTCAACCCACCCGGAACTGCTGCCGCGCTGGGCTCGGTGATGCAAACGAGGGCTGACAACAAGCCGACCGCCACCAACACCATGCGTGACTTCATGGTTGATCTCATGCCACTTTCCCTACCCCTCGATGACGTCGCCGCGACGTTAGCTAAGCCTGGATCCGCCGAAAGCCAGAGCCTTCCGGCGGAGTTTGGTAGCCGGCCTGACGGCCGACGACTTCGCTGCGACGACCGGCAAAGCCGATCTCCGCAGGTCAGGGGCTCCGCCACAAAGGGCTCTGCCCCGAACCCCCGCCCAGTCCTGTGACTTCAGCTCGTCAGACAGCCGAGCACTAACGGTGGCCGCACAGAGAACCCATTTCGCCTGGGTGACCATGGAGAATCGAGCACAACCCAAGCTCGATCGGTGGATCCAGGCTAAGCGGGTGGGAGTCTCAGGCGGCGGGAGCGGAGCGGTGACCGAGGGTGGTGGCCGCCGAACGGCCGTCGACCAGGTACTGCGCGCCCGACACCACGGTGAGGACCACAGCCACCCACAGGACCGTGGTGGCGGCCATCTCGGCGTCGGCGGTGATGGGCAGCAGCGCCAAGGCCACCGCAAACTCCTGGACCACGGTCTTGACCTTGCCGAGGGTGCGGGCCGGTACCGCCAACCCCTGGCGGCCGAGTTGGGTGCGGAACAGGCTGATGGCCACCTCTCGCACCGCGATGATGGCAACCGGAACCACCCAGAACCGTTCGGCAGCCACCAGGGCGAACAGCGCTCCCAACACCAAGACCTTGTCTGCGAGCGGGTCGAGGAACGCCCCGGACCGGGTGGTCCCATGGCGGCGGGCGAGGTGGCCATCTATGCCGTCGGTGAAGGCGAGCATGGTCCAGAAGGCGAAAGCGGCCCAGCTCGATGGATTCTCGACGATCATCACCAACAGCAGCGGTGACAGGACCAGACGCAGCACCGTGATCACGTTGGCCGGGGTCAGCAGGGCACCGGGGCCGTACCGTTCATCGAGGGGCACGAGTTTGGTGTCGTGGTGATGGTTGGGGTTGCTCGACATTGGTGGCGGAGTTCTCGAGATGTTCAGCCGGCCTGGAGGTCCGGGCCCATGGCTGAGGTGACGGTGAGGGTGGTGATGGAACCCACAGGCAGGTGATCGGGAACCGAGATGATGCCATCAATCTCGGGGGCTTCACGGTGACTGCGTCCTATCCCGGGGGCGTCCACGAGCACTTCGACCTCTGAACCGATCAGAACGTCACGTTTTTTCTGGGTTATCTCGTCTTGCAGTTCCCGCAGCTCGGCCAGGCGTTCCTCGACCAGGTCTCGTGGTACCTGGCCGTCCAGCCCGGCGGCGTGAGTTCCATCTTCGGGTGAGTAGGCGAAGAACCCGCACCAGTCGACCTGGGCTTCTTGCACGAAGGCCAGGAGCTGGTCGTGGTCATCTTCGGTCTCGCCGGGGTACCCGACGATGAAGTTGGAACGGAAGGCGGCAGCCGGTTCCCGTCGTCGGATGTCGGCGATTCTGGTCAGGTACCGCTCCCCGTTGCCCCACCGACGCATCCGGCGCACCAGCGGGGCCGACACGTGCTGGAGGGACAGGTCGAAGTACGGGACCCCGGTGGCACAGATCGTGTCGATCAACGCATCGGTCAGGTCCGACGGGTAGAGGTAGAGCAGTCGCGTGCGGTCGACCCGCTCTGACACCTCACTCACCAGCCTCACGATGGACCGCTCCCCGACGCCTTGGTCGCGCCCGTAGGCGGCCAGGTCCTGGGCCACCAGCACGATCTCTCGCACCTGGAGTTGGTCGACCTCATCCAAGACGGCGTCCAGCGAACGGGACCGCTGGGGACCCCGGAAGCTGGGGATGGCACAAAAGCCACAGGCCCGGTCGCAGCCTTCGGCCACCTTCACGTAGGCCCAAGGTCGTGACGATCGGGGTCGGGGCAGGTTCAAGAGGTCGAAGGACGGGACCGCCTGGTTGGATCTGGGTCCGATCGAGACCGGGGTGGAGCTGCTACTCGCCCGGCCTGTGGCGGTGAACACTTCGCCGAAGCCAGCCACCACATCTACCTCGGGAAGGGCCTCGGCCAGTTCGTCTCGGTAGCGCTCGGCCATGCACCCGGTGACCACCAGTCGGGCGCCATCGGCCTTCAGGTCGGCCAGGCCCAGCACGGTGTCGATCGACTCCTGACGAGCTTCTTCGATGAACGCGCAGGTGTTGACCACCACCAGGTCGGCGCCGGTGGCGTCGTCGGTGGTCTCGTAGCCCTCCGAGCTCAGTTGGCCCAGCAACTTGTCTGAATCGACCTCGTTCTTGGGGCAGCCGAGGGTGACGAGGTGTACGCGCGACATGGGGTCACCACGCTACCGGTGGTCTCGCCCAGCCTGGCCATCGCTGTGTGGCAACCATGCCGGGCGAGGCCCGGTACCCGAGGCCCGGTACCTCGACGTCCGCTCCGCCATGTACGGCGCCGACGCGTATCGTCGCCTCTGCATGTCGAACTCCTACAACGACTCCGTGAGCGAACTGCGAACCGACCCTCTCACCGGGATCCAGGTCCAGGTCACGGGCAGCCGACAGAAGCGCCCGAACCTTCCCACCACCGGCCCGACCGGTTGCCCGTTCTGCGTGGGCGGCACCGAATCGCCCGAGCCGTACCGGGTCCGGGTCTTCCCCAACCGTTGGCCTTCGTTTCCCGACGACCGCTGCGAGGTGGTTCTCTACTCCCCCGACCACCAGTCCCGCCTGTCCACAATGGGCGACGCAGCAGCGGCAGAGGTGGTCGAGCTGTGGACGCAGCGGACCGCGTCGCTGGGCTCCCGTCCCGACATCTCCTATGTGTTGGTGTTCGAGAACAACGGGCCCGACGTGGGAGCCACCATCGCCCACCCCCACGGGCAGATCTACGCCTACCCCGATGTGCCTCCGTTGCCGGCCACCGAGCTCTCCCGGCTGGCCGATGGTCACCGGCTCCTGGAAGATCATCCCGAGCTGGTGGTGGTGGAGCGTGATGGCTGGCGGGCCTGGGTGCCGTCGGCTCCGATCTACCCGTTCGGCCTGCGGGTGGCCCCGCTGGAACGTCGACCCGACCTGATGTCGCTGACCAGCTCGGAACGACGTGCGATGGCCTCGGTTCTGGCCGAGACCCTGGGTCGGCTGGAGGGGGTGTTCGACCCGCCCATGCCGTACATGTTCTGGATCCACCAGCGTCCCACCGACGGTGGAGACTGGCCCGCGGCGTGGATGCACGTGGAGATCGCCGGCCCTCACCGAGCCCCGGGAGTCATGCGCTACGTGGCCGGGGCCGAACTGGGCAGCGGGTCCTACCTGAACCCTGTCGTCCCGGCCGATGCCGCCGCCACGTTGAGGGCCGTGCCGTGGAGGTGACCGCCGTCGCCCCGGGGCGGGTCAACCTGATTGGCGACTACACCGATATCGCCGGAGGGCTCGTCTTGCCCATGGCTGTCGACTTGGCCACCACGGTGACCGGGCGACGCGGTGGCACCGAGATCTACCTGACCAGTGCCGATCAGCCCGAACCGGCCCGCGTGGTCCTATCGGTCGAAGATCCCGCTGGCGCTGAGCCCCGCTGGGCCCGCTACGTGGCTGGGGTAGTTGCCCAACTGAGACCGGCTTTCGGGTTCACCGGCCAGATCACCACCACCCTGCCGGTGGGGGCCGGGCTGTCATCCAGTGCCGCATTGGAGGTGTCGGTGGCGTTGGCCCTCGGTTTCGACGGTACGCCTCTGGAGCTGGCCCGCCTCACCCAGCGAGCCGAGCAGGAGGCGTCGGGGGTGCCGTGCGGGATCATGGACCAACTCGCGTCAGCGGCAGGTGTGGACGGTCACGCCCTGCTTATCGACTGCCACACCCTCGAGGTCGACCCGGTTGGTGTCCCTGATGACGTCGAGGTCAGGGTGATCCACTCCGGTCAAGAGCGAGAGCTGGCGTCGTCGGCCTACGCCGAACGCATCGCCTCGGTCCGTGCTGCCGAGGAGGTGGTGGGGCCACTGCGCCTGATCTCCGATGTAGGCGACCTGGGCCCGCTGGCGTCGATGGCCGACGGCTTGCTGACCCGCCGAGCCCGCCACGTGGTCACCGAGAACGCCCGGGTCCGCCGAGCCGTCGAAGCGCTGCGAGCCGGCGACCTGGCCGAGATGGGGCGGGCCATGATCGACAGCCATCGTTCGCTGCGTGAAGACTTCGAGGTGTCGACTCCGGTGCTCGATGCACTGGTGGACCGCCTGACCGCCACCCCCGGTGTGTACGGAGCCCGTCTCACCGGCGCCGGTTTCGGGGGATGCGTTGTGGCCTTGGCCGAGCCGGGTGCGCTCCGCGACGGCTGGGCGGTGAGAGCTTCGGCCGGAGCCAGGATCGTGGCCTGACCTCGCCGCCACCATTCACATGCGGTCGAGTAGCTCGGCCTTCTTGCGCTGGAACTCAGCATCGCTGAGCACGCCACGCTGGTGCAGCTCGGCGAGCTGGTCGATCTGTTCGGGAATGCTCGGTGCCCCACCTTGGACCTGGGTGGGGTCGGCACCGGGACCGGTCCGGATGCGGTCGAACTTGCGGTTCTCGTTGGCTTCGATCTGTCGGTAGATCTCGTTCTTGACAACGTCGGGTCTACGGATGTCGGTGAGGTGCTGGCTTCCCTGTTCACCGGCTGATTCGATGCCGAGGTCGCCAGCCTTGATCATTCGTTCGAACACGCTCTGGTTGAAGATCACCGTGTTCACCCGGTCCAGAGGGATCTCCATGCCCTTCTTGGCGATGAACCCCTCTGAGGTGATGATCCGGTCGGTGGTGAGAACGAAGTTGGTGGTGTACCACTTGACCCATTCGAACAGCAGCCACAAGCCGGTGAACAGCACCGCTGCTAGCCGCACCCAGTTGAGGAACGTCTCCGCCGTCTCCCCCATGACCGCCCAGGTCACCAGGCTGCCGATCACGGCCACAGCGAAGGCGGCGGCCGCGGGAGCGAGGAAGACGATGTGAGGGCGGAGGTCGAGGACCAGCTTCTCTCCGTCGTTGAGCAGTTTTTCTGAGAAGGCCACGTTCGGCACCCTAGATCCAGTTCTGACCTCAGCGGCGGAGGGAGCCGTACCATGCCGGAGTGGACGTGGATCGGCTGCTCGACGGGTTGGACCCGGCTCAGCGTCTGGCCGTGACCAGCCCGGCCCAACCGTTGGCCATCCTGGCTGGCCCCGGTTCGGGAAAGACACGGGTGTTGACCCGTCGAATCGCCCACCGCTGCGCGGCTGGTTCGGCCGATCCCCGCCACGTGATGGCCGTCACGTTCACCCGCAAGGCCGCACTCGAGCTGGATCAGCGTCTGGCCCGGCTGGGCCTGCGAGACCTACCGGCGGCCGGAACGTTTCATGCGCTGGCCTATGCCCAGCTCCGCGTCGCCTGGGCGGGAGACAACCGTGCCGCTCCCACCCTCTTGGACCGCAAGAGCCGCATCCTCAGCCAGGTGCTGGGTTCGACCCGCCAGGTCCGTCCCATCGACGTGGCCGGTGAGATCGAGTGGGCCAAGGCCCGTCTGGTAGCCCCCGAGGCCTATGAGGCCGCAGTGAACGCAGTGGGTCGCCGCCCTCCGGGTGATGCGTCTCGCATCGCCGGTTGGTACCGCGGCTACGAGGACCTGAAGCGCAAGAAGGCTCTGGTCGACTTCGATGATCTCCTGTTGTTGACTGCGGCCCGCCTCGAGCGGGACCCAACCTTTGCGGCCGCTCAACGTTGGCGGTTCCGGCATCTGTTCGTGGACGAGTACCAAGACGTGAACCCCCTCCAGGAACGCCTGCTGCGGGCGTGGTTGGGTGAGCGGCCCGACCTGTGCGTCGTCGGGGATCCCGATCAGGCCATCTATTCGTGGAACGGGGCCGATGCGTCGTTCCTCGTGGACTTCGCGGGTCACCACCCCGGGGCCGAGGTGGTTCGCCTCGACCGCTCCTACCGCTCCAGTCCTCAGGTGTTGGCCGTAGCCTCCACCCTCCGCGCCAACGACGACCTCGGCGGGACCATCGGATACCTGAGCACCAATGTGGATGGTCCAGTTCCGGTGATCGTGGGCTACCAGTCAGACCGCGATGAGGCCGCTGGCGTTGCCCGTTCGATCCGTGAGCTTCGCCGCCCGGGGCGGACGTGGGCGTCCCAGGCAGTGCTGGTGCGCACCCATGCCCAGACCGCTCTGTTCGAGGAGTCGTTCCGGCGGGCGTCCATCCCCTACCGCGTCCGGGGTGGGACTCGGCTGCTAGATGACCCGCACGTGCAGCGCCTGCTCGAAGGTTTCCAACGCCGACGCGATCCTCTGGTCACGGTCCTAGACGACCTCGAGGCCACCACCATCGAGCAGCGGGATTCACTGGTAGGCGCAGGTGGGTCCCAGGCTCAAGTGGTGGAGCGCCAAGAGCAGCTCATCCGGCTTGGACGGGAGTTGCTGGCCGCCGATCCGGGAGCTCCGGCCGAGGCCCTGTCCGGGTGGCTGCGCACGATGCTGGTCAGCGACACCCCCGATTCGGGAGATGCGGTCACCATCGCTTCGTTCCACGCCGCCAAGGGCCTGGAATGGGACGTGGTTCACGTCGCTGGATGCGAAGTGGGCTACCTGCCCATCACCCATGCCCGCACCGCTGCAGCTCGGGCCGAAGAGGAGCGACTCCTGTACGTGGCTGTGACTCGGGCCGCCGAGGTGTTGCGGTTCAGTTGGGCGCGTCAGCGGACCTTCACCACCGACCCGGTGGAGCGGGCTCCGTCGCCGTTGTTGTCCAAGGTCCGCGCCACGATCACCAGGCTGGAGCGCGAAGCCCAAGTCGCTTCGGGCACCACCGGTGCCGTGGACACCGCTCGTTTGGCTCTCGATCCGCCCGACGAGCACGGGACCACAGACGACCCGACCCACGCCATCGCCGAAGAGCTTCGACGCTGGCGGGCCGCCCAAGCCCGCAAGGCCGGGGTCAGACCAACCGTCGTTCTGTCCGAACGAGGGCTCGACGCTGTCGCCCGGCACCAGCCCCAGACCATGGAGGACCTGGCCGGCCTGGCTGGCCTCGGCCCGTTCACCCGAGCCGACCACGGTGAGCGTCTGCTATCCATCGTGGCCCAGCACCTTGATGCCGACGACCAGACCAACCTTCGACCCCTCCCCGGAGCTAGGCCCGCATGAACTTCCGACTGGTGCAGCATTTCGAGTCAGATGCCGAATCGGTGAACCGCGCCTATGCCGATCCGGACCTGTACCCGACCCTGGTCGGGCTACCCAAGCTGGGCGGCATAGAGGTGGTGGGTGCCGATGGTGACCCGGCTCACCATCTGGAGGTGAGGTTCCGCTTCACCGGCGATCTGCCCTCGGCGGTAACCGCGGTCGTGGCGCCGGACCGTCTTACCTGGGTCCAGGAGTCGATTCACGACCATGCCGCCCGCTCGGCCCGGTTCCGGCTCCTCCCCGACCACTACCCCGATCGGCTCCGGTGTCGCGGCAACTTCCAGGTTGACGAGGTCGACGGTGGCAGCCGTCGAACGATCACCGGCGAGCTTCAGGTGCGGGCACCGCTGGTGGCCAGCCGCGTCGAGCAGGCGATCGTGTCGGGCCTAGAGGAATACCTGATGGCCGAGGCTCCCGCCCTCGACGCCTGGATCCGGGGCCCGGGCTGACAGTCACTGGCCTTGCTGCGCCCGTTCCCGTTCCGCGATCAGTTCCAGGAATGTGCCGGGGTTGAGCGAGATGAAGATCCCCTCGGCTCGGGCCGTGATGGTGTCTCCTGCGTAGCAGAGGCCTTCGGTGAAGATCTTGCGCCGCTCGACGCCCACCATCCGGCCCTCGAAACGCAGTTCGGTGTGCAGTGGTGTGGGGGCCTCGTAGCGGATCTTGAGGGTCCCGGTCATGCCTGGCGCCCCCGATAGGGACTGTGCCGCGCCGAGCACCTCGTCGAAGAGAGCAGCCACGAACCCGCCGTGTACGCATCCGGGTGGGCCTTCGTACGCCTTGGGCATGGTGACGGTGGCCACCACCACCCCATCTTGCTCGGTGAGCGACATCGGCGGTGCGATCGGGTTGGCGATGCCGAGTATCGGGCTGTGATCGAACATGGGGTCTGGAGTCGACCCGGTGATCGACGTCTCGCCGAAGCCGTAGGACAGGTCCTGGTCGTAGCCAGCGAACAGCGCAGCTAGCTTTTCGAGTTGGGCGGCGGCCTCGCTGACCACGTCGTCGGGAGCGCTAGTCCCGGCCAGCCGGGAGGTGAGAAGCCGTGAGGCATCGGCCATGCGCTTGAGTCCGGCCCGACGCGGCGACAGCTCGACTGACCCTGAGCGGAGGCGGCGGGTGACGTAGGCCAACCGTTCAGGGTCGGTCTCGTCGACTGGCCGAGGTTTCCAGTCGGTGATCGCGGCTAGCAGTTCGGCCCGGGTCGGTTCTTTGGCGGGCTGGTCGGGTTCGTTGGTTTCGGCCATGTTCCTGAGATGGTTCGGGGGTGGGGTCGTTCAGTCGCTGAGGTCGACGATCACCGGCGCGTGGTCTGAGGGCTGTTGTCCCTTCCGAGCGTTACGGTCGATGGTGGCGAAGGTGACCCGATCGGCCACCGGCTGGGTACCCAAGACGAGGTCGATCCTCATGCCCTCGTGCTTGTGGAAACGGCCAGCGCGGTAGTCCCACCAGCTGTAGAGGCCAGGCTCGGGATGGATGAGGCGAAAGGTGTCGACCATCCCCCACTCGATGATGGCGGCGAGGGCTTCCCGCTCGGCTTCGCTGGTGTGGGTGGCTTCGCTGAATTGGGACGGGTCCCACACGTCCTGATCGGTGGGGGCGATGTTGAAGTCGCCGGCGACCACCACGGCTTCGGTGGCGGACTCGGCGGCGGCCAGACGGTCCCTGAGCCGAGCCAGCCAGCTCAGCTTGTAGCGGTAGTGGTCGTGGTCCAAGGCGCGACCGTTTGGCACGTAGGCGCTGGCGACCCTGACGCCTCCGCAGGTGGCCCACACCAGGCGGGCCTCAGGGTCGGTGTCGTCGGGACCGAATCCATGGACCACATCGTCGAGGCCGACGCGCGACAGGATCGCCACGCCGTTCCAGCGGCCCTCGCCATGGTGCACGGAGTCATAGCCCAAGGCCTGGAAGGCCAGGCCGGGAAAGGCGCCGTCGGCCAGCTTGGTCTCCTGGAGACAGACGACATCGGGAGCCAGGTCGACCAGCCAAGCCTCGACCCTGTCCATGCGGGCGTTCAGCGAGTTGACGTTCCACGTGGCGATTCGCACGATCCGACCCTAGCGGTCGGGAGAGATCCGGTCGTCGGCGCCGCGACCAGCGTGCGCACACTCTCCACCAAGACGACACCAGCGGGTCAGACCCAACCGTCTGACCCGCTGGGCGTCAGCCCGAAGAGGAGTGAAGGCTCAGCGAGCCTTCTTGGCCGGAGCCTTCTTGGCCGGAGCAGCTTTCTTGGCCGGAGCCGCTTTCTTCGCCGGAGCAGCCTTCTTGGCCGGAGCAGCTTTCTTGGCCGGAGCAGCCTTCTTCGCCGGAGCAGCCTTCTTCGCCGGAGCAGCCTTCTTCGCCGGAGCCGCCTTCTTCGCCGGAGCCGCCTTCTTAGCCGGAGCCGCCTTCTTAGCC
>WBZX01002502.1_pt1 | contig 12430 bp, 1 predicted proteins | sample 5204211 | NCBI WGS metagenome assembly WBZX01 (sample SAMN12344362, study PRJNA552823) | activated sludge metagenome | biome: Activated sludge suspended growth; feature: Nitrification reactor; material: Wastewater; isolation source: activated sludge from nitrification reactor of wastewater treatment...
GTCACTTCCATCCTGGCTGACATCACTGATCGTGACATCAGATGGGCTCGCTCCTGTAACGGTTGCAGTATTTGTAAATGGTCCTTCATTAGTACCACATGCATCGACATTGATCGTCAACAACACTGATCCGCTTCCATTTACAGGGAGTATATCAATACCTGTCAGGAGATTGAAATCTGTGACGCCATCATAGGATGCATTTTCAGTAAAGTCATCTGAAGTCAGGCTCAGGATCGTCGGTACACATGTGGCAGGGAAGGTCAGCGTAAGATTGTCTGTCACTTGTAAATCTGAAATCTGGACATTGCCATAATTCTGAATATTAAATTCATAGGTTACATTGGCACTTCCATCCGGCAGATTGGTTACATTGACTGCTCGCTTAGCTATACCCACCACCGGGTTCTCTGTAAACTCGAAAGGAGTAGGTTCGTTATTGTTAGTCGGATCACCATCACCATCAGGATCAGGATTTGACCCGCTCTGCGAATCATCACTGATCACTACACCCGTTGGCGTTTCACCACTGGCTGCAGCGCTATTGGTAAATGGACCCAGGTCAACACAAGGCCCTGCGACAATGGTGATGCAAATCTCACCTTCATCCCATGCTTTCAGTTCTTCACCTGCTAATACCAATTGTGTATCAGTGACACCATCGTATGCGAGGTTAACCTGGAATTCTTCGCTGGTGATACCAGTCACTTCAAATCCACAAGCACCATTGAACACATCATCGAGGTTGTCGGTAACGCTCAAACTGTCAAGGTTAACATTACCATTATTCTCGAGGCGGATACCAAATGTCAAGGTATAGGTGCCATCGCCATTATTGGTCGGACCACTCTTGACATATTTGGCTACGCCGAGATACGGATCTTCCGTCAACGTAAATGGAGTCGGGCTCTCCTCATCAGGATTACCATCACCATTCGGATCAGGATCACTGCCATTGACAGTGCTATCCTGTACGGTCGTACCATCCGGGCTCTGAGCTGTTACTACAGCATCATTACTGAATGGACCAGTACCGGAGCAACTATCCACGGTAATTTCGAGGAGGATACTTGATATTTCACCTGGTTCAAGGGTATTGTTTCCAATAAGCAGGTTAGCATCACTGGTTCCATTATAATCAGGATTGATCTCGATATCATTACTTCCGGTCAGTACAATGTCCAGGACTGAGCATGGTGCAGGGAAGACAGAAGTTAAATTGTCCTCTACCTGTATGCTGTCCAGCGTCACATCGCCGAAGTTTTCAACATTGATTTCATACAGAACCACAAAACTTCCGTCCGGATTGAGTGTTGCCTGGGCAACACGCTTGGAAGCACCGATGATCGGTGTATGGTCAAATGATACCGGAGTAGGTACTGTATTGTTTGTTGGATTGCCATCTGCATCCGGATCAGGGTTGCTGCCATCCTGGCTGTCATCAGTGATCGTGAGGCCAGTCGGACTCGTAGCTGTGACTTGAGCAGTATTGTTAAATGGCCCTTCGTTCAATCCACAGTTGTCCACATTTACCACGATCACGATTGATCCTGTTCCCGCAACCGGCAGGTTATCAATTCCTGTGAGCAGGTTAATGTTGGTTACACCGTTGTAGTTGATGTTTTCAGTAAAGTCATCTGAGGAAATGCTGAGCACACTCACCTGGCATGTTGCCGGGAAAGTTAATTCAAGATCATCTGTTGCCTGGAGGCCTGATACGCTGACATTTCCGTAGTTGCGGATATTGAATTCATACGTCACTGTCGAACTTCCATCCGGAAGGTTGGCGACATTGAGTACACGTTTTGCAATACCAATTACCGGATTTTCTGCAAATTCAAATTCGGTAGGTTCATTATTGTTGGTCGGATCACCATCACCATCAGGATCTGGATTTGAACCTGACTGAGACACGTCGGTCACAGGCACACCTGTAGGTGTTTCTCCCGTTCCAGTCGCGGAATTGGTGAATGGGCCAAGGTCGTCACATGGGCCAACTAAGACCGTGATGCAGATATCGCCTTCATCCCAGCTCTTCAATTCTTCACCTGCTGCTAACAGTTCGGTATCCGTATTTCCATCGTAGTTGGTATTGACCTGGAACTCTTCACTGGTGATACCGGTGACATCAAAGTTGCATGCTGCTCCAAAGGTAGCCGTCAGGTCATCTGTGATGCTGAGGCTATCCAGGTTGACATTACCATTGTTTTCTGCACGGATGCAGAAATTGACGGTATAGGTTCCATCACCATTATTGATTGGATCCTGGCTAAGGTATTTAGCAAGTCCAAGGTTTGGTTCCTCCGTGAGATCAAATGGTGTCGGACTATCCTCATCAGGAATATTATCACTATTTGGATCAGGATCGCTGCCATTGACAGTACTGTCCTGCACAGCCGTTCCATCAGGGCCTACACCATTGGCCACGGCCTGGTTAAAGAATGGGCCTGTACCGGCACATTGATCTACAGTTACCTCAAGTAATACGCTTGAGCTTTCGCCTGGCTGGAGGACATTGTTTCCTATCAGCAGATTGAAATCAGTAAGTCCGTCGTATGCCGGGTTGACCTGTATATCATTGCTTCCAGTCAGCACGATATCCAATATAGAACAAGGTGCAGGGAAGGTAGTCGTCAGATTGTCTGTCACCTGTATGCTGTCCAGGTTGACATCACCGAAGTTTTCGATATTGATTTCATACAGCACGATAAAGCTTCCATCCGGATTGAGTGTTGCATCGGCTACGCGTTTTGCAGCGCCAATGGAAGGATTCTGATCGAACTGTACGATTGTAGGTTCATCATTATTTGTCGGATCGCCATCTGCATCCGGATCTGGATTACTGCCATCCTGGCTATCATCACTGATCGTGACATCAAAAGGACTCGCACCTGTGAGAATAGCGGTATTGGAGAATGGTCCAAAATTAGTTCCACACTCATCTATATGGATAGTAATAGAGATAGATCCGCTGCCTCCTATCGGGAGATTGTCTGTACCTGAGAGGAGATTGATATCCGAGACTCCATTGTAGTTTACGTTTTCAACAAAATCACTTGACGTGAGACTGAGAATGGTAGGCACACAAGTAGGTGGGAAAGTAGAAGCCAGATCATCTGTCACCTGTAGGTTCTGGATAAACATGTCCCCATAGTTCTGGATATTCAATTCATAAGTGACATTGGCACTTCCATCAGGCAGGTTGGTCACGTTGACCGCATACTTGGCAATACCTACAAGCGGAGTAGATCCCGGTACAAATCCGAAATCGATCGTCATATTTCCATTGCCATCCTCGGCATCATCCTGTATTCCACCGCTACCGCTTTCTGCTGCACCGGTCGGTTCACTATTGACACTGAGCGTGATCACAGGAGAGTAGACAGCCGTGGCTGGTCCCCCGGCCTGTGCCCCATTGTCATTTTCATCAAGGTTATCATCCAGGCTGGTGCTGGCAATATCAGTACTTGAATTAGGGAAGAATTCCAACCCTTCATCGCCAAGGAATGCCTGGGCAGGGATGCCAACGATGTAGTTGCCCTCCGGCAGTCCACCAAAGAAGTAATCTCCGTCACTGTTGGTGATCGTTGTATCTAATGGATTCAGGTTTTCATCATATAGAATGACGATGACACCAGGAATTCCGTTTTCACCCAATCCAGGCTCATGGAATGCATCATTGTCCAGGTCTGAAAATACGGTACTACCGATGCTGACCCCCGGATATAATCCGAAGTCAACAGTCATATTTCCATTTGTTTCATCTGCATTGTCCTGGTCACCTCCTTGCTCTGTTTCTACTGTATTATCAGGCTCAGTCAGTGGCAGCAATTCGACACTACCGCTGAAGATCGGATCTCCGCTGCTGACTTGCATACCATTGTCGAAGCCATCCAGATCCGAATTTGGATCATTTTCATCTGCTGCCTCATTGCTGGACAATGGAAGGCTAGCTGGTGGAACGATCCCCACTACATAATTGCCTGGATACAAATTACCAAAGAAATAGTCTCCATTAGCATCAGTAGTAGTCGTGGCCAGGACCACGTCTATGCCCGGAGTATAGCCATCGGCAGCAAGATCATTATACAGGATTACAGAAATTCCTGCGATACCTGGTTCAGTTGCGTCTTGTACTGTATTATTATTGTCATCGACAAAGACCGTACTACCTAATGACATGGCCGGTACTAAGCCAAAATCAATGGTCATGTCTCCGTTGTTGTCATCGAGGGCATCAGATCCTCCACCGCTACCCGGTTCATTGGTATCTGTTGGTTCAGTGTTAGCCATCAGCATGATGGTATTGGAGAAAATTTCATCTCCCGGGGTATCCTGAGCGCCATTATCATTATTGTCGACCTGGTCATCACCTTCACCTCCTGTTGGGGTACTGCTACCTGAAAGTGTAGCCGGAGGATCTATACCGATGATATATTTTCCTTCAACCAAACCATCAAAATAATAGTCACCATTGCCATCCGTAAGCTGGGTAGCTATAGCGGGGCCATCAGGAATACCATCGACATTGGTGTCAAGGTATAAATGGACAGGGACACCAGCTACAGTGCTCTCAGTACCTGGTTGCTGTCCGTCATTATCCATATCAAACCACACATTTCCACCGACGGTCACTTCGATGACAAAACCAAAATCAACGGTGAGGTTGGAATGTTCATCAGCTGCTGTGCTGGTATCATTGTCAGGATCTTCGTTCAACGGTTCATTCACAGAGAGTGTGATTAGGCCACTGACTACCGATCCGGGGAAGTTTGTATTTCCATTGCGTGTACCACTGTCGTCGTCGTCATTATCACCATCAGGATCCGGAGCAGTCTCATAAGGCCCGCTATTGAGGGTGACACCATTGCTGCTGCTTGTATATCCTTGCAAGGCGCCGCCAGGACCAAAATTGGAGGCTGCAATCTCGACAAGATATTCACCTGTGTACAGTGTATCAAACAAGTATAAACCGTTGATATCAGTATACAGGGTTTCTATGGCTGTATAGTTTACTCCATCATAGTGATGCAGGATCACCAGCACACTGTCGGCCAATGGTTCGGCAGGATCGATGATACCATTATTGTTGTTATCAAACCAAACCTGGTTTCCTATGCTAAACAAAGGTGTAAATCCAAAATCGACGGTCATGTTGCCATTGCTGTCGAAAGCATCGTCCTGTGTGCCTCCGCTGCCGCTTTCCACAGCATTGATTGGCTCTGAATTTACAGACAGCATGATGACAGGAGAATACACTGCGGTTCCAGGGCCTGAAGCCTGAGCACCGTTATCGTTTTCGTCAAGGTTATCATCAAGCGTAGTACTGGCAATATCCGTACTGGAGACAGGGAAATGCTCCAATCCTTCATCAGCCAGGAAGGCCTGGGCTGGAATGCCAACGATATATTTACCTTCCGGTAAGCCACCGAAATAGTAATCACCATCACTGTTGGTGATTGTAGAATCCAATGGATTCAGGTTTTCATCATAGAGGATGACCAGTACACCTGGAATTCCACTTTCACCTAAGCCTGGCTCATGGAAGGCATCATTGTCAAGATCTGAAAACACCGTACTACCAATGCTGACCCCTGGATACAATCCAAAGTCAACAGTCATGTTACCGTTTGTTTCATCTGTATTGTCCTGATTACCTCCCTGTGCTGTTTCGAGAGTATTGTCGGGCTCTGTGAGTGGCAGCAATGTTACGGTTCCGCTATAGATCGGGTCTCCGCTGCTTAGCTGCATACCATTATCAAATCCGTCAAGATCTGAGTCCGGATTATTTTCATCTACAAGTTCATTACTGGAGAGTGGGAGATTTCCTGGAGGAATGACCCCAACTACATAAGTTCCGGGAGATAAATTTCCAAAGAAGTAATTCCCATTAGCATCTGTTGTGGTAGTAGCTTCGATCAGGTCGATTCCTGGAGTATATCCATCACCTGCAACATCATTGAACAGGACAACTGTAATTCCAGCGATGCCGGGCTCCGCAGGGTCCTGAGTTGCATTGTTGTTACCATCAAAGAAGACCGTACTTCCTAGCGACATAGCAGGAACCAAGCCGAAGTCGATGGTCATGTCCCCATTATTATCATCGAGGAGATCAAATCCGCCACCACTTCCTGGTTCATTTGCGTCATTTGGCTCATTGTTGGCCATCAGCATAATGGTGTTGGAGAATATTTCATCACCTGGTGCATTTTGTGCTCCATTGTCATTGTTGTCAACCTGGTCATCACCTTCACCGCCTGTAGGCGTACTACTGCCAGAGAGGTTGGAAGGAGGGTTAATTCCTATGATATATTTTCCTTCGACCAATCCATCAAAATAATAGTCGCCATTGCTATCCGTAAGCTGGGTGGCTATTGCGGGACCATCAGGAATGCCATCGACATTTGTATCAAGGTATAAGTTCACAGGAACACCGGCTACTGTAGTTTCTCCGCCAGGTTGAAGGCCATCATTATTTACGTCAAACCAAACATTTCCACCTACGGTCACTTCAATAACAAAACCAAGGTCAACTGTGAGGTTTGAATTTTCATCCGGTGACCCACTCAGGTCATTATCCGGGAGTTCATTTAAGGGTTCTATGTCAGATAAGGTGATCGTGTCGCTGAAGACAGACCCTGGAAACATAAGGTTACCATTGAATGTACCATTGTCATCACCATCTATATTCGTATCCGGATCAGGAGCTGATTCATAAGGGCCGCTGTCAAGAGTGACTCCTGCACTGCTGCTGTTGTAGCCCTGCAGGGCGCCCCCTGGAGCGAAATTGGACGCGGGAATTTCCACAAGGTATTGACCCATAAACAACGAGTCAAAGAGATATAATCCGTTGATATCTGTGTATTGGCTGTCCAGTACAAAGCAAGTCATAGAGCCTGGATCATAATAATGCAGGATGACAAGCGCACTGTCTACAAAACCTTCACCTGGATCGATGAGTCCATTATTATTATCATCATACCAGACCTGATTTCCCAGGCTGAATAATGGAATAAAGAAACCAAAGTCAAGTGTTGTATCCTGTGTTGGCGGGCCTGAATAGTGTGCTTCATAAATGAGTCCATCCAGGAATGCCGGTGTCATCGCTCCATCCTGGCCGGCTACAGAGCCATCATTGTCCAGGGTGTCACTGCCGATATTGTGCAGGGTGAGCGCATAGTTGGTATTGTTGACGATCAGGCCGGCACCTATGTTGATGCCTTGCATCGCGATCGGATCGTATCCGGCTACTACATAGTAGTTGCTATCCGGAGAAACAACGCGCTGTATACCTCCCTGTATCCAGGTCTGGGTTGCAGAATCCTGGACAGAGGAAAACAGATAATGTCCGTTGACATCTGTATAGGTATATGCCATTAACTGGCCGCGTGGGTTAAACAAGGCCATAGGAACACCTTCGATAGGTTGCTCCCCTGCATCCTGGTGGCCATCCATATCTTCATCGATCCAGACAAAATTACCAATGGTATCCTGCTTGATGATGATGCAGACTTTATTTGGTTCGGCAGCAAGTGTATTGCCATTGTCTGTGCGTTCGCCAGCCCAGGCAAAAGAGTTATAGGCAATACCAACACCACTAACTGGTGCTATCATTTTGACCAGAAACTGGAAGGTATCAAGCGGGTTGATGATTTGTGGTCCAAAATCAATTCTGAACGAATTAACATTTTGAATCCCACCCAATGCATTTGGGTCATTATTCCAAGCTGGTGGTGTGCACGTTCCGTTGTCTGCCACTACAATGCCATCTGACATGCGGCAAGGATCTTCAGAAAGACTATATTGAACATCAAGGACAGGATTACCCTTCAACTGTAGGACCTCATCTGTCAGGATTGGCTCCCAGTGCGTATTACGGGGCAGGGTATTTAATCGCACACCCATATCTCCTACAAAGGGAAGGATGTCTATAATACGTAAATTCTGGAAAGGTATATTTCCAACATTGACAAGTTCCAGTAAGAACTCCAATGAGTCATCAGGCGCTGTACGCCCTATATCAGGAACCTTTGTAAAGACGGAATCACACGCCCCTTTGACCCATTTGATGGCGCTGAATTTTGCAGCACTTGAAAGCGTGAAACTGGCGGTCTGCCCGGTGCATAGTGTATCCACAATTGAAGGCCCATTGCCCATAAAATCTGTGGCATCAATATAGCTTGGACCAAGGCAATCTAATTCGCGACCAGGTACAGCGGCATATGTTGTATTGTTTACACTTCCACTCGCACCAACATTTACACGAACACAATAATCAATCTGAACCTGGCTCTGAATTGGAAACTCTCCGGTAAATTTCCATCGGAGGATTTTCCTGCCCATGAGGTCAGTATCTATGAAAAACATTGGATTCGTGCCTGTATTATCAAGGGTCAATCCGGTGGTGTTAAAGACAATATTGTAGCCGTCCAGGAATGTCACTTTGTCCGAGAGTGCATCTAACAGAATCGGATCCGGCAAGGTGCTATTGGCATGAACATCATTACCCACAGTCAATCGATAGCAAATGGTATCATAGGGTTCATATGGACCACCAGTCAGAACCAACTTTCTTAAAGTAGGTACTGCAGTAGAATCATCGACTGTGATATTTACTTCCTTGCAACACATATCAGGTTGCTCAAGGGAATCAGCCAGTGGGAGGAAAAGATTAGGATTCCAGGTGCCTGGATCACTAAAGTTATTGGGCTTACCCAAATCATTTTCATCGCAGTATAACCCTGCATTATTGCCATTGAGGCAAAAGCGATTGGTCAAGGTTTGATCTGCAGGGAAATTATCCTGAATCCTGCCATAAAAACACAATACTACAGACTCTCCTACATCCAGGGAATCACTAAGTCTCCAGGTCAACCTGGTCTGGCCTGCAGCGGGAGTATTATATTCTGTAGTAAAATTAATAAGAGAAGGATTGCTAAGATACCTTCCGTCGTTTGAATTGTCTGTCTGAATGATATAACCCGCCATCATCCCGGAATCCGGCAGAAAATCAATACCCGCAGGCAATATATCTACGCCCAGCGGATCATAAAGAGGTTGAAATGCTGAAGCATTGTTGTCTAAGGTTACACAGTACTTGAGTATGGATCCCTGAAAATATGGGTTCCCCTGCGTTGGTGCACCTGGCGGCAACATTGGGGTTGCAATTGCAATAGTCTTTTTTGGATCTAATCTCGCATCGCGCGAGGTGTAGACCATGTTGTCCGTCGCATCGACAGACAGTGTAATTGGCATCTGGCCTACAGGGAGATCGATGGGTCGTTGGTCAGCGGTGATGTACACCGTGTTCTCGTAGGATACACAGATATCAGTTTCATTACCTGCATTGTCTGAATACCCGGTTGAGCTGGACATATCAGTATAATGAGCATCTGTCACCGTAATGACCATATCGCAACCAACATAATTCCGCGGTACGGCCCCTGGGCCATGTGTAAGTTTAATATTGCATATCCACTCAGTCGTAGAGTCAAGCGAGATTGGAGCAGAAAATACATTTATATTATTTACTACCCCATCATTGAGGTCCGGAATCGTTACAGTTCTGGACACTACATTGCTCCCACGGGGACAAATCCGGATGACAACATCAATATCTGTCGAGTCCGTAGGCAGGTTACAACCACCAACACTCAAGCCTACTACATTAAACTGCGAGGAGATGGTATCATTGACCATCAGATTGGCAAGGGGGACTGTACTGCTATTGCCGTAACCGATAGTAAACATATTGACGGAGTCCAGCACTAAGATGCCCAGGTCTCCTGCGTTCTTACTTCCAGAAACCATGAAACTCGGAGGCAACAACTGGACGGTAAGGTCATCAGTCACTGTATATGGATTACCATCCTGATCATCGCCAGTGAGGGTAACTGTATTCATTTTATTGAGCGCGCCCATGCCCGTATTGTTGGCCGGATCAGTGGCAGGAAATTTTATGATGTAGGTAAGAACCAAAGGTGGTGGTATTGCGGTGACATCCAAGGTGCCCAGGTTCCAGGTAATGACGCCCATAGATTCAGTACCGCCATTACTTGCAGAAACGAACATTGCTCCTGGAGGAAGGATATCAGAAACTGTTACATTGTCCAGGTTTTGGGTGCCACCTGTACCCGGACCGGAAATGGTGAGCGCATAATTGACAGGATCATTATGATAAATAGGTCCTGAGGTTTTAGCCTTGCTGATTGTCCATTGCGGCGATGAAGTCACCGTCACATCATCAGAACTCGAGAGCATAAAACTCCCGTCATAACTAGCTATGGCCGTATTGGTGATATTGGTAGAAAACCCGAACACTCCCGGATCAGCACACAAGGCAACTGATATTTCTATGGAGGTACCTGCAGGCACATCGCCAAAGTCCCACGTTATGGTTTCCCCGGGCAATCCTGTTCCTGTCCCGGATATCATATCTGGGATCGGAGTAGATTGATCAAATGTAAAACCCGGAGGGATTACGTCTTCAAGTGTGACTCCCATGCAAAAGCCTTCCAGCAAGCTGCATTCGAAGGTCAGTGTATAGGTGGCACATTCTCCGGACAGAATCATGTTCTGATTGGCCGTTTTGGTGAAGACTGGCTGAGCCAGTGCCATCGGGACTACAAACACCTGAATGGCTAGTAGCAGTCCTAAGGACCTGGATCGAATTAAACTGGACATTGGTTGTTGGTGAGGATTCATAGTTGGGTAAGAATTTGTAATGAATAGGTTGTTCTCGTATTGCGCGTTCCGGAAAGAACCGTGCTTATGATTTAATTTTTGAAAAGGTTATACTATATATAATGGGATCAAATGAATGCCCATGCCGCGAATTCTCAATCGAAAGGAGTATTGCCGTTCCATTGAGCTGGCCATCAATCTTTCCAAACTGGACGAATTCCTGAACCCCTGATATCCTGTATGTCCATGGAGATCCAGTTAAAAACTTGACAGCCTGGAACATGTGCTTCAAACATGCGGATACAAATGCACATCGATAGCTTGTGAAATGGCTAATAATAATCCGGGGTGGGTTCGACATTATAGATTGATTAATATTAAAAATCAATATATTATAGATTACACTATTATTTAATGTGTGCAAACATATTATATTTTTCTAATATATATTACGATCAAAATAATATTTCCGGGCACTAAGGAGCCTGAGTACTATGGGATAGCCTTGTGTAGATTTTGTCTAATGTTGAATTAAGGGGGTAGAATAAAAATTTTAATATGTAATCCACTCTATTAAGGAATTGCAAGGACTATGCTGTGGAACTTTAAATAGTCATATAGTGGACCAGAAAGAGAATAAATAATATATGTAACCAAATGAAAAATGCGAAAATATATATTACCCCTCCTGGCGAAACCAGATCTTTCCTGGCATTACTCAAACCATCAAACCGCAAATGTCAAAACATGATTACAGATATTCTTTTTTATTAGGACGCTCTGCGAGACATGCGATCAAAGAAAGTAGTATGTCTGTCAAAATAACGATGTAGTTAAAATTCTACACTCAAAAAATGAAAAACTTGCCTGTTTCATAGATTCAATCCGGTAAATCTCAAATAAAAGAGGCCCCGGAAATATCCGGAGCCTCTTTCTATATCAAAGTTTTTACCAAATCCAATTATTCCAGCCGGATCATCTTCTTGGTGGCGCTGTAATTGCCACAATCCAGTCTGTAGTAGAGTACCCCATGGGCAGGAACATCCTTTTTAAGTAACTGAATGGACTGATTGCCGGCCTTATAATGACCTTCGATCACCTTGACCGTCTTACCCGTCATATCTACAAGGGTCAGCTTGACCATGCCCTCTTCTGGCAGATCAAAATTGATCACCGTATTGCCACTCCATGGGTTCGGTTCATTCTGGTACAGGGCAAATTCAAGACCTGATCCATTTGTATCGGATTCAAGGTTGAGATTTACGATCTCATCACCATAGGTGTAGGCCTCTGATGCAGCAACCTTATCGGATAATGTCATCATATCACTGACCTCCCCGGTCATGGTCGCCACAAAATGGAGGTGAATGGTCATTGGTTCCTTTGATGGCTCTTTAGAAAGATCAGTTTCATTCCAACTCATGGTGACCAGTCCGTTTTCAAGCACCCCGACATGCTGATCATTGATCTCAATATCACTACTGTTGATGCTTTCAAACTTCAACCCGGCTGTCTCCATAGTCCATTGGAATCCAATGACGCTTTCAGGGAATGTCAATGTAACATCCACAGCCTGGCCAGCTATTACGTGATCTGGAGCATTAACCGATACGGTCATCATGCGCCTGCCATTTCGCGGAAGCACCTGAGTGGCATTTGCCTGGGCTGAATTATTGACGTCCCCTATCTTGATTCCTATGAAATCAATGTCCGAAACAGAATTTCCATTATACTGGATATTTATCGC
>WBZX01002504.1_pt1 | contig 12425 bp, 11 predicted proteins | sample 5204211 | NCBI WGS metagenome assembly WBZX01 (sample SAMN12344362, study PRJNA552823) | activated sludge metagenome | biome: Activated sludge suspended growth; feature: Nitrification reactor; material: Wastewater; isolation source: activated sludge from nitrification reactor of wastewater...
CACGCCCGACGCCTGAGGCCGGCGCCGTGGCGATCAGCTGACGGCGAGCCCCATGCGGTAGCGGAAGAACGACCCGTCGGCGGCGTTGCGTCGCGCCCGGCGCGCCGCGGGGTCGGTGGCGGCGACCTCGGTGACGACGTCCGCGAGCCGACCTGCGGCGACGGGTCGCACGAGCACCGCGTCGGCCTCGTCGCCCAGGCCGAAGGCGGCGTCGACCTGGTCGTCGACCAGTGCCACGATCCCCGCATCGCGCAACGGCGGCTCGGGCCGCGTCCGCAACGAGGCCACCAGGTCGGTGGTCGCACCGATGCCCCGGCCCGTGTTCGCGAGCACGACGACCGACACGTGCTCGTCCAGCAGGACCTGCACGGCCAGCCGGCGGGTGCGCACCACGGCGACCTCGAACCCGGCCGCGTCGAGCACCCGGGTCAACGTCGCAGCGCTCGCCCGGTCGTCGTCGACGACCAGGACCCGCGCCCGTGATGACGCGGTGAGGTCGATCACGGGCTCGGGCACGGTGGGCTCAGCTCGACTGCATCGGGTTCTGTGCGAGCGGCTCGGCGTTCTCGAGCGCCTCGAGGACGTGCATGGCGAGGTCGCCGACCTTGACGTCCTCCTCCTCGACACCCTGGGACTTCACGCCGTCGTCGATCATGATGTAGCAGAACGGGCAGGCGGTCGCGATGCGCGTGGCACCGGTGGCGAGCAGCTCCTGGGAGCGCTCCACGTTGACCTGCTTGCCGATGCTCTCCTCCATCCACATGCGGGCGCCGCCGGCGCCGCAGCACATGCCCTTGGTGCCGTTGCGTCCTGCTTCGACGATCTCGATGCCCTTGAGCGAGCCGATGACGTTGCGGGGCGCCATGTAGACGTCGTTGTGGCGGCCGAGGTAGCAGCTGTCGTGGTACACCATGCGCTCGTCGAGCTTGGCGCCGGTCATGTCGAGGCGGCCCGAGTCGATGAGCTGCTCGAGGAACTGGCTGTGGTGCAGCACCTCGTAGTTGCCGCCGAGCTGCGGGTACTCGTTGTCGAGGGTGTTGAAGCAGTGGGGGCACTGCGTGATGATCTTGCGCACGCCCATCTCGTTCATCATCTCGATGTTCTGCATGGCGAGCATCTGGAAGATGTACTCGTTGCCGGAGCGGCGGGCGGGGTCACCGGTGCAGTTCTCGGCGGGGCCGAGGATCGCGAAGCTGATCTCGGCGCGCTGGAGCAGCTTGGCCATCGCCTGGGTGACCTTCTGGTTCTTGTCGTCGAAGGACCCGGCGCAGCCGACCCAGTAGAGGTACTCGGCGGTGAACGGGTCGCCGCCCTCGATGACCTCGATGCCCTCGAGGGCCTTGGTCCAGTTGGTGCGGTCCGACTGCGACATGCCCCAGGGGTTGCCGGAGTTCTCCATGCCGCGGAACGCGTTGCCCAGCTCGGTCGGGAAGTCCGACTCCATCAGGGTCAGGTAGCGGCGCATGTCGAGGATCTTGTCGAGGATCTCGATGTTGACGGGGCAGTTCTCGTCGCATGCCTTGCACGAGGTGCAGGACCAGACCTCTTCGGGGGTGATCCGCTCGAACAGCGAGTCGGCAGAGATGGTGATCTGGCCGTCGACGCCGATCGGGGGCGACACCTGCGGTGCGCCGGTGGCGGCCATGACCTCGCCGGTCTTGAGCACGATCTCGCGGGGGTCGAGCGGCTTGCCGGTCGCGTGCGCCGGGCACACCGAGGTGCAGCGGCCGCACATCGTGCAGGCATCGGTGTCGAGCAGCTGCTTCCAGGTGAAGTCCTCGACCACCGAGGCGCCGAAGCTCTCGAGCTCCGTCTCCATCAGGTTCGGCATCGGCTTCATGGCGCCCTTCGGGCGGTCCTTGTCCGAGAGGTACATGTTGAGCGGCGACGTGAAGATGTGGCGCAGCATCGTGGTCGGGAGGATCACCAGGAAGGCGATGAAGGTGAGCACGTGGGCGATCCACATCGCCTGGTGCCAGCCCGAGATGCTGTCGAGGTTCTCGACCAGCCCGGACAGCGGGTAGCCGACGAAGGACCACTTCTCGAACGAGGGCCGGCCGTCGAGCGCGATGCGGAACATCTCGGCGAGGAAGCCGGTGACCCCGATCGCGAACAGGGTGCCCAGGATGATCGCGTGCTCCGGCTTGGACTTGATCCGGATGCGGTAGGGCTTCTGCACGTAGCGCCGCACGATCGCCCACACGACGCCGCCCAGGAACACCAGGCCGGCCGCGTCACCGACGAACGCGTACGCCTGGTACACCGAGCCGTGCAGGAACTTGGCCGACTCGGGCAGCTGGTGGTTGATCTCGAGCACCGAGGTGACTGCGAGCAGCACCAGGAAGCCGAAGTAGATCATCGAGTGCATGATCCCGGCGGCAGGATCGCGCAGCAGGGTCTGCATGTAGAGCCCGGCGCGCAGCTTCTCGAGTCGACGCTTCGCGTTCTTGCCGTTGATGTCGCGCTTGTCGGGTCCGCCGCGCTGCCAGTTGCGCACGCGGTACGAGAACATGACCGCCCCGTAGATGAACATCACCGGGATGACCGTGTAGAAGGCCAGCTTCAACGGCCCGGGGATGTTGTCGAAGACCTCCCGCTGGATCGGGCTGTCGTCGTGGAACTGGAACACCGAGGCGGCGACGCCCGAGAGGGCGACGACGACGGCGATCGCGACGCCGATGACGATGGCGATCTGGTTCGGCCGCAACCGGGTCGGCCCCGGCAGTGGTTCGGTGGTCTCGTCGGCGTGAGTGTCGGTGGCGCTCATAGCACCGGTGAAGCTACCGCGGTGCCCGCCGTGCGGGCGATTGCGCTCAGTGGCTGAGCGACTGCTCCGACTCGCGCAGACGGCGGGCGGTGGCCACGAGCAGCTTGTGGGCCAGGGTCGGGATCTCGTCGAGCACCGCGTTGAAGGCCGGTTTGGACAACACGAGCACGGTCATGTCGGTCGCCGCGGTGACCGTGGCGGTGCGGGGTCCGCCGTCGAGCAGCGCGAGCTCCCCGAAGTGCCCGCCGGGCCCGAGCTCGGCCGCAGTCTGCCCGTCCTTGGTCACCGTGGCGGTGCCCTCGAGGATGACGAAGGCCTCGCGGCCGACGCCGCCCTGGGTGGTCAGCTCGGTGCCCGCGGCCACGTGCAGCTCGTCCGCGGCGCGGGCGAGGCGCTGGAGGTCGCGGCCCGAGCAGGCGGAGAACAGCGGGAGGCCTGCGAGTTGCTCGGCGAATCGGCTCATCGCGGGATGGTACGAGGTGGCGGGCGTCACATGTCGGACGGAATCGCCCCGGCGGGCCGCAATCGTGCGTCGTGGGTCAGGGTGCGGTTGAATAGCCGTGGATCGAGGGAACGGAGCACGTGCCGCAATGCCGTCCACGCTGGGGAGCCGAGGATGAGGGTCGTGGCGGTCGCCGGCGCCAAGGGCGGGGTCGGCAAGACCGCGGCCGCGGTCAACCTGGCGATGCTGTCCGCCGAGGTCGGCTTCCGCACGTTGCTGTGGGACCTGGACCCGCAGGGCGCGGCGACGCACTGCTACCGGGCCCGGGCGCGGGTGAAGGGCGGCGCGAGCCGGCTGCTGGGCGGCAAGCGCGACCTCGAGGCCTACGTCCGACACACCGACTACGACGGGCTGGACCTGTTGCCGGCGGACCCGTCGTTCCGTGTGGTCGACACCATCCTGTCCACCCGGCGCTGGCCCGACCGGGTGCTGCGCAAGCTGCTCCGACCGCTCGACGGCTCCTACGACGTGGTCGTGCTCGACTGCGCTCCCGGCCTCGGTGTGGTCACCGAGTCGGTGATCGCCGCGTCGGACCTCGTGCTCGCCCCGATCATCCCTGCCCCGCTCGCGGTGCGCAGCCTGGACCAGCTCGAGGAGTTCGTGCAGGGCCACCGTCCCGGCATGCCGCTCCTGGCGTTCCTGTCGATGCTCGACGAGCGCAAGGTGCTGCACCGCCAGATCGTCGCCCAGGTGCGCGGGGACCGGCGCTTCGCGCTGGCGGCGGTGCCGTCGTCGTCGTCGGTCGAGCGGATGGGCATGGAGCAGGTGCCGGCCATCCTGGCCTCGCCGCAGAACCTGGCGGCGGTCGCGTACCGGCGCCTGTGGGCCGAGGTCGAGGACCGTCTCGACCTCGAGCACCGTGCGCAGCCCGTGATCGACCTCACCACCTCGGCCGGGCGGGCCGCGGCCGCGGCGCCGGCCGCCGCCGCCGAAGCGGGCTGAGGCTCAGCCCCCGGAGGCCTGTCGGGCGACGGCCTCGGCGCGGGCCTTCACCGCGTCGGCGTCCATCAGGTAGCGGTCCGTGACGGCCTTCGACTCGAGCGGGCGCGCGTCGTCGCCGAGCTCGTAGAGCAGCGGGACGCCGGTGGGGATGTTGAGCTCGGTGATCTCGTCGTCGGAGATGCCGTCGAGGTGCTTGACCAAGGCGCGCAGCGAGTTGCCGTGCGCGACGACCAGCACCGTGCCGTCGCCGGCCAGGTCCGGAACGATCGCGTCGTACCAGTAGGGGAGCATCCGCTCGACGACGTCCTTGAGGCACTCGCTGCGGGGCACGAGCTCGGGTGGCAGCGACTCGTAGCGCACGTCGTCGTTGGGGTTGAACTCGTTGTCGGCCTCGATCGCCGGCGGCCGCGTGTCGTAGCTGCGGCGCCAGACCTTGACCATCTCCTCGCCGTACTGCGCGGTCGTCTCGGCCTTGTTCTTGCCGGTCAGGTCGCCGTAGTGGCGCTCGTTGAGCCGCCAGCTGCGCCGGACGGGGATCCACAGCCGGCCCAGCACGTCCAGGGCGTTGTTGGCGGTGCGGATCGCCCGCACCTGCAGCGAGGTGTGCAGCACGTCGGGATGGATGCCCGCGTCGGCCAGCATCCCGCCGGCGGCGAAGGCCTCCTCCATGCCGGCCTCGGTCAGCTCGCAGTCGTACCAGCCGGTGAAGAGGTTGAGCTTGTTCCACTCGCTCTCGCCGTGGCGGAGCAGCACGAGTCGGGACACGGGGGTCTCCTTGGGTCGCGGACGGCCCGACGATAGCCGTGCGCGTCGCAGGGTCCATCGGCCGGCCCGCCGTACACTCGCCCTCGTGCAGGTCTCGGTGGTGGTCCCGTGTTTCAACTCGCTGGCCTACCTGCCCGAGACGCTGCGGTCGATCCTCGACCAGCGTCTGCCCGCCTCGGTCAGCGGGTTCGAGGTGGTGCTGGTCGACGACGGCGGCGACGACGACCTGGCGTCGTGGGCAGCATCGGTCGGTGACGACCGGGTGCGCGTCGTGCGCCAGGACAACGCAGGCGTGTCGGCGGCGCGCAACCGCGGGATCGCCGCGGCGGCGGGCGAGCTCATCGCCTTCTGCGACTCCGACGACCTCTGGCTGCCGACCACGGTCGCGGACCTGGTCGGGTGCTTCGATCGGGATCCGGGGATCGGGTTGGCCTACGGCTGGTACGACGTCGTGGACGCCCGGGGTGTGCTGACCGGCGCGACGCACCGATCCGACTGGGAGGGCTCGATCTGGGAGCGGTTGGTCACCGCGAACCCGATCGGTGCGTCCGGGGTGATGGTCGCCCGGGCGGCCCTGGACGACGTCGGCGTGTTCGCCGAGAACCGCGATCGGTTCCGCATCGATGTCGAGGACTGGGAGCTGTGGATCCGCATCGCGGGTCGGTGGCGGGTCGGTCTGGCCCGCGCCGTCGTGTACCACTACCGCCGCCACGACTCGAACTCCTCGAGTGACGTCGACTCGCTCGAGGCGGCGTACCAGCACCTCTTCGAGGTGGTGTTCGCCGATGTCTCGCCGGAGCGGGCGGCGCTCGCGCCGATGGCCATCGCCCGCGCGGATGTGATCCTGGCGTGGCAGTCGCTCAACGATCGCCGGGAGCCGGCCCGGGCGCTGACCTATCTGGACCGAGCCGCGCGGCGGTGGCCGCCGCTGCGCCGGACGGTCGAGTACTGGCGGCTGCGTGTCGCGGCGACCGCCCTGCGGGCGACGGGGCAGCCGGGCTACGCCGTGCTGCGGTCCGCGAACGCCGGCGTACGCAGAGCGAAGGCCCGACTCGGCCGCTGAGGGAGCCCGGGCACCACCCCGATCGACCTTGCCAGACCGTCCCGTTTTTCGGGACGGTTCGGCGCGGTCGCCGAGAGGTTCCTCAGGCCCGGGGCCATACCTGACAACAACGCACTCAAGTTTGCTACACTCCTCCGAGTCAGAGGTTGTGGAATCGCACGACTCGTGCTCTAGCCTCGACCCCATCGACGCCCTCCCGACCCCGGAAGGGCTCCACCCAGCCGTCGACCACACAGCGACGGACCCCCCGGTCCGCACAGGAGAGTGACCACATGTCCAAGGCCGTAGGAATCGATCTCGGTACCACCAACTCCGTCGTCAGCGTCCTCGAAGCAGGCGACGCCGTCGTCATCCCCAACGCCGAGGGCGCTCGCACGACCCCGTCGGTCGTCGCGTTCGCCAAGGACGGCGAGGTGCTCGTCGGCGAGGTCGCCAAGCGCCAGGCCGTCACCAACGCCGATCGCACGATCCGCTCCGTCAAGCGCCACATGGGCACGAACTGGACCGTCGACATCGACGGCAAGAAGTTCACCCCCCAGGAGATCTCCGCCCGCACGCTCATGAAGCTGAAGCGTGACGCCGAGGCCTACCTGGGCGACAGCGTGACCCAGGCCGTCATCACGGTCCCCGCCTACTTCGACGACGCCCAGCGCACCGCCACCAAGGAGGCGGGTCAGATCGCCGGCCTCGAGGTGCTGCGCATCATCAACGAGCCCACCGCGGCCGCGCTCGCCTACGGCATGGACAAGGAGGCCGAGGACCAGACGATCCTGGTGTTCGACCTGGGCGGCGGCACCTTCGACGTCTCCGTGCTGGAGATCGGCGACGGCGTGTTCGAGGTCAAGTCCACCCACGGCGACACCAGCCTGGGCGGTGACGACTGGGACCAGCGCGTCATCGACTGGCTCGTCGACTCGTTCAAGGGTGACCACGGCGTCGACCTGGGCAACGACAAGATGGCCATGCAGCGCCTCAAGGAGGCCGCGGAGAAGGCCAAGATCGAGCTGTCGCAGGTCGCCCAGACCCAGATCAACCTGCCGTTCATCACCGCGACCGACGCCGGCCCGCTCCACCTGGACTACACGCTGGCCCGCGCCAAGTTCCAGGAGATGACCGCGGACCTGATCCAGCGTTGCAAGGTCGCCTTCGACCACGCCATCAAGGACGCCGGGCTCACCACCTCCCAGGTCGACCACGTGATCATGGTCGGCGGCTCGACCCGCATGCCCGCGGTCCAGGACCTGGTCAAGGAGCTCACCGGCTCCGATCCCCACAAGGGCGTGAACCCCGACGAGGTCGTCGCCATGGGTGCCGCCATCCAGGCCGGCGTGCTCAAGGGCGACGTCAAGGACGTCCTCCTGCTCGACGTGACCCCGCTCTCGCTGGGCATCGAGACCAAGGGCGGCGTGATGACCAAGCTCATCGAGCGCAACACGACCATCCCGACCCGCCGCGCCGAGGTCTTCACCACCGCCGAGGACAACCAGCCGTCGGTGGAGATCCACGTCCTGCAGGGCGAGCGGGAGATGGCCGACTTCAACAAGACGCTCGGCAAGTTCCAGCTCGTCGACCTGCCGCCCGCCCCCCGCGGTGTGCCGCAGATCGAGGTCACCTTCGACATCGACGCCAACGGCATCGTGAACGTCTCCGCCAAGGACCGCGCGACGGGCAAGGAGCAGTCGATCACCATCACCGGCCAGTCCTCGCTGTCCAAGGACCAGATCGACCAGATGGTGCGCGACGCCGAGTCCCACGCCGAGGAGGACCAGCGCCGCAAGGAGGAGGCCGACGCACGCAACCGCGCCGACACCCTCGTGTACTCCACCGAGAAGCTGCTCGCGGAGCAGGGCGACAAGGTCGGCCCCGAGGAGAAGTCGGCGGTCGAGTCCGCCCTGGCCGACCTGAAGGTCGCGCTGAACGGCACCGAGGCCGACGCGATCAACAACGCCACCGAGGCGCTCAGCGTGGTCACCCAGAAGATGTCGCAGTCGCTCTACGAGCAGGCGGCGCAGTCCGAGGCCGCCTCCGGTGCGCCCGGCGACGCGGCCAGCGGCGAGGCTGCCCCGTCCGACGACGAGGTCGTCGACGCCGAGATCATCGAGGACGACAAGTGAGCGCAGCCGACCCCGTCGGCGGCACTCCGACCGACGCCCCGACCGACCCCGCGGCCGGCATCGACGACGACGTCGTCGACGCCGGCCCGGCGGACGGCGCGGCGGACGAGTACCCCGACATCACCGAGGACACCGTGCTCGAGGGCGAGCTCGTCGAGATGGTCGAGGTCGCCGAGCAGATCGCGGCCGAGCGCGACGAGTACCTGGACCTGGCTCGCCGGGTGCAGGCCGAGTTCGAGAACTACAAGCGCCGTGTCGAGCAGCAGCGGGTCGAGCAGCGCGAGCGCGCCGCGGAGCACCTGGTCTCGGAGCTGCTCCCCGTCCTCGACGCCGGTGAGGCCGCGGTGGCCCAGGGCATGGAGGACGTCGCGGCGATCCACTCCCAGCTCCTCACGACCCTCGAGAAGCTCGGCCTGTCCAGCGTCGTCGAGGTCGAGGTGGGCTTCGACCCGAACATCCACGAGGCGGTCCTCCACGAGGAGGGCGACGGCGACCCCGTCGTCGCCGAGGTCATGCGCACCGGCTACCTCTGGAACTCCCGCGTGCTGCGGCCAGCGATGGTCAAGGTGCGCGGCTGATCCCGAGAGGAGGTCGCCGTGCAACGTGAGTGGTTCGAGAAGGACTACTACGCCATCCTGGGTGTGTCGTCGACGGCGACCGCCAAGGAGATCACCAGCGCCTACCGCAAGCTCGCCCGCGAGCTGCACCCCGACGCCAACCCGGGTGACCAGGCCGCCGAGGACCGCTTCAAGGAGGTCTCCGCGGCGTACGAGGTCGTCGGCGACGCCGACAAGCGCGCCGAGTACGACGAGGCCCGTCGCATGGGCCCGATGGCCGGCGGCTTCGGCCCCGGTGGCCCCGGCGGCTTCGGCGGTGCCGGCGGGCCGGGAGGTGTCCGGTTCGACACCGGTGACCTGGGCGACCTGATCGGCAACCTGTTCAGCCGTGGCCGCGCCGGCGGGCAGAACCCGCCGCCCACCGGCCCGCGGCGCGGGCCCGACATCGAGTCGGACCTGCACCTGTCCTTCGACGACTCGATCCGCGGTGCGACCACGACGGTGAACATCACCTCCGACGTGCGCTGCCCGGACTGCGTCGGCAGCGGCGCCGCACCCGGCACCGCGCCGAAGGCCTGCTCGCAGTGCGGAGGCCGCGGCGCGGTCGACGAGGACCAGGGCTTCTTCTCCTTCAGCCGACCCTGCAGCGCCTGCGGCGGTCGCGGGCGCATCATCGAGCAGCCCTGCCCGACCTGTCGCGGCGCCGGCGCGGTGCGTCGGCCCCGTCAGGTCAAGGTCCGCATCCCCCAGGGCGTGCGCGACGGGCAGCGCATCCGCGTCAAGGGCAAGGGCGGCGCCGGCGCGAACGGCGGACCCGACGGCGACCTGTACGTCAAGGTCCATGTCGGCACCCACCCGCTGTTCGGACGGGCGGGGGACAACCTCACCCTGACGGTGCCGATCACGTATCCCGAGGCGGCGCTCGGTGCCGACATCGCCGTGCCGACCGTCGACGGGGACAGCGTCACCATCCGGGTCCCACCGGGCACCCGCAGCGGCCGCACGTTCCGCGTCCGTGGTCGCGGGGTGGTCAACCCGCGCACCAAGGGCGACCTGCTGGTGACCGTCGAGGTCGCCGTGCCCCAGCACATGTCCGATGCCGAGCGCGCCGCGCTCGAGGCGTACGCCGCGTCGATCGGGGAATCGCCCCGTTCGCATCTCGGAGTCTGAAACGATGGAGGCGCCCCGCGGGGCGCACCGACCACGAGGAGGTGACCGACGATGCCCGAGTTCCACCAGGCGGTCTATGTGATCTCGGTGGCCGCCGAGCTGGCCGGTGTGCACCCCCAGACCCTGCGGATCTACGAGCGCAAGGGGCTGGTCGAGCCGGGCCGCACCCAGGGCGGCTCACGTCGCTACAGCGAGGCCGACATCGCGCTGCTGCGCCGCATCCAGGACCTGACCAACGAGGGCCTGAACCTGGCCGGGGTCAAGCGCGTGCTCGAGCTCGAGGCCGAGCTCGCACGTCGGCAGGCCGAGCTCGACGAGCTGCGCGCCCGCTCGGCGGACGAGGTCGACCGGGTGCACCGCCAGTACCGCCGCGACCTGGTCCCGCTCAACCAGGCCGTGGTCCTCTACTCCGAGCAGCAGCGGCGGCGGGGATGACCTCGTCACCGCGCCGCCGTCCGGCGGCGCTGCTCCTGGTCGTCGCGTGCCTGCTCGGCCTGTCGGTCGGCGCCGGCGTCGCGGGCGCCCAGCAGCGGCGCGTCGTCGTCGTGGGCGACAGCATCATCCTGGGCGCCCAGGGACCGATGACCTCGGCGTTCACCAACCAGGGCTGGGCGGTCACCTACGACGCCGCGGTCAGTCGATCGACCGCGGCCGGACTGGACGCGATCGAGTCGCACCGGGCGGAGCTCACCGACAGCCTGGTCGTCAGCCTCGGCGCGAACGACGCCGGCAGCCCCGCGACGTTCCGCCAGCGCGTCCAGGCGATCCTGGACGCGACGGCCACGGTGCCCCACGTCTACTGGGTGACCATCCGTGAGGTCCGGGACTACTACGGGCCCGCCAACCAGATCGTGCGCGAGGTCGCCGCCGGCCGGCCCAACGTCACGGTGGTCGACTGGCACGCCGCGACCGCCGGCGCCGCCGACCTGACCTCGAGCGACGGTCTGCACCTGAACGGTGCGGGTGCGGCGAGGATGGCCCAGGTCGTCAGCGACGCCGTCGTCGCCGGCGCACTGCCCGCGGCGGCACCGACGACGACCGCGCCGCCCCCGACGACCGTCCCGCCCCCGACGACAGCACCGCCCACCACCGTGGCGACCACGGTGGCACCCACGACGACCGGGGCCACGACCACCGTGGCACCCTCCACCACCGTCGAGCGGGACCGCTCCCTGGCCGACGCCCGGGAGGTGGAGGACAGCACGATCCTGGATGCCGACGCCATCTGGACCGTCGGCGGGGGCTTCGGGGTGGTTGTGGTGCTCATGGCACTGTGCGGCGTCGCGCTCGCGGCTTGGGCGCTGGTGCGGAGCCGACCGGGGTCCGCCCCGCGGCGGTCATCCGCGCACCCCGCCGTGCGGGCCCGTCAGCGGGCCGAGCGCATCGCCGCGGCGGCGGCCGAGACTCCGGGCGGGGCCCCGGACGGGGCAGCAGAGCCCACCCCGGTCGTGGCATCTGACACTCAGCAAAGTTGAGTGTCCTCGTTGCAACTTTGAGTCAGGAGGCGTAGACTCATCATCAGGTTCGGGGACGTGCCCCGGCCGCAGGAGGACACACCGCAACATGCCGCTCGACCCGAACACCTGGACGCTCAAGACCACCGAGGCGGTGAACGCCGCGCTCGCCGCCGCCAAGGAGCGGAACAACCCCGAGGCCACCTCGGCGCACCTGCTCGCGGCTCTGCTGCGCCAGGAGGACGGCGTGGTGCTGCCCGTCGTGCGCCAGCTCGGGCTCCAGCCGGTCAGCGTCCGCGACGCCGCGGACGCGGCGGTCGCCGCGCTGCCGACCGCGTACGGCACCGAGACCCGCGCGGGCAAGGACCTGATCGCCCTGATCGAGGCGGCGGACGCGGAGCGGGCCGACCTGACCGACGAGTACCTCTCGACCGAGCACCTGTTGCTCGCGGTGGCCGCGCTCGACCAGTCCAAGCCGCTCGGCGACCGCCGTCTGGGCGAGGTCACCCGCGAGCAGGTGCTCGCCGCGCTGGCCGAGGTGCGCGGCTCGCGTCGTGTCACCAGCCAGAACCCCGAGGACACCTTCGAGGCGCTCGACAAGTACGGCCGTGACCTGACCGAGGCGGCGCGCGCCGGACAGCTCGACCCCGTCATCGGCCGGGACGACGAGATCCGCCGGGTCGTGCAGGTGCTGTCGCGCCGGACCAAGAACAACCCCGTCCTCATCGGCGAGCCCGGTGTGGGCAAGACCGCCGTGGTCGAGGGGCTCGCGCAGCGCATCGTCGCTGGCGACGTGCCCGACGGCCTGCGCGACAAGCGCGTCATCTCCCTGGACATGTCCTCGATGCTCGCCGGCGCGAAGTACCGCGGCGACTTCGAGGAGCGGCTCCAGGCCGTGCTGGCCGAGATCAAGGACTCCAACGGCGAGGTCATCACGTTCATCGACGAGATGCACACCGTCGTGGGCGCCGGGGCGACCGGCGAGGGTGCGATGGACGCCGGCAACATGCTCAAGCCGATGCTCGCACGCGGCGAGCTGCGGATGGTCGGCGCGACGACGCTCGACGAGTTCCGCAAGTACATCGAGAAGG
>WBZX01001625.1_pt2 | contig 12416 bp, 11 predicted proteins | sample 5204211 | NCBI WGS metagenome assembly WBZX01 (sample SAMN12344362, study PRJNA552823) | activated sludge metagenome | biome: Activated sludge suspended growth; feature: Nitrification reactor; material: Wastewater; isolation source: activated sludge from nitrification reactor of wastewater...
GACGATGACGATTCACCACGATCGGCATCACGCGGCGTATGTCACCAACCTCAACGGGGCGGTGGCCGGCAAGGCCGACCTCGCGTCGGTTGCCGGCCCGATCGCCGAGGCGCTCATCGCCACCGCGCTCGCGCTCGCCAGCGCCGTGCCTGCGGTCGTGCTCTACAACTACTTCCAGCGCCGTCTCAAGGTGCTCGGCGCCGAGATGCAGAACTTCGGCAACGACTTCATGAACATCGTGAAGCGGCACTTCTTCTAGGCATCGAGGGGCGCACCCAGGGCATGTCGAGCATCATCAACAACGACCCGGGCCATGGCGACGACGCGCCGATGTCGGCGATCAACGTCACACCCCTGGTCGACGTCATGCTGTGCCTGCTCATCATCTTCATGGTCGCGACCCCGATGATGGGCCCCGAGGGCCACGACGTGGACATCCCGGCCGGACGCGGCAAGAAGATGTCTGAAGAAGACTTCCTCTACAGCGTCATCTCCGTGGACAAGGTGGGACACGTGTTCCTGGGCCCGCTGCCGCTCTCCGAGGATCCAGCGCAAATGCAGCAGGAACTCGCCGCGAACGCCAAGCTGCAGGCCGACGGGATGGTTTTTCTCCAGGGCGATCAGAACGTACCGTTCGACAAGATCGTTGATGTCCTGGTGGCACTGAAGCAGGCGCAGATCTCGTCGGTGGGCTTCGTCGCGAAGCCCGACAGCAAGGCGCTTCGAGGGGGATGACATGAGCCGTTCCAACGTCGATTCGGGCAATCCCCTGGGCGCGCTGTTCCTCAGCGTGGGCCGTGACTTCCGCGATCTGCTGCGCAACCCGCTGGCGTTCGTGGGCGGTGTCGGCGGTCTCGCGCTGACCTCGCTGGCGCTCTTCCTGGGTGGCTCCGCGGTGGCGAACGCCGCCGGCGACGAGTCCGCCGAGGAGGAGGAGGACGCGTTCGAGATCGACTTCACGCCCGGCACGCTCGCCAAGCTCGGTCAGAAGATCGACGAGAAGGAGCTGCCGCAGAAGATCATCGTGCAGGAGACCCGCGCGCCCGATCCGGTCGAAGAGGAGCCGGTGAAGGACTCGGTCACCACCGACGAGAAGGCTGTCCCCACCGAGCCTCCGAAGGAGAAGCCCAAGGACATCACGAAGGACAAGCCGACCGTCAAGGACAACAAGGACAAGAAGCTCCCCACCAGCAAGACGCCGACGCACTCGAACACGCCCTACCAGAACGACCTCCCGACCGTGCAGCAGGATCAGGGCGACCCCTTCGGTGATCCGGATGGTTGGGACGACCTCACCCGCGATGGTGATCCGTGGGCGACCGAGGTGATGAAGGCGCTCAACCACCTCAAGGTCGGGGCCTACGCCGCCAAGGCCAAGAACGGCGACTACAAGTTCCAGCTCAAGATCTGCAAGGACGGCACGATCGAAGAGGTCCTCAACAAGGGCGGTAGCCTGCCCGAGGACGGCAAGGCCGCCGTACGCCTCGCGCTCGAGCAGCTCGAGATCCCCAAGCCGCCCAAGAAGGTCGCCGACTCGATGGGCAGCAAGTGCGCGAAGATCAAGTACACGTTCGTCTGGACCGCCACCAAGGTGAAGTGAGCCCCATGCGTCCGCGCGCAGCGTCCTCGATTCATCGCTGGGCCAGCGCGGGCGGTGTTGCGGGCGTGCTGGCCGTCGCGGGTCTGTTCGCGTTGGTGCTGCAGTCGTCGACACCGGCGCGTGCGAGCGACGAGACCGCGCTCGACGAGCTCGAGTTCCTACCGGGCACCATCGCGCGGCTCGGCGACGCGGCGGTCGATCAGGGCGCAGCGACGCCGTCGCCGCCCGTCGATGTGCCAGCCGTGGTCGATGCGTCGGCCGTGGTCGATGCGCCGGTGGTACCTGCGCCCGAGGCACCGACACCGCCCGCGACGGGTGTGAGCACCGATGCCGACGCACCGGTCGCGCCCAAGCCTCGCGCGCCCACGGCTCGGCCGACGTCTGGTTCACGCAGCGGTGGTGGTGGCGGTGACAGCAACCTGCCGGGGCCGCCGCAGCGACGCGGGCGGCCGTTCGGCGAGCCCAATGGCTGGGACGATCTCACCCGCGATGGCGACCCGTGGGCGACCGCAGTGCTCGAGATCATGGCGGGCATGAAGGTGCAGGGCTTCGCACGCAAGGTTGGTGAGGGCGACGTCCGCTTCCAGATCAGCGTGTGCAAGGACGGCACGATCGACGACGTCACCCGCAAGGGCGGCAGCGCTTCGGTAGATGTCGTCGACGCGGTGGTGCTAGCGGTCGGTCGCCTGCGCTTCCCGCCGATCCCTGCGGAGCTGGCCGCACAGATGCCTACGCGCTGCGCGAAGATCCGCTACACGTTCGAGTGGTCGAGCGCCGCGACGCGCTGACGCGCCCGCGCTCGCGCAGCGCCGCCCAACTCTGCCCCACCGACATCGTGCGCCGATCGGATCGTGTGCGACCCGGTCACGTCGACGGTGCAAAGCCAACAACGCCCGCGCAAGCGGTTGGATTGCGGCCTAAATAATCCCCGCGGGGGGCCCGTCGGCCCTTTCGGAATCGAGCTGGCCTGGCTATGCTCACGCCCGATTCCTCTCGAGGCCAAGACCATGAAGCGAACTCTGCTCGGCACCACGACGCTCATCTCGCTGCTCGCACTCGGCGCCTACTGGGCTGGCCAGGACGTTGCCACCGTCAACGCCGCGCCCGACGAGCCCCAGCATGTCGGTGGCAGTGGCGTGGTGCTGCTCGAGCTCGGGGTGCCGGCCGGCGACGAGGTCGGCGAGGTCATCCGCCGCGATGCCGAGCTCTCCGCCGGCTTCCACGTCATCGACCGCAAGTCGATCCCCGCTGCGCTCATCAAGGAGACGGGCTTCGACCGTGACCAGTGGAACGCCGTCGGTGCGCAGGCGGTGATCAAGAACGCCGACGTCGGCGGTCAGATCAAGTTCCAGCTGTACGACCTCGCCAAGGGCAACAAGCCGGTGCTCTCGCTCGGCTTCCCCGGTGGCGACAAGCGCAAGGCCGCGCACAAGTTCATGAACGAAGTGATCAAGTACTACACCGGCACGCCGGGGGTGTTCGGATCACGCATCGCATTCGTGCGCACGCGTCGTAGCCCCGAGGTGAGCAAGAACGTGTTCACGATGGAGATGGACGGCGGCAACGTCGCTGGCATCACCAACAACCGCTCGCTCAACATCCTGCCGTCGATCGGCCCCAGCGGGCAGGTGGTCTTCACCAGCTACGCCAAGCGCAACCCCGACCTGTGGATCAGCAGCGGCGGCGAGCCCACGCGCATCAGCAAGCAGCCGGGCCTCAACCTCGGCGGCGTGATGAGCCCGCAGGGCGGCACCATCGCGCTGACGCTGTCGAAGGACGGCAACAGCGAGATCTATCTGATCGACCAGGGCGGCGGCATCAAGTCGCGCCTGACCAACAACGCCGCGATCGATGGCTCGCCGTCGTGGAGCCCGGCGGGCAACCAGCTCGCGTTCGTGTCGAGCCGCGCCGGTGGTCCGCAGATCTTCCGCATGACCTCGGCGGGCGGCTCGGCCTCGCGTCTGTCCAAGAAGGGCGACTACAACCAGACGCCCGACTGGAGCCCCGGCGAGGGTGAGTACGCCAGCTGGGTCGCCTACGCCGGCCGCGAGGGCAGCAACTTCGACATCTTCGCGGTGAACGTGAAGTCGGGTCAGCTCAAGCGCATCACCCAGGGCGGCGGACGCCACACCGACCCCAGCTACGCGCCTGACGGTCGCCTGATCTCGTTCAACTCCTCGTCGGGCGGCATCGTCATCGCCAACGAGGACGGCAACAACCAGATCCCGGTGATGAAGGCCGGCACGACCCCCGACTGGGGCCCGCGCGCGCTTTGAGAGCCGCGATCGACATCGGCACCAACACCGTGCTCATGTTGGTGGGCACGCGCGGTGCCGATGGTCGCGTCGAGGTCGCCGAGGATCTCGCGCGCATCACTCGCTTGGGTGAGGGCGTCGCCGCCAGCGGTCGGCTGAAACCCGAGGCCATCGAGCGCACCGTCGCCGTGCTCGCGGAGTATGCCGCGCTCGCGCGCAGCCACGGCGCCGAGGTGGTCGCGGTCGCGACCGAGGGGCTGCGCATGGCGTCGGATACCGAGGCGTTCCTCGTGCCCGCCGCCCGTGCGCTCGGCCAGTCGATTCGCTGCATCAGCGGCGACGAGGAGGCCGAGCTCTCGTACCGCTCCATCGCCGACGAGGGCGGGGCCGGGCCACTGCACGTACTCGACATCGGCGGCGGCTCCACCGAGCTGATCGTCGGGGCCGGCCCGCAGATCCTCCAGCGTCGCTCGCATCCGATCGGCTCGGTGCGGCTGACCGAGCGCTTCGTGCGGAACGACCCACCGGCGCCCGACGAGCTGGCGGCGATGGAGCTGGCCGCGCGCGAGCAGCTCGCGAGCCAGGCGGTCGAGCCCCTGCCGCGTCTGCATGGCCTCGCCGGCACGGTCACCAGCGCGGCGGCGCTGCACCTCGGCCTCGCGCGCTACGATCGCGAGCGCGTCGACGGCTGCGAGCTGTCGCTGGCGGAGGTGGTGGACCTGCGCGATGTCCTGGCGCGGGAGCGACTCGAAGCTCGCATCGCGCGGCCGATCCTCGGTCGCGGGCGCGGCGACGTGATCGTCGCCGGCCTGACGATCCTCGTCGAGGCGCTGCGTCACTGTGGTGCGACCACGCTGGTCGTGCGCGATCGCGGCCTGCGGTTCGCGCTCATCTGAAGGGGCCCCGCATGCGCGTCGAGCTGCACTGCCACAGCACCCACTCCGACGGCTCGTTCGCGGCCGCCGAGGTCGCGCGTCGGGCCGCGCAGACGGGCGTCACGCTGTTCTGCCTCACCGATCATGACACCTGTGCCGGCTACGCGGCCACCGCCGGCGAGCTCGCGGCCGACGGCACTCGCGTGCTGCGAGGCCTCGAGCTCAGCTGTCGCGAGAACGGTCGCACCGTGCACGTGCTGCTCTACGGACTGCGCGAAGGCGCAGGACTCGACGCGCTGCAGGAGCGGCTCGATCGCATCCACGCCGAGCGCAGTGACCGGCTGCGGCGCATCTGCGTGCGGCTGGCCAAGCTCGGCATCGAGATCGATGCGGACTCGCTGTTGTCCCAGACCCACGGACGCACACCCGGGCGACCCGACGTCGCGCGTGCGCTGGTCCGCAAGGGCGTCGTCGCGACCCCGCAGGAGGCCTTCACCCGCTACCTGCGGGACGGCGGTCCGGCCGACGTGCCGCTCGAGCGGCTGTCGGTCGCCGACGGGCTCGCGCTCGGGCTCGCCGCCGGGGCGCGCGCGAGCATGGCCCACCCCCATGTCTACGGCGACTTCGATCAGGTCAAGGCGCTGATCGTGCAGCATCGCGAGCTCGGGCTTGAGGGCCTCGAGGCCTACTACGGCGCGTACGGGCGGGCCGAGAGCGAGTCGTGGCTGCGGCTGTGTCGGTCGCACGATCTGGTCGCGACCGGCGGCTCCGACTTCCACGGCGAGATGAGCCCCGCGGTGACGCAGCCGGGCATCGAGCTGCCCGCGCCGGTGGCCGAGCGGCTGATGGCGTGGATCGACCCCGCGGCGTAGATCGACCCCGCGGCGTAGATCGAGCCCGCGGGCCCGTGCGTTCGGGCTCCGGCTGCAAGCGGCGCCGTCGCCCCGCGTTGCACGAAAGGAAGCGGGTTCGAGCATGGCCGTGACGCAGCGCCCGAGTTGGATCCTCCGAGCCGCATGGGCGGGGGCCGCGTCCTGCCTGTTGGGCGCGGGCCTCGCGACCTGGAACTACGCCGCATTGCCGGGTGCCGAGCGGCTGCCATGGGACTCGATGGCACTGGTGATCGTCGCCTACGCGGTCGGCTCGGGCATCGCCGGCGCGCTCGGCATTGCGGCCGCGACCGCGCTGGCGGTGCGCACCGGCGGTGGATCGCGGCGCGTGGGTGCACTTCGGATGACCGCGTTCGGGGCCCTGGGTGGTCTGGTGGGCGCGTTGGTGCCCGCGGTGGTGGGCATCGTCGGGTTCGGCTCGCTGCACGCGCCCTACGCCGGCACGGCCAACCTGGTGTTCTCGATCTTGGTCGGCAGCACCACCTTCGTGACCCTGTGGGCGCCGCAGCTGTGGGACCGGCCGTTTCGCCTGGGTCGGGTCGAGCACCTCGGGGTCTCGGCGATGGCGGCCTCGCTCGCGATCGCTTCGTTCGGCATCCTCGGTGCGAGCGCGAGCGGTGCCTTCGGGTTCGCCCCGAGCTTCGAGTGGCTCTGCGCCGCCGAGGCCGAGCTGGGGCTGATGGACCTGGCGGTGCGCATCGGCGCGGTGATCGGTCTCTTCGTCGGCGCCGCGGCCGGCTTCGCGTGCTGGCTGTACCTGTGCGCTGCGCTCGTGATCGAGCGACGCGTTCGCTAGCGCGGCTCACCCGCTCGAAGCGCCCCCAGGCTTCCTCAGCGCTGGGCGATCGTCGACTCGACGCACGCGATGTAGCCGCGCTCGCTCTCGTCGACGCTGGCGCGCAGCGCCTCGAGCTGCGCCACGATGTCGGGGCGCAGCGCGTCGATGAGCTCCACCTCTCGCAGCAGCCCGTCCCGCTCGCCACGCAGCGCCATCGCGTCGCTGCCCTTGGCGCGGGCGGCCGCGATGCGGGTGTCGAGCAGCGCGATCGCGTCGAGCAGCTCGATGCGCTCGGCGTCGATCTCGACCAGCGACTGCTCGAGGCGATCGAGGCTGTCGCGGCCCCGCTCCGCGTCATCCAGCATCGCGCTGCACTGCGTGGTCGACTCGGCCGCGGCGGCGACCGTGGTGACCGTGAGCCCGAACACGAAGGGGAGGGCGAGCGCGATGTGGCGAAGCATGCCCCCCACATGAGCAAGCTGGGTGCCACACGCGATCCCGCGAGGTTGCCCGACCGACTGCCCAATCGATGCCCAAGTCGGGTGGCCAGTCGCGGCCCGATTGGGACGGTGCTGGCCACCGCTCGTGGCCATTGCCTTCGCCACGGAGAGTCTGTGCAGGAATCGATTCTCGCGCCGAAAGCACCCAGGGGGCATGCACCGCACGCTCGCCATCGCGCTCCTGTGTGTCTTTGCCTGCGACCAGGATCGTAGCGAGGACCACCACGGCTCGAACCCCGTTGGCCTCGGGACGTCGCCGGGTGGCGAGGATCCCGGGCAGGACCCCAGCGACGATCCGGGCGACGACACGCCCGACACGTCGAGCTGCGAGGCGAGCGCGAGCGCGTACATGGACCTGAGCGTGGAGTGTTTCCCCAGCGAGTTCGATCCGGTGAGCGACGACGACGTCGCGCAGGTCTGCGATCTCTCGCGCACGCCCGAGAGCGTGTGGGTGTTCTGCGAGGACGAGGTCGACGCGTTCACGGCCTGCGGCGACGCCGTCGGCTGCGTGGCGTGGTACGGCACGCAGTGCTGGACGCCCTACCGCGAGATGATGATCTGCTTCGGCGAGGACGACCCCGGCGCGCAGGCGCCCGAGTGCTCGTACACCGACGATGGCGAGTGCGACGAGCCCGAGGGTACCGGTTACTGCTGGGATGGCACCGACGTCAGCGACTGCAGCGGATCGGGTGGCGGCGGCGATCCGGCGCCGTCGTGCGACCCCGACGCGTGCTCGGGCTGTGAGACCGCCTGTGACGACTTCGGCTGCTACCAGTGCTGCTGGTCGTGCAGCGGCAGCAGCTGCGAACAGAGCTGCAACTTCTGAGATGCATCCTGCCCGCCGGCATCGCGCCAGCGCATCTCAAGGCAGCGCGTCGCGATTGGCGGCGCGTGCGGTCTTGCCCGAAGAGCTCTTGAGCAGCGAGCCCTGCGGCAGTACGCGCACGGTGCTCGGTCGATGGCCGACGCGGGCCTCGACCCGGTCCTGGACGTCGGCGACGAATGCCGCGAGCTGCTCGACACTGGTGAACAGCCGCGCGGGTCGAAGCTCGACCAGCACCGCGAAGCCGCTGCGCTCGCTCCACACCGCGGCGCAGCGGCCGGGCTCGATGTCGTCGTGATCGGCGAGCGCAGCCTCGGCCTCGTGGGGGAGCACGAGCTTGCCGCCCAGCTCGATGAGTTCGTCGGCGCGCCCGAGCACGAAGATCTCGCCGCCATCACGCAGGCCGATGTCGCCGGTGTCGAAGCCACCGTCGACCAGCGCGGCGCCGTGGTCATCACCGAGGTAGCCGGGTGCGACGCAGTCGCCCGCCAGCCGCAAGCGCCCGACCACGCCGTCGTCGACCTCGCGGTCATCGGCATCGAGCACCGTCACGGTGGTGCCCTCGATCGGCACGCCGCACGACAGCAACGTCAGCGCGGCCTCGTCCGCCGCCGGTGTCGCCACCTTGCGACCGATCGCGAGGCGATCGCGGGCGACGGTGAGTCGACGCGCACCGCGGGCAACTGGCGTCTGCGTGATCGCGGCGACGTTCTCCGCCGCGCCGTAGCCGGCGCCGATCACCTCGGGCTTGCACGCGGCGCCGAAGCGACCGAGGAAGGCGTCGACGACCTCGGCACCGAGTGGTTCGCCACCGCACACGATCTGTCGCAGCGAGGCCATCGCGCGCTCGTCGGCCGGTGCGACGCGTCGCACGAGCCGGGCGAGCGCGGCCGGTGGCACCCACGCCAGCGTGGCCTTGTGCCGCGCGATCGACCACACCCACGGCGTCGCGTCGGCGCGCCACAGCCGGGGCTCGACCCGCACCAGCGAGATGCCGCAGCACAGCGGCAGCAGCACCGTGCTGACCAGGCCCATGTCGTGGTGCAGCGGCAGGAAGCTCGCGATGACGTCGCTGCGCCGTAGCTCGAGCGCGCGGCCCAGCCCCCACAGCTGCGCGAGCGCACGGCGGTGGTCGATCGCGATCGGCTTGTGCGGCCCTGTGGTCCCGCTCGAACGCTGCAGCAGCGCGGGCACGCCGGTGTACGCGGCCGCGTCGTCGAACTCGGGCTCCGCCGGCGCCCACGTCGACAGCAGCGGGCGGCGACGGATGGTGTCGGCCAGGGCCTCGGGTCCCGCCACCACGCGCACCTCGGCGGGCCCGCGCAGGGCCGCGCGGGGGTCGTTGGGCGGCGCGAACAGTGGCACCAGCCCACCGAGCACGGCGCCGGCCCACGCCGCCAGCGGTCGCGCGCCGGTGGGGTAGGCGATCGCGACCACGTCGCCCGCGCCCAGGCCCAGCCCGCGGCACGCCGCGAGGAAGCCTGCGGCATCTCGCGCGAACGCGGCCATGCCGACGGTGGTCTCGCCGCCCGAGCCGACGAAGCGCAGCACCGGGCCGTCGTCGGCCAGCAGCACCTTGCGCAGCCTGGCGCGCAGGTCCGACGCCAACCACCGCTCGCGGTCATGGCCGTCGAACGGGTCGTCGCCGAGCGGTTGGCCCGGCACGGTCGTCAGCCCCGGAGCTTGCCGAGGATCTCGTCGATGACCTTCTTCGCGTCGCCGAACAACATCTCGGTGTTGGGTTTGTAGAAGAGCGGGTTGTCGACGCCGGCGTAGCCCGACGCCATCGATCGCTTCATCACGATGCAGCGACCGGCCTTCCAGCACTCGAGCACCGGCATGCCCGCGATGGGGCTGCCGGGGTCGTCCTGCGCCGACGGGTTCACGATGTCGTTGGCACCGATGACCCAGCTGAGATCGGTGTCGGGGAAGTCGTGGTTGAGCTCGTCCATCTCGAGCACGATGTCGTACGGCACGTTGGCCTCGGCCAACAGCACGTTCATGTGGCCCGGCAAGCGCCCGGCCACGGGATGGATCGCGAAGCGGACGTTCTTGCCCTTCGCGCGCAGGATCTTCACGACCTCGGACAGCGAGTGCTGCGCCTGTGCGACCGCCATGCCGTAGCCGGGGATGATGACGATGCTGCCGGCCTCGCGCAGCGACTCGACCGTCTCTTCGGCGTTGGTCGAGCGGACCTCGCCCTGCGGCGTGCTGGCGGTGCTCGAGCTGGTGCCGCCGCCGGTGCCGAAGCCGCCCAGGATCACGCTCACGAACGAGCGGTTCATCGCGCGGCACATGATGAAGCTGAGGATCGCGCCCGAGCTGCCGACCAGCGCGCCGGTGATGATGAGCAGGTCGTTGCTCAACATGAAGCCGGCCGCGCTGGCAGCCCAGCCGGAGTAGCTGTTGAGCATCGAGACCACGACCGGCATGTCGGCGCCGCCGATGGCCGCGACCAGGTGCACGCCGATGATGGCCGCGATCGCGGTCATGATCACCAGCGGCATCAGGCCGGCAGGCGTGCCGCCGTCGCTGGCACCGTGGGCGCCGAGGAACTGCCAGCCGAGCACCACACAGCCCGCGATCATGCCGAGGTTCAGCATGTGGCGTGCGGGCAACATGAGCGGCTTGCCGCTGATGCTGCCGCGCAGCTTGCCGAACGCGATCACCGAGCCGGTGAACGTGATCGCGCCGATGAAGATGCCGACGAAGATCTCGACCTCGTGGATGGTGAGCTCGAGCGCGCTCATCGGCGCGCCGGCGTCACCACCGAGGTAGCTGCCGAAGCCCACCAGCACGGCGGCCAGTCCGACGAAGCTGTGCAGGACGGCGACGAGCTCGGGCATCGAGGTCATCGCGACGCGGGCCGCGAGCACGGCACCGATGACGGCGCCCGGCACGACCGCGCCCAGCAGCATCGCGAAGCCGCCGCCGCTGATGCCGGCCGCGGTCGCGACCAGCGCGAGCACCATGCCGATGATGCCGTAGAGGTTGCCGCGCCGAGCGGTCTCTTGGTTCGAGAGCCCCGAGAGGCTCATGATGAAGAGCGCGCTCGCGGCGATGTAGGCGACGGTGACGAGGCTGGAGAGCACGGGGCGCGTCCTATTGCTTGCGGAACATCTGCAGCATGCGCTGCGTGACGAGGAAGCCACCGGCGATGTTGATCGTGGCGAGCAGGATCGCCGCGGCGCCGAGGATCGTGGTCGCAGCACCGGGCGGGCCGGAGATCTGCAGGATGCCGCCGATGATGATGATGCCGCTGATCGCGTTGGTGACGCTCATCAGCGGGGTGTGCAGCGCCGGCGTGACGTTCCAGATCACCTGCCAGCCGACGAAGATCGCGAGCACGAACACCGTGAGGTGGGTGAGGAACGACGGCGGCGCGCCCATGCCGATGCCGACCAGCGCGAGACCGGCGGCGACCAGCGGCCACGGCGAGCCCGACCCACCGCCACCGCCGTGACCGTGACCGTGACCGCCGGCGGCCTTCGGCGGCGGCGCGGCCTCCTTGGGCTTGCCCTCGGTCGGCGAGGTCATCTTGGGCTTTGGCGTGGGCCAGCGGTTCGCGCCGTCCTTGACCACCAACGCGCCCGACACGACCTCGTCGTCGAGGTCGAGCTTGAACTTCTCGGCCTTGCCGAGGTCGTCGAGCAGGTGGACGATGTTGGTGCCGTAGAGCTGGCTGGCGACGCTCGACAGGCGGCTCGGCAGGTCGGTGTGACCGACGATGGTCACGCCCTTGTGCACGATCACGCGGCCCGGTGAGGTGAGCTCGCAGTTGCCGCCCTGCTCGGCAGCGAGATCGACGATCACGCTGCCGGGCTTCATGGCCTCGACGTGGTAGGCCTCGAGCAGCTTGGGCGCCGGACGACCGGGGATGAGCGCGGTCGTGATGATGATGTCGACGTCCTTGGCCTGCTCGTGGAAGAGCTCCATCTCGGCCTTGATGAACGCCGGCGACATCTCCTTGGCGTAGCCGCCCTCGCCGGCGCCGTCCTCCTCGAGCGTGACCTCGAGGAACTCGGCGCCCATGCTCTGGACCTGCTCGCGCACGGCCGGGCGGGTGTCGAAGGCGCGGACGATCGCACCCATGCCGCGCGCGGCTCCGATGGCGGCCAGGCCCGCGACGCCGGCACCGATGACCATCACCTTTGCGGGCGGGACCTTGCCGGCGGCGGTGATCTGGCCGGTGAAGAACCGCGCGAAGTGGTTGGCCGCTTCGATCACCGCGCGATAGCCCGCGATGTTGGCCATCGACGACAGCGCGTCGAGCTTCTGCGCGCGGCTGATGCGAGGCACCGCGTCCATCGCGATCGCGTTGCACTTGCGGCCGACCAGTCGCTCCATCAGCGCGGCGTTCTGCGCCGGCCACAAAAACGAGATCAGCGTGCCGCCCTCGCGCAGCAGCTCGGTCTCGTCCATGCCGGTGCCGGGGTGGTACTCGGGCGGACGCACCTTCGCGACGATGTCCTGCTGCCAGACCTTGCTGACGTCGGAGGTGACCTCGCAGCCGGCGGCGCGGTAGGCATCGTCGGGGAAGTTCGCGGCCTCGCCGGCGCCCGACTCGACGAGCACCTCGAATCCGAACTTCTGCAGCTTCTTGGCGGTGTCGGGCGTGGCCGCGACGCGGCGCTCGCCTTCGTGGATTTCCTTGGGAATGCCGATCTTCATGCGCACCGCGGGGCGAGGCCGAAG
>WBZX01002505.1_pt1 | contig 12415 bp, 13 predicted proteins | sample 5204211 | NCBI WGS metagenome assembly WBZX01 (sample SAMN12344362, study PRJNA552823) | activated sludge metagenome | biome: Activated sludge suspended growth; feature: Nitrification reactor; material: Wastewater; isolation source: activated sludge from nitrification reactor of wastewater...
CAGCATCGGGAGTATCCGAGGCTCAGAATAAACGAGTCAAAAACTATATTTACATCTAAAAAACGTAGACGATCGGTAACTGGCCTCGTCCTTACATCTACGAACGAGATTTCAGTAGGAAGAGTACGAAAGAGATACGTCAAAAGCCTCGTTTACAAGTTCTTGCAAAATATTCTCGAGGAAGAACAGGTAGCTTATCTACGGGGCTACCTTGCCTACGTTCAGGCAGTGGAACCATCTTTCATCAATCGACTTGTGGAGAAGTATGGCTCCGATGTATTGGTTCGACTAAAGCATTAAACGTCGGCTCAGGAAAGCTCGAGGCCCTTAAAAAGGAAACATCACCAAGCCCGTTTTCAATCCCTTCACACGACCCAAAAGTCAAAAGGTATCGCTCAAAGCATTCCTTCTTGCCCTCTGATTCGATCATCTCTAGCGAAAAATACAAATCCCGACAATACACTTCGCCTTGATGTATGCATTACCATTGATTTATTATATAGTATCATACATACTACATTATATTACGGAGACCAACATGAAGTCAGACGAGACCAAAACCGAAACGCTGCAATTTAAGGTGACCGAACAAGAACGCAAACTGATTGAAAAATGTGCCCAGGACGAAGGGACGACGGTCTCCAAGTATGTTCGAGGAGCGGTGCTGATGAGCATGGTGATGGACGGCAAAGCGGAGGCGATCAAGATTGTGGCGAGAGAGGTGGGAGAAAAGGCCTTTGGCGTGGTCCGACAGAAGCTAACGAGACCGACACAGGAAGGACGCTGAAAACAGTGCTATCCGTCTCTCCATCAAGAGGCAAAGCCGGTCCGCGCCGCATGCCGGCAGGCTGCGGGGCGGAGCGGAATGGCCCCCGTCTTGGTAACACGGGGGCGCTACCCACAGTGCTCATTACAGGAGTTCGATAGGTTCCATGGATTCGAGCTTCACGCTCTGCATCGACTGGCTGGCGTTTACGGTCCTGGCCACCAATCCCCAAGAGACCATGAAAGTGCTGGGTGGTGATTGGAGTAGGGCCAAAGGCGGCTTCCGAGGCTATCCCCTTTCCTGGATGAGGGCAGACGGTCTGCGCGGGGTAGGCAAACTGGGCACCAATGCGCCTCGTCGTCCGAATGAAATCCATGTGGATCTGTCGGGCGGCCTGGCGTCCGCCCTGACACTGGATCAAGTCCGCACTCTCCTCAAATGGGTTCATGCCCAACAAGGCCACGTCACGCGCATTGATTGCGCGCTGGATGATCGAGCCGGATCGGTCCCGGTCAGCACGATTCGGGAGGCCGTTGCTGCCGGCCAGTGTGTGACTCGGGCGGCTCAGGTCCGGCATATCGTGTCCAACCTCACCCATGGCACGGGAGCCACGACTGGCGAGACGATGTACTTCGGCAGTCCACAGAGTCAGACACTCTTGCGCATTTATGACAAACGGCTGGAACTCCAAAGTAAAGGACAAGAGAACTGGCAGGAGTATGGGACGCGATGGGAATTGGAACTCAAGAAGGATCGGGCCGAACAGTGTGCCCGGGCATTGGCCACGTTAGACGAAGCCGACTGGAAGGAGTTGGTCATCGGCTTACTGCGATCGTATGTGGATTTCCGGCAAATTTCGAAGGATGCCGAGGATGAAGAACGGTACCGGGCTCCCGTCTTGGAGTGGTACGCCCTCTTGACGGAGGGATTTCAGAAAGGGCGATTGGCCCAGGAGCAGCAGGTGCAGACCCTGCAGAATGTAAAACGATGGGTGAGTGACACCCTGACGCCGATGTTGGCGGTCATTTGCGCCACCCCTGGAGGGGAAGAATGGCTACTGAACGAGATTGTCAGGGGCATTGCTCGGTGGAAAGACCGACACCGCAATTTGCTCAAGCAACCACCGAATCGGTTTCACCGGTCTGCCGGCGGTCACGCGGGCAGCCCATGTTAGGGGGACTGGGGGTGTCGGGAGACTCCCCCGGTGTATCTGCATATGCTTACCGTCAAAGAGCTTTCGGCTTGGCTCAACATCAAGCCGTCCACACTCTACCTCTGGGTTTCTGAGAATAAAATCCCTTGCCGTCGCATTCATGGCCTCGTCCGCTTTGAACCTGAGGCCATCGAAGCATGGCTAAATAGCTTTACCCCCGCCTCCCCCAAAACACCTCCTGGGTCTCGCCGGCAAAACACTGAGGACGTAGACCACCTGATTGCGGCCGCCAAACATGCCGCCTATACTTCCCGCCACGGGGAAACCATCACACCGAGCCCACGCACGAAGGAGGAGCAGCATGGGGCTCGTTAAACGGAACAATATCTGGTGGATGTCATTCACCTATGAAGGGCGGCAAATGCGGCGATCGACCGAAACCTCGGATAAAAAGTTGGCCGAAGCCATCCTGAGCAAGATCCGAGTGCAGATTGTCGAGGGGAAATACTTCGAAAAGCCGAAAGAAGACCCCTACACCTTTTCCCAGTTAATGGATCGGTATCTGAAAGAGCATGCCAGCCGGCGCGCCCACTACCGGCGCTATGTGAACATGGTCACGAATGTGAAGACCTTCTTCGGCAATCCAAAACTGTCCCAGATAACGCCGAAAACCATCGTGGCCTTCAAAGCAAAGCGCTATGCCGATGGAGTCATGCCGGCCACCATTAATCGAGAGCTGGCCATGCTGAAAAAGGCTTTCAATCTGGCCTGTCGCGAATGGGAATGGGCAAAGGACAATCCTGTCTGCCGGGTGTCGATGGAGAAGGAGCAGAACTCCCGCGACCGCTGGCTTACCGAACAGGAGGAAGCACGGCTGCTGATGGCTTGCTCTGCGTGGCTTCGAGAAGTCCTCACCTTCGCCGTTAATACCGGCATGCGTCGCGGAGAAATTCTTGCCCTCACCTGGGCAGGGGTGGATTTTTCCCGACGAACCGTGACGGTGTTTAAATCCAAGAATGGGGAACGGCGGACGATTCCCGTCAATCAAACCGTACTGGAGCTGCTTTCTCACAAATACGAGCAGAGCCGTCGTGTACGGGGCATCGAAACCGCCGTCGTGTTCTGCAGTGAAGCCGGTACCGAGTTGGACGGTAGCAACCTTCGGCGAGGATTTACCGCAGCCTTGAAGGCGGCACAGATTGAGGACCTTCATTTCCACGATCTGCGCCATACTTTTGCTACGCGGCTGGTCCAGGCCGGGGTGGACTTGTACAAAGTCCAACGGCTGCTCGGGCACAAATCTCCGAGCATGACCCAACGGTATGCACATCACTATCCGGAAAGTTTGCGGGATGGGGTGGAGATTTTGGACCGGGGAAAGACGTTTAGCACAAATTTAGCACAGCGACCATTTGCGCCAACGGTGGCAATGTAAGTGCTTGATAAATGGAGCCGGCGAGTGGAATCGAACCACCGACCTGCGGTTTACGAAACCGCTGCTCTGCCAACTGAGCTACGCCGGCCAGGCGAGGTGAGGCGCAATATTACTCAGACGGTGAAACACCTGTCAATGAGTGAGAGGCTTTGCTGGGTTTGCCGGGTGTAAAAAGTGAGCATAGGGGGTTCAGCTCTTCGAACATGATCTGTGCCTTCACCTCTTCGCCTTTTGGTGGCAGGTGGCAATTGTTTTGAACCCACTCGCCTTGAAAGCGATCCTGGACCGGAATGACAAAGGGAACGTGATGCCGACGCCCGGCTGCGACTAGCACGTCGTAATTTTTCTCCAGCGCGAGTATGAGCGCATGTTCATAGCCTTCGGATGTCACCGCGTTTCTACGGTCGTAGAGATATCCCGCTGCCAGCCCTAACATCAGGACCGACAGATCAAGACTGGCGAGAAGCAGCGCCGCAATGACAAGAACATGTGCGTGACTTCAGAGTGGCATCGTCTGCCGCGAGAACAATCAGCGGAGAGCGAAGACCTGCACGGACCAGGAATGTGCCCCGTCGGGCATAGTCGTCCAGGAGATCACGAGTGATGAGCCGTCAGGGCGACTTACTCAGACGAAGCTGCCTGAGCGGAGAAGATCCGTTGGCGTCCGGGAGGCAAAGAGGCTGCTGCGTATCCCCCGAGGTCGAGCGGCCAACGGCCGTGACCTGTCTCTGCACGTAGGTGCACAGCTCGCCGGTGAGCACTGAGCCATTTTTATCGAGGTCGGCGGCGCCGCGGAGACCTTTGAGTAGGAAGTACGTAAAGAGCCCATGTTGGCCCGGTTGATACGCTTGCGCTTCCTGCAGGGTGGAATTCCCCACCAGCAGCATCACCCGCTCCTGGTCCCCGTTGGCAATCTGCGAGATCCACTGTGGTTGGGCCACGCGAGCAGGATCTGAACCGGATGAGGGTTCCAGGGACAGATCCAACATCACCACGGCTTGCTTGACGGGCGCGTTCGCCAGTGCGCGCTGCAGCCTGGCGAGGGAAAAGGCGCGGGTCGATCCGGATACCGTCGCATCATACGGCAGCAAAGAAACAGCCCCGGTCTCGTGATCCACAATCGCGCGACCGGCAACATACACGTAGGCCGTGGTGTGCGACCCCGCTTGCTTGGGTAACCACTGTTCGAACACCTCAATCCAATCGTCTTTCAGCCCCTTGGCGTCCAGCACAACCTTGACCTTCTGCGGCGGAATCCCCATCACGGACGTGAAGTACCCGCTCATGACGTCGGCATCGTGCGCGGCCAGTTTCATCGTCGGCATGGCCGGATCCCGAAACGCCCCTACTCCGATCGCGATCGCGACGGCATGCGGCTGCGCGGGCTTCCCCTTTTTGCCGGGAAGTTGATCGACATCCACCGACACGACTTCAGTAGCATCGGTCGCATCAGGTTTAATCGCGACGAAAAACTTTTTTGCCGACGGGAGCGCAACATTCGCTGCGGCCTGCAGGGCGCAGATCAATTCCGCCTGCTCCGCCTCTGACACATTACCGACCATCCCCTCCACCGTCACGCGCCGGATTTCTCCCGGTTGTAACAGGCCAACCGAGACCGGGGTCTTCACTGAGGCGACAATGGCAGGATGCCCGCTGAGACCCACCGCGACAGCGTCGGCCGCTGTCGTCCCCTCGTTTTTGACTTCAAATTCCACACTGAAGCGTTCATGCTGCTCTAGGACATGGTTTTGGTTCTGGTCTCGAAGAATAGTTCGGAATGACAGCTGCGTCGTGCCGGTCGTTGCGGCTGCTGGCTGGGGGGAAGCTTCCGTCCCGGCCACCGGTGGTGAATCGACCGGCGCTTTGGACAGGGCTGCAGCCGGCGCAGGAGAAGGAGTCCCCTGCGCGACCGACCCGGCCTGGGCCGTTGTGCCTCGCTGAACTTTTCTCGACTGCGCTTGTTCCCGAATTTTTGTGGCGGTGCCGAGCTGTTGCGCAACGCCTTCCACCACCGTGGCGATGACCTCTTTGGCTACTTTATCGAGTCCACTGACGTCACAGGTGTCGGCTCGCGCATCAACCTCTCCCGTGGTCACGCTCTGCAACTTTTTGTTATGCAGCACGGTGCCTTGGGGATCGGTGTAGGCGACATCGAGTCCCAGCGTCACGGTCGCGGGATAGGACTTATTGGCTTTGCGGACGACGAACATGTCGACCTGCCGGAGCCCTAACGCCACATCAACCACGCCATCGATCGCCTGACTCGACGGCTCGGCCTGAATCACCACCCGCTCGAACACCTGCTCGAGTCGCTTCTTGAGTTCCGCCGCGAGCGGCTCATGGATAGGGAGGGTGACCGACTGAGCACAGGCATCGCGATAGTCCAACGCTGCGACGCCGATGCTCGGGTCCAGACGCAGCAGCACGTTCAATGGAAGGTTGTAATTCGTGGAGACGTGACGCGGGCTGAAGTACTGGCATCCGGAGGACACAAGCACTGCCGCCACGAGCGCCGCAAGAGCACACCGGGAAGACTGCCGTCTGCGAGACCTGATCCAACCGCCTATCAATCGCTGCACGATAGTTGTGTTATACCCAATCTGGCGAAGACATGACAACCGCCGGTGGTTCGCGTTGACAGCCTGTGTGAGCTTCGTTATGGTCCTGCGCGTGATCTCTTCCACCGATTCACGCGAGCCTGCCTCCCCTCGATGGACGTGGGGCGCCGTCGCCGACCTCATCCGTCTGGACAATCAAGCCGGCACATTGCTGCTACTCCTGCCCAGTCTGTGGTCCCTGGTGCTGGCCAATCACGGTCGCCCGCCGGTCGGGTTGATCGGGACGTTCATCCTCGGCGCGTTTGTGATGCGGAGCCTCGGCGTGGTGTTCAACGACCTGGCAGACCGCAATTTCGATAAACACGTGGCGCGCACGAGCAACCGTCCGCTGGCCGCCGGCCGGTTAGTCCCTCGGCAGGCCCTCCTCGTCGCTCTGGGTCTTGCCGTGATTGCGGCAGGCCTCGTGGCTACACTGAACTGGTTGACCATTCTCCTCAGCCCCATCGCGCTCGGACTGGCCGCCGTCTATCCGTTTTGCAAACGATGGATTCACATTCCGCAGGCCGTCTTAGGGATTGCGTTCGGTTGGGGCGCAATCATGGCCTGGGCAGCTTCGCGCGGCACGATTGCGCCAGCGGCCTGGTGGTTATTTGCCGCCACGGCCTGCTGGGCAGTGGCCTACGATACGATTTACGCGCTGCAGGACCGTGAGGATGATCGCCGCATTGGAGTGAAGTCGTCGGCACTCCTATTCGGAGCAGCCGTCCCAACGGCAGTCGGACTGTTCCTGCTGGCGATGCTGGTCTGTTTAGTGATTGTGGGACAGCTATCTGGTCTGAGGATGGGATATTATATGGCCCTGACGCTGCTGGCTGGTGTCTTTCTCTGGCAAGCGCGGCGTCTCCGGTTTCCCGTGACGCCGCCACAAGCCTTCACCATGTTTCAACAGCACGTCCTGGCCGGGCTCGTCATTCTCATCACGCTGTGGATGAGCACGTCGAACGAGCTGCCCTAGCCTATTCGTCCCCGACTTTACCAAGCGGCTTGTCGGGCTTCGGCGCACGGAGCGTCTTCAGATAGAGAGCCACGGCTTTGGCATCGGCATCGTTCAAGCCCAAGCTGGGCATACGTGTATCAGGCTTCATCGCTTGCGGGTTGCGCAGCCAGCGATACACCCAGGTCGGATTCAATCGATAGCCCGCCCGATCGAGAGCTGGGCCGACTTTTCCTCCCTCTTCTCCGATCTTGTGGCATCCATTGCACCCGTATTTGGTGACATAGATCTGCTTGCCGACTTCCACGAGTTTTGCGGCAGCGTCCGGCTTCATATTCAAATCAGGACGCGCAATGTTCACGCCCTTGCCTGGCCTGGTGGTGAAATTCGCGAGGGCGGCTGTGGCCTGGTCGAGTTCCTTTTTGGCCTGTCCCATCGCCTGCATTTCTTTCGCATAGGCGTTATCGTCGACTTCCACGCCTTTCTTATCCGCTTCGTCGCTGGCCTTTTTCTCGGCTTCCTGCTCCACACGTTCCGCCTCTTTATACTTTTGGTCGGCGGCTTGCTGAGCTTCTTGGAGTTCTTTCTTACGACCTTCGACGTTGAATTCCAATTTCTTGCCGTGCAATGAGCGCACGTACCCGACGATGCCCCAAATCTCTTCCTCTGAGAGCGTGTACTTGAACGTCGGCATGGTCGGCACAGCAAACTCATCGTCACCGATCTTGTCGCCGTTCGGGCCCGTATCCTTCATGTCGCGGGAGATCGTCAAAAAGATATCTTCATCCTTGAAGGTGCCCATTTCAGATTTATTGGACAGATCCTTCGGTTTCGGGTCGGTCATGGAGGACCAATTGAACCCTTCGTTCTGCTTTCCCGTTTCGCCGTGGCAGTGCATGCAGTAGTGCGCGTAGAGCTTCTTGCCCTTCGCGGATTGTTCATTCTGAAACATCGAACAACCCCCGGCCCCGATCAGGCCTGAGAGTCCAACCACGACTGAGACCGCTCCAATTACGCGTATTCTTCGCCACGCCCTCATGCTCACGACCCTTTCTTTAAACGTCTCACGAGGACCATCTCAAAGCCCAATGCCAAGGCCACCGCGAGTAATGCATACATGTACGGCGAATAGTCCGGAGGCGCATCGGCCCGGAAATACCACCAGGAGGAAATGGCCTTTTCCGATCCCTTTTCTTTCGGTTGGCCGGTGTCCATCTTCTTTCCGTCCCAGACGGCGAAGGCGATATTGGAAAATTCCCCCGGCTTAAATTGGGTATCTTCCGCGACATGCTCGGTGCTCAGTGGGCGCGAAAAGACCACTTTCCATACTCCGCCCTGATACACGCCCTTCGCTTTGACGTCCTGATGGCTGTGTGGCTTGAGCGTGCCGAAGCCCTTTGCGCCTAGATCCGCACCTTTCCCGTCCTTATTTTTCCAGTACCAAATATTGACCGGACCGCCCTCGACCTGCGCCATCGGCTGGCCGTGAGCAAAGTGCGCTTTGGTATCACCGACCATGAACTCCAAGGCGGCGGCATCATCCGGATCTTCCGAGGGATCCGAATATTCCAGCATAATAGCGACGGTCGTGCCATCGTGGAGGCCGCGAACCTTGACACTTTTCGCGGTTACATCCGTGATTCGAACCGGCCAGTGGACCTGGGGAGACATAGGGAATTCGGACACGGAGGCCGTAGCCCATGCCGCCGCCGTGGGATCATCGGCTGGAAGGGAGCCCTTCACAAGTCCCGCGCGCACCGCAACGCTTTGCTGACTATAGACCGGCTGCACTCCAGCAGCCACGCACAGCCCTAGAAGGCCGACGGCTCCAACCAACCATCTGTTTCCTACTCTCCTCACTCGTGCCATACGCTCCCCTTAATTGCTCAGCAATCTCTGATCGGAGAAACTACTCGGACTCATCCCACGTTCTAGGCTTTTGTCCGGCCCCGTCATATTCACCCATAATAACTTTCCAGATGTCTTCGTCGGACATTTCCAGTTCCCATCGCGGCATCGCCGTTTTCCAGGGCATCCCTTCGACAGGAAGGCCGACGCCTCCCTTCTTGATCCGCCAGAAGAGATAGCTTTCCTGCAACATGGCGATCGTCGTCGGGTCCTTGAAGTTCGCCGGCGGGGGCGTAAATCCAGGCGCCGCGAAGCCCTTACCATCGAAATTGCCATGACACGGCGCACAACGTGAGGCGTACAACCCTTTACCGTACATAATATTCTCCGGCGTCTTGGGCACCGGGTTGGAGAGTCCGGTGTACTCGCCCGGAGGAGCGGGGTGAATCGTGCGATTTTCACCCGGGGGTGCATCGCTGGAAGCCGTGCTGCCGTAGGTTTGCCATCCGACGAGCAACGGGAACAGCGCCAACACGAGATACCGTGCTCCGCTCAGGGCTCCACCACCTTCTCCGGTCAGGAAGCGCAGAATGGGACCGAAGAATGCATCCTTTGATGCTCCGCTAAGAGTGGCAAAAATGACGATTCCTGCCGTCGTCAGCATGAGATACAGGAAGATCAGACTTGAGGGCAACGGCGCGGAATGCGGCAGATTCGGGACGATAAACTTCAAAAACACATAAATACAGACCGTCAGAATAATCGGTCGAACGAGTACGCCACCCATAACCATCCTCCTCTACTTCACCGCAACTATCGAGCTTGCGCCATAGTGAGTGCGCCGGCATCAGCGGCCTTGACCGGAGCCGGGGTCGCCCGAGGCAGATCCAACTCAGCCGGACTGACACTGATTGGCTCACCGCTCATCTGCTGCAGGAACGCAATGACCGACAGAATTTCATTCTTTGAAAGACCGATAGGATTCTTATTGATGTACGGCATACGCGCCGGATATTCCTTCGGGACCCCCTCGTGGCGGTAATCTAGGTAGAGATAGGCCTGCGGTTCCGTCAAGCTTTCAAAGATGAACTCGCGGGACAATTTGGCGCCGATGCCCTTTAAGTCCGGGCAGCGTGCAGACTCGCTGGGCCCGATGGAGTGGCAGAGCGCACATTGGCCTTTGCTGAAGAATATCTTTTGCCCGATGGTCGCCATATCCGTGGGCGTTTTGATGTCGGCAATATTGATGCTTTCTTCTGCCGGCGGCAAAGAGGCCATCTGAGGCACGGCCAATGCGACCAACGAAAAGAGACCCAGCACGATCGCGACAAAGCCGATGACTCGGATAAATTGTCCCTTGATGAACAGCAGGATCACTGTTCCAAGGCCGATCACACACAGACCGATTAGCTGCAGCTTGACTACTTCACTCATAAGTCCTCAACAAAGGATAATGATCACGACCCGCCCCTGGTTACCAGAGGAAGATCATCTTCCCGATCAGACCGGACGGTTCCCCTCGGTGGCATCGCTCGCAGGACCATCCAAGGCCTGCGAACCACCAGCCATGGCAGGAATGTGCCCTGGTTCCGCAGCACCCTTGGCGCTTGCGGCAGCCTTAGCCTTATCACCCATAGTGGCAACCCAGAAAATAAAGGCCACCAGCATACAGAACAAAAACGTATTCAGTGCCATCAGCGCGGCGGCATAACCCAACGCAGGAGAGAAGGCGTACGGGGATGAATCGCGCATCACGCCGTAGACATGCCAGTGAACGCGTGATGAGGAACGCGCATACCCCATGAGCGTCATGAGCAGGATGACCATGACCGCATTTAAGACCAGCGCATAGCCGGCGCGCGGCGGCATTCTTCCCCAGACCATTTCTGTTGTCGTCTTGGCACTCTTAAGAAGCAGTGCGGTCAGAGGTGTGATCGTCAACATTACGAAGATGACGATGCCGACCTGAGAAGTCGAGAAGTAGTTAATGCGAATGATGGCCGGGACGAAGTATCCCCAGACGCCAAGAATAATGACCGCGATGGCCGCGAGCCCGAGCACGCCGCCCATCAACGCCTTGGCGGCCTTGGCCCATCCGGCTGTGTCTTCTTTACCCGCTCGCCAATACATAATGAAACTCATAAATGTGACGAGCACCATCAGGTTCGAAACGGTCATTTTGGCCGACATGACACCAAACACACCTAACAGAGGATGGTGCGTGCCGCCCATCTTTTGAGCCTCTTCCAAGCTGGCGACGAGGGAGTGTGGGGTCATCCAGACGCCGAGGCAGAGGAGGAGGATAATCAGCATCGCCATAATCGGTTTGCGATACTGCGTCTCCGAGCCTGGAATACGATGGGTGATACCGAGCCAGAAATAGTAGTTGGATCCAAGGAACAACACACCGATGAGCATCGCCTGCAAAATAAACAACCAGGACAGGAATCCGCCCATGAGCGTGATGCCCATCTGCTGATTGTACTGGTAGATTTCACGCATCAACCAATAGCCAGCGAAGGGGAGCGGCAGCAGGCCGAACACGCCGATGAAGTTCCCGACGTAGCCCATCCAATCATAGTGGTACCGCTCTTCAGTGCTCCGGGCCGAAAGATAGCGAATACCGGCGTAGGCTCCACAAATGTACCCACCAAGCACGACGTTGGCGATCAATCGGTGGATGTTCACCGGCCACCAGGTCGGGTTCCACGTTGCAGCCCATGCTCGAGCGAAGTCGCTGCCTTCGGAGATGACCACCGGGCTGGATTGGAAGGTCGCCCAGGAGTTGGGAACGATCATGATAAAGAAGGCGAACACGTTCAGGAGGAAGCCGAGGAAAATATGGAACTTCTTCCCGCTTCCTTCTGCCATCGCGTCCCAACCGTACCAATAGAGATAAAGTGTCGCGGTTTCCACGAGAAAGAGGCAACAGTACACCAGGAAGGACGGGAAAAAAATATCCGTCAGGTAGGCCATCAACTTCGGATAGAAGCCGATGAGCAGGAACAGAAGAATTCCACCAAAGAGTGCGGTCGTGGCGTAGGACGAAGTCAGAAGCTTGGTGAATTCCTTGGCCAGTTTGTCATAGCGCTTGTCGCCCGATTTCCAGCCGACGATTTCGCACAACCACGCAAAAATCGGCACACCAAGCACAAAACCCGCAAGCAAAAGATGGAGCTGAGCGATGATCCATACCAGGTTCCGACTACCAATGTAGGGAAGGTCCCGGTATGCGGTTGGCGCCTGGACAGCCGCCTCCTGAGCAGAAGCCGTATCTGGCAAGCCGATCCATCCCAGCAATGCGGCACATCCAGCCAGGAAAGCTACGCGGCCCGCAATCTGGCGACCGTGATTCGTGATAGTCAGCTCTTGGTCCATCATTGTTCCCACCTCGTCGTTCGCCATGATGTCATTTGCTTCCCGCCGGTTTCCCGGCCGTTACTTGCGAAGCTTTGCCGTCGCTCTTGGCAGAGCTGTCCTTGACACCGGCTTTATCCTTGCCGCCCTTCTGCTTGTCCTTCTCGTCTTCCGCCGTCTTCTGTTCTAGCGCGGCAATCTTCACCTCCGCATCCTTCATCGCCTTCTCCCCTTTAGACAGAGACTTCTGAGGATCGAATGGAGGAGTGGGGGCGACGTTGGCCGGCTTGCAACATTCGTGTGG
>WBZX01002506.1_pt1 | contig 12408 bp, 11 predicted proteins | sample 5204211 | NCBI WGS metagenome assembly WBZX01 (sample SAMN12344362, study PRJNA552823) | activated sludge metagenome | biome: Activated sludge suspended growth; feature: Nitrification reactor; material: Wastewater; isolation source: activated sludge from nitrification reactor of wastewater...
TTGCTGCAACATGCTGTATTCAATGCGGCTCAGCAGGTCATTGATGGTCCGGGTCAACTCAAACAATTCATCCCGCCGCTCAGGCAAGTCGAGCCTGGTACCTATCGTAGAATCACTGATCCCTGCTGCTGTCCTGATCAATTGGTGTACCGGCTCTATCGCTTTGGATGCAGCAATCGATGAGGCTACAAACAGGACGATGAGCACTAAAGGGAAGGCGATGACCAGGACCAAAATGAGATTGTTGAGAATGATATAAGATTCCTGCCTGGAGATCGCTATGGTGAGTTGGCCGATGACCTGGCCTGCAACATTCTTTACCGGAAACTGACCGAGTCGGATTCTCTGTCCGCTGAGGGTGTCGTTGAAAAAAATCTCCTCTTCGATCTTTGGGTTAAACAGGAAATGGTCACGGATGAGATTACTGGAGTGAAAGATCACTTTCCCTTTCGTATCCACGAGCTGCAGGAATGTCGGATTGACTTCTATCTTGTTATGCTCCGCTTCATCCCATTCCGGCATCTTGTTGATGATGATCGAATCCCTGTGCCAGTCGAGTGTGGCAAAGACTTCTTCCTTTTCCAGGAGGATGTCGGCATCCAGATGTGCATATGAGGTCTGGTGGACCACCACATAGATCACTACAAATACAATAGCCGTAATCAATGCTACAGCCATCGTATTGAAGTACGCTATGCGGTTTTTAAATTTCAGGGTCATGGCTCCGGATCTATCTTGTATCCTACTCCCCTGATCGTCGTGATGAGGGAAGGCCCACCAGGATCATCGAGCTTCCTGCGCAATGCATTGATGTATACATCGATGACAGATTGGTTGTGGTCAAAATGAATATCCCAAACCTTTTCAATGATCCTTGTCCGCCTGCATACTTTTCCCTTGCTTCGCAGCAGGTATTCCAGCAAGGCGAATTCTTTCTGTGTCAAATCAACCGGTTGACCTCCTTTGGTGACGGTATGCTTTTCGATATTCAACTCCACCGGGCCTGCAGTGAAAACCAATCCTTCCTGTGACCTTGTGCGCATCAGTACGCGGATACGGGCCAACAATTCTTCAAATGAAAAAGGCTTTCGGATATAGTCATTTGCTCCGGCTTCCAGGCCAAATACGGCGTCATCAACAGTATCCTTAGCGGTAAGGAAAATGATGGGAACGAATCGATTTTCCTGGCGAACCTGGCGGCATATTTCTATACCATTGATCCCCGGCAGCATCCAATCCAGCAGGATGACATCATAGTCATCAAGGTTGTCTAGTGCCATCTGTAAACCGACCTTACCATTGTCTGCAACATCCACTGCAAAGCCTTCCTCCATCAATCCATCCCTGACAAAATTAGCAATGGAGGTCTCGTCCTCGACAATCAATATGCGCATGGTAGCTGATTCAGATGCTGTCTATCAAAGATACGGATTGTCAGTCGTCATCTCCAATTTCACCCGCAGAGGTATTGAAGTCAGGAAGGACCAGCTCGACACCGGCTCCGTGCCTGTAGACCAACTGTCCTCCGAGGTATCCCGTATAACCCACTGATCCGACTACGGCGGCAAAAAGAAGCGTGCTCACCCATCTGGTCCATGCCATACCGGATTTAAAATAAAAGACACCTATACTAAACAATGCGGCAGCTACTGAGAGCCAAAGGGTTATGGTAGCCACTTGTTCATGCAGTTCCATCGGCCCCTCCAGTGGGCCTTCCTCTATACCTTCTCCTGCAAAATCGCCGCTGAAATAGGCCGCTACACTTCCTAGTGCTCCTAAAAACAAAAGGTAAACGGCTGCATTCCTGAAAAATTCCTTTTTACTAATGAGTCCAATCACTTGTGACAGAAATCCTGCCAGTAGCAGGGCGATCGGGAAGTGAACGATCATGGCGTGAAGATGTGTAGCTGAAATCATGGCAGTTGAATTTTGTCCAGCAAAGTTCAGTGGGCATGGATTAAAGAATGGTAAGGGGTTTCTTAAGATTGGCTTAAGAAAGTATCCACTCTTGCGGGAATTAAATAAATGCACCTGATAACAGCAATCGATGGTCTAATCCGGTAATAAAAAATCGCCATCGATGATCAACAACACTGCACCATCGATGGTGGATGAACGGTGTGAACTCAACTCATCCGATACCACATATGATTTCCCTTTGGTGAAGTCATAGATTTCACCATGCTGCATTTCTGAAGTAAACGCTCCTTCGAGACAATGAACAATGTGACCTTTCTGACACCAGTGATCAGCCAGGTACCCTGGAGTATAGCTGACCAACCGGATACGTAGCCCGGGAAAAAGTAATGTACGGGATGCTGACTCACCTGTCAGGCCGGACTGCCTGATCTCGGGAATCAAACTCCAATCTATAGCCTGAAAAGGTATATTCATCGCATAGGAATTTAGTTGTAGTCACATCATGGTCTCTTGCATCCAACCTCGGCCTCAAAGATTCATCCTTGATAATAATTTTGCGTATATGCAAAGTGTCTTGTATTTTTTTAATTACCAATATCCAGGATGGGTAGTAAACAGACAAAAAAAGCCCTGCGTATGGCTGGGCTTTTTATCAAATGGCTATGAAAACAAACTATTACCCATCTTACTGAATGACCAGTCTATTGCTGTATAAGACGACCCCATCAGAAATCCTGATTGTGTACAGCCCTTTACTCAATGAAGTCAGGTCAATTTCATGAACAGGCTTTTGCTCCAGGTTTCTAACCGCGTATACTTTCGTGCCCTGAATGTCATAGACCTCAAGCTGGACATAAGATGCAGGTGTGCCCCTGTCCAATTCCAGTTGAAAAACACCATTGGACGGATTGGGAAATAACTTCAATGCAGAGGCTGTGGGTTGATGCCTGATGCCTGTGGTGTTCTCGACGATGATCCTTCCTTTCATGCCACCAGAGGCATGTGGTACACAAACATACCAGTGGGTCCCCTCTGTAAGTTGAGCCGGCAGGATAAGGGCTCCGCCAAATGGTGTATTAAATCCCGGAAGCGGTGTATTACCATTGGCATTCCATACGGCTTCGGAGACTTCTTCGACGCGGTGTATTCCACCGATGGTGAAACGCACAGAGTCGCCCAGCGATATGGTGATTGTAGCCGGGCTGAATTCAAATCCGGGAGTGGTGACCACCCATGTGGTACAAAACCCAGTCAATCCTATACTTGCAAATAGGATAGAAAGCAGAAATCTTTTCATTGCTCTTGTATTTAGATTATTGGTTAATTTGGGAAAACCCCGTTTCTGTTGCTGAAATTAAGCCACTTTTTCCACAATTTGTTGGCACGGAGTACATGTCCATACTGAATAGGGAATATTGAATACTGAACAGGGCGTCTCGCAGGTAACGTGGTACAATTGGATACACTTTGAGGAATTGTGATAAATTAGCAACGAATAAACATTCCTCACCCATTAACGGGGTCAGACCCGATCTTCTATAATCCAGCACCTTTATGTCCGCAAAATCAACCTTGCCCCTGAAATCCTTTGTTCCTATTTTCATCCTTATCCTGCTTCTACCCTTTAGTGCCTCCTTTGCCCAGGTGGTGATCAACGAAGGGTCTAATAAAAACTATTCCAGTATACCTGATGAAGACGGCCAGTATCCTGACTGGATTGAGTTGTACAATGCGGGCACAGATACCGTATCGCTGTCCGGCTATTCCCTCACCGATGATATCGCCGATACATCCAAATGGGTTTTTTCAAATGTCAGCATTGCGCCTGGTGAATTCAGGATTGTCTTCTGTAGTGGAAAGGACCGTAAACCGGTAACCTCTTTCAAGCAGGTATTATATACCGGTCCATTCAATGCAGTGACCGGGTGGAATACGCATGAGTTGACCACACCTTTCTATTGGGATGGTGTCTCCAATATACTCCTGAATATCTGCTCCTATAGCAATGTGGGCTATACCACAAATTCCGTCTTCAACCAAACTGACAAATCTTATCCTGCTACCGTATTTGCTGTGCAGGATGGCAGCCCATATATCTGTGGAGCTCAATACGGCTTCAGAAGCCGACGGCGACCTAACATAAAATTTAATGACATCGCCATCGACACAGGCAAAGTGCAAAACTCACCAACAGATTATCCTGCTCCATACGGCAACTGGTACTGGGCCGCCAGGCATCAGATGTTGTTCAGGGCATCCGAACTCCTGGAAGCAGGACTTTCAGCGGGCGACATTACCAGCCTGGCATTTGATGTAGTCTCTACGGATCCAAATACCATCTATGACTATCTCGATATGCATATGAAACTGGTATCCACATCGGAAATGACAACCTTGTTTGAAACCGTAGATACTAATAGTTACCTCCACACCAATTTCAAAATTTCCTCTGAGGGCGAAACCATTTATCTGTTTTCTCCTGATCATTCCTTACAAAGTTCCCTGTATGTCCAATGTGGTGCGCCGGACAACAGCACAGGTCTTTTGCCTGATGCTTCCGTCACTGCCACACTATTTCAAAAAGGAACGCCTAAACTGACCAACAACCTATCTGAACCCTACTCTGGCTATCTTCTTCAACCAGTGTTCTCTCTGGCTCCGGGATTGTATCAAAACATGGTCTATGTAGACATCATGGATCCGAACCCGTCCAATTCCTTTATTCACTATACAATGGATGGCAATGATCCGACACCTTCGTCACCATTGTATACTGGTGAGCCCATTCCCATCTATTACTCAAGTGTCCTGAAGGCAATAGCCTTTGGGGATGGTATATTACCAAGTCCGGTAACTGTCTCTTCCTATCTCCTTGGGGTCAACCATGTGACACCGGTCTTGTCTGTCGTGACTGACCATGCTAACCTTTATGGAACTTCTGGAATATTTGACAATTGGCCATTTGATTGGGAAAGGGCGGCCTATGTTGAATACTTCGATACGACACAGGCATTGATATTCTCCCAGCGTGCGGGGATGCAAATAGATGGAGGACTTGGAGGAAGCAGGGCTCAGCCTCAACATTCATTTCGCGTTGAACTGGACCATTCAGTATTGGGTGATGGCCCCATCGAGTATCCATTGATCCCTAACCGGGCAGAACGCACGAAGTATAGTGAGTTCTACCTGCGCAATGGCAGCAATCAGTACCTGGCCTTTCCCTACAAGGATGCGAGCCAGGTAGAAATGATGGCCGGTGAAACAAATAACTATTATTCCGCATGGAGACCCGTTTCGGTCTATATCAATGGAAACTACTTTGGCTTGTATGAATTGCGTGAAAAACTAAATGAGGAATATTTTGAAACGCTGGAGGACGCATCTGAAGCATCAATAGAAATCCTTTCCCAAAGCTTTTGGTACGGCGGAACTTTGCGCGCTGTAGAAGGTAGTGTAGATCCGTTCTATGACGATTATGATGCGTTCAATGCATTAGATCCCTCAGGTCAGGATTACTGGGATCTGGCAGATCGGTATTTTGATCTGACCTGGTATACCGACTACATCATTGCAGAATCCTGGATATCTAACACAGATTGGCCCGGGAATAACATCAAGATATACCGGTCTGACAAAACCAATAATCGATGGCGCTTCTGTGTGATCGATTTGGAACTTTCACTTCAACCCAATGGATGGACAGATTGCTATGGCGATCACATCAACTATATGTTGACACAGGATCCGGCCAATCCCTATATCAATATTTGGCTCAAGAGCATGCAAAACGAAAAATTCAGAAACTATTTTATCAATCGATTTGCTGATATGATGAATACCACCTATCGTATCGATCGCTTGCTGGCCGTGGAGGAAAGTATGTTCAGTCAGACTGTCCAGGAGATGCCCAGGGAATATGGGCGATGGGGCGATCCGAATAACATCAACCAGCAAATGTCGGACTTCAATGCCCGTCATCATGAATTTCAATTTCAATTGAGTGAAAGAACCACCCAGGTGCGCAATCACATCCAGGCTGATTTAGGCTTGAATGGACAGGTTGCGGTTACCCTTGAGGCTATTCCGCCAGGCTCGGGCAGGATACAAATCAGTACGATCGTGCCTGATTCATTACCGTGGACTGGTGTTTACTTTGATGGCAATCCGGTGGAGATGAAGGCCATCCCAAATCCAGGTTTCCGTTTTGCTTATTGGGATACAAATGCCATACTTCCCTTGCAGGATCCAACGATTTCGCTTAAACTAAATATAACTGCCGATGCAACATTCCAGGCTGTCTTTACGCCTGCAGAAAACCTGGCCAGCATTGCCATCAGCGAGTTAAACTATCACCCTGACAGCACGCGCAATTCCGGAGATTGGCTGGAACTGCTCAATTTTGGAAATGACCAGATCAATCTATCTGCATGGACATTTACAGATGGTCAGCCAGGACATCAGTATATATTTCCAAATGGAACCAACCTGATGCCAGGACAGCGATTGGTGATTGCAGAAGACACCTTAAAGTTCCATCAACAATTTCCTGGTATTCCTGTCTATGGGCCATTGGATTTTGAGTTTAGTAATTCGACAGAGACGCTTTCCATCACGGATGCAACCTCACTCTTGGTCCTATCGCTTACCTATGAGGATGCTGCTCCCTGGCCCAAAGCAGCAGATGGATATGGCAGGACACTTGAACTCCTCGATGCGACGGCCGACGCCGCAATTCCATCAAGTTGGTTTGCAGGATGCATTGGCGGGTCTCCTGGTGCAGCCTTCACACCTTGCACCGAAAAAATCATAGTGAGTGAAATCAATTACAAATCTGCTGCTGACGCAGATGCCGGTGATTGGATTGAGCTGTACAATTCTGGCACCAATGCAACTGATATTTCGGGATGGGTATTCAGTGATAGTGACAATGCGCATTTGTTTTCGATTCCTGCCGGTACCATGCTTCCTGCTGAAGGTTACCTTGTGCTGTATAGTGATGCAGCAAAGTTTGAATCGCGATTTCCTGCAGTCACTAACATAACCGGACCTTTTGAGTTTGGATTGAGTAGCACGGGTGAAGCGCTTCGATTGTTTGATTCATCCGGCAGGCTTTATCAATCTGTAGTGTATGATACTGCGGCCCCATGGCCACAAGGCGCCGCCGGAAACGGTTACACGCTTGAAATAGCTAACCGAACGGGCAATTTTTGTGATGGTGCTACCTGGACTATAGGATGCCTTGAAGGATCGCCTGGTGGGCCGCTGGAAGTGCCATGTGCGACCACCGCAGTAGAAACCATCACCGACAACATACAGACCAGGATTTTTCCTAATCCTACATCAGGAAAATTTACGATTTACATGGAGGCAAATAGCCAGGTACATCAAGAGATTGGTTTAGAAATATTTGATATGGTTGGGTCGAGAATATTTTCGACTCCAGGCATGCACGAAGCGACACCTCTTGAAATAAACCTTTCACAATCTCCTGACGGTCTGTACAGCGTCAGGATATATGTGGATAAGAAAATCATAACACAAAAGATCGTGCTAAATCATAATAGCCATTGAGTCCAGTTACTAAGACTGACTGACCTTATGGCGCAGGATGTAGCTGTCAAGAAAAATCAAGCCCAGGAGTAATATCAGGGCGATTTCAAGAAAATATGCTCCGGGTTCGGTGTGTTCTGTTTCGGCAAGACCAAGGTGATAGCACAATACACCATATCCTGAGTATTGGCCATGCGTATCGGCATCCGGGCGGACCAGGCTGAATATGAGGAAAATAAAACCGGACAGAAGCACCAGCCATGTCATAGGGGGCTTCATCCTGGATGCCCTGACCCCGACAAGCGCCTGTAGGATAAATGTTGGGATCAGGATGATGGAGAAGGTGGGTAGGTAAACGCCGATGCTCAATGCAAGGATGACTGTGGCAACTATTGAGCAAACTGCAAAGATGGCCGTGACTAAATATTTAGAGATCATGCGCTTTAGATTTAAAGGCTTACATCCTGATGATACAGGCCATTTTTTTTAGGTTGGCCTGAGATCTCAGGATTGGAAATCGGGTGCAAGATGGGTATGATTTCCGGTGATTTCAGCCCCCGAAATACAGTGTGGCACACCTAGGTGTGCCACACTGTCGTAACTTATTGAATATCAAAGGCTCCGGAGGTGTTTTAACTAAATTTCAAATTTGCAGTTTTTCAGCTCTATTCGCCAGATATTGCATCAGCGCTGTAGCCGATGATAAGGCAGGAGCTGCAAGCGGATCACTGAATAATACATTGATCGGTCCCTCACCAAAATACAGGCCATCAGACACAAGGAATGAAATCCGTACTGTACCCTTTCCCGGAAATGGACGTCTAGGCGCAGTCCACGGGCCGATCTTGCCAACAATAATCTTGCTATCATTAAAGAGCTGCCGTATGATTTCAGTTGATGTCTGATCAGGAGCATCCCAGATGATCATCTTGCCAGTGTAGTTGATATACCTTGCTGTGCCATCCTGATATGCGGCCAACACATCCAGTCCCTCATCCATCCCAACCTCGACAATCACTGCCAGTAATTCCTTTTGTTCTACAGGATAACCATTTGCGCGGATCAGATGATACGCAAGCAATCGCATGCGGGTTTCAAGTGTGGCGTCAGTCGCAATCTTCAGGAGCTCTTTATGGTCCGCTTCTTTTGCAGTGAGGAATGCCCATGGTAATCCGGCATCATTGGCAGTTCCCTGCTCGATCAGGCCAGGGTCATCTCCAAACAGCAATGCATAGATCGCATTGATCCCATCATCATGGTAGGGCCTTGCAGGGTCAGTTGGAATAGGTGGTATCATTGAAATTCCTTTGAGGCACGAATATAAGAGCAAAGTGCATCCGGCACATCACCTACTGCTTGATGATTTTTCTGATGGATGATTTATCTCCGCAGGATACCTTGGCGATATAACATCCATCTGGATAAGCTGCGAGGGACAATGCCGTAGACTCCTGTGAAATCAGTCTTTCATTGAGCAGGATTCCTGACAAGTCGTAAATCTGTAAGGTACATGAGCTTTGCTGTAAATAAGTCTCAGGGACCATCAAGGCAAACGAGCCAGATGTTGGATTGGGTCGTATCATAACGCCTGGTAGCATGTCTGTATCCTCAGCGCTATTCGATTTACTCTCCTGGTCAATATAAGCAAGCATGAGCTTGACCCACGCTGTGTACTGCAGTCCGCTGGGATGCAACCCATCCCCTGCTACGAGTAACGGCTGCTGCAGGCCGAGTCTCGAGATCGACGTGATGTCAAAGAAAGCGATATGCATGCTGTCCGCCACGCCCCGGCTATAGGCATTGTACTGATCAAGCTCGATGCTGATTTGTGATGGGTTGGAACTTTGCTGGCCAAATGGTGTATATGCATAATCAGGAATGGACACCACGAAAACATGCTCACGGTGTCCTCCGGCATACCGTACTGCCGAATCCAGCAATGCAGGAAATTCGCCGGCGTATTGGATAAAGGGTCTGCCCTGGTATTGGTTATTGACCCCGATCAGCACGGATACCAGATTGTAATTCAGTTCTTCAAGGCGCTTGCCTTTGATCGCATTGAGGAGATTGTCTGTACGCCAGCCGGTGGTGGCGATGATACGCACAGTATCCATATTATATCCACGGACCTCCAAAGAATCTCCAAGTTGTACTGGCCACCTGGCTGAATTGCTGACACTCTGTCCAATAGTATATGAATCTCCCAAGGCAAGCATTCGCACAGGGCCTTCTGGCAATTCAAGTTGACCAAATGCGACAGCAGGAACAAGGAGTGCAAGTATGAGCATCTTCACCATACCAGTTGAAAACAACTATTTGGCTTCAGTGTTTCGCTCACGCCCATAGATGAAATAATAAAACAAGGCTACAAAGCCGCTACCACCAGCAAGGTTACCCAAAATAACAGGGCCAATGTTTTTAAAAAAACCCATCCAGGAAATCACTTCCGTACCAGCTGTTGCCCCATATTCCCATTTCATTAAAAGCCCCATGGGAATAAGGTACATATTGGCTATACTGTGTTCAAAACCAGCAGCTACAAAGGCAGAAACAGGAAATATAATCACCAACATCTTATCCGATACTGATCTGCCAGCCTGGGACATCCATACAGCAAGGCAAACTAAAACATTACATAGCATCCCACTGAAAAAAGCCTGTTGGAAAGACAGATTACATTTGGCTGCCGCGATTTTGGTATAGGCCTCAGCCACCCCTCCCGCATTCATTCTATAGTGCCCTGACAGATATACCAACACAGCAAGCCCAGCCGCTCCTACAAAATTGGCCATGCAAACTATTACCCAGTTTCTCAATACTTCATGCATGGAAATCTTTCCATCAGCCCAGGCCATCACTAGTAAATTATTGCCGGTAAACAATTCAGCCCCTGCTATAACGACCATGATCAGGCCCATTGAGAATACCAAACCTCCCAGTATCCTGCTTAGTCCGAAACCCAATGAAGTGTCAGAGACAACCAGTACAGCATACATAGCTCCCAACCCTATAAAAACACCTGCAAGGATACCCAGCATGATCATTGGCATCAATGGCAACCGGGCTTTGGCAACACCTATATTTTCTACTTTCTCCGCAATCTCGCGTGGAGAAAAAGCATCTGATCCGAATATCGTATTCATACCTGCTACCTGATGTTTGAGTAATTCAACTAAAGATACAGCTTAGTCGCCGCAGGGGTATCCGAAATAAAAACTGCGTGATTTGATATATGGATTAAACATATCAAAGCACACAGCCTGATCATTTGCACCCTGCAGTGCAGGTATAGGCTTTACTAGAAATTGACCTGGGCCTGTAGTCGCAACAAGTTTCCTTCCTGGTGATTTTCCTGAAGTTGGTGGTCTTCAAACCTCCGGTCAGAGATGGTATACATCGCCACAAACTCAAGGGTCTTGTTTGGCTGCCATTCTAAGCCGACTTCAAACTCCTTGACATCATAGCTCCTTGCATCCCTTTCATGCTTCTTGCCCCCATCGTAAACCTGGTAGCGGGCGAAGGGGAAGATTACCATTTTATTCAGATCCAGTTTATAATTGACCATGACATACCCACCACTAAGGTTTTGTACTTCGATGGAATCAGTCGTCTTGTTGTACTCCGGTCCCCGTCCGACATTGTATTCCACCTGGAAGCCAAATGGCTTTGGGTACATCACCAATGATCCAGCTACCCTTTCGTCGGTGTAGGTCGCATCCGCATTGATTTTCACACCGGCTGACTTTTGATCTGCAGGGATAGTATATTTTCCAGTATACGCCTGGATCCCAGGCTCAAAAATCTGGCCCTTCCATTCAAATGGATAGGTCACACGGCCCACCACATGCAGGTTGTCATTGAGCTCTGGTTTGTTTGCAGTCTGACCATTGTACACGCCAAATCCAAAAATACCGTAATCGCCACTGCCTTTGAGGCCATCCTTGACCAGGCTTGAAAACAAAGCTCTTTTCTCCTTAGGTGCCCAGTAAAACAAGGCAGCAAGGTCTCGCTCGTTGGACAGCGCACTATTCAGCGGATCACTGCGGTCCAAAGGAAGCCTGTTCTGGCTGGACTGCAGAATCTCAAAGCCATAAGGAATCTTACTCTGCCCGAGGCGCAACCTGAATTCATTATCATTATCAAATCCAATATCAACATAAGCATCCCTGAGTTGTGCAAATTGAAGGCTGGTCGAACTGGCTGCACTGGCAAAATCAGGTTGGAGATAGAAATAAATCTTCTTTGTGATCTGGCCATACAAGATGACCCGCATACGGCGTAAAAACAAACCACCATCCTCGCCCCATGACTTGTCACACTGCTCACATTTCAATTTATCATTTGTTTCCAGCAATCGGTTATACCGAAACTGCATATACCCGCGGATGTGCAGGTTATCGTACCAGTTGGTCTTCTTTTCTACAGGGGCTTCAGGTTTGGTTTCAGCAGGGACTTGTGCATTTGCGACGAGGAGTGTGGAAGCAAAGACAAAAGAGAGGAGTATCCGGACTTTACGCATAACAGATGACATTAAAGATGAAAAGTGAATTGAGCTGGTTGACTTATATCACGTGTTTAAAGCATCATTACAGTAAAGTGAAAGAGAATTTACACTCTTCCGCATTGTTGCCGTCCCAAAGATACTCGAATGCGATACGGAACAATGGGTGTCCTGCCTGCCCTTCATTCATCTTTGTCCATATTGCCAGGGGCTACAGAACTTTAAAATCAGGCTTAGTTGCTTCGAAATAAGGGATTAATATATTTTCTATTCGCTTCTATTTCAACAGGTTAATATATAGGTTGGGAGCAACAGAAGAACTATGCCGCGTGATCAAAGACAAAAGACTATGTAAACACAATGTAAACTACACTCGCTATTCTTGGAGAAGAAATCCGGCTATGTAAATAGAATTTTACAATGGTATTCTTGGTTGA
>WBZX01002507.1_pt1 | contig 12403 bp, 13 predicted proteins | sample 5204211 | NCBI WGS metagenome assembly WBZX01 (sample SAMN12344362, study PRJNA552823) | activated sludge metagenome | biome: Activated sludge suspended growth; feature: Nitrification reactor; material: Wastewater; isolation source: activated sludge from nitrification reactor of wastewater...
GTCGACCTCGATGTTGGGCGTGGCCGTTCCCAGGACCGACCAGGCGTCGTCGGTGCCGAGGAGTCGCACGAGCACCGTGGTCACGGGGCCGTCGGCACGGGGACGGACCTCGACCTCGCCGGACCGACTGTCGCCCTGGAGGAACTCGCCGACGACGGGATCGGTGAAACCGACGAACTCGGTCGCGAACGTCGTTGCCGCCTCGACGGGGTCGGTGAAGCGCCGACCCGACGACGGCGCCGGCCAGACAGCTGCGTCGGTGGCAGAGGGGTCGACGGGCGTTGTGGTCGCCGGTGTCGACGTGGTCGTGGTGATCGCCACGGACGTGGTGGTCGGGGCAGCGGACGTCGTGGTTGCGGTGCTGACGTCTTCGTCGTCGTCGGCCAGCACGCCGATGACGAGTGCGACGATGGCGAGGACCGCCACGGCGACCGCTGGTGCGATCACCCGGATCCAGCGCGAGCGCCGGGCCCGGTCGTTGCGGTCGTTCGGGTCGGTCATGTCGTTCACAGCGTTTCCCATCCTGCGGCACGCGCCGCCTCGTCGATGGTCAGCTCGAGAGCGGTGGTCGTCGACACGGTCGTCGCCTCGGGCCACGGCGCGAACAGCGCCGCCATGGCGGCTGCCACCTCGGGGGTCGCCTCGGAGGGGTCGGTCCCGCGGTCGAGGCGCTCGCGGATTCGCTGATCGCACACCGCCTGCGGCGCACGGCACTCGATCTCGACGAGGTCGGCACCGTTCCGTTCGGCGAGCTCCCTGACCTCGTCGCGGTGGGCGGAGCCCGACCACGTGGCGTCGATGATCACCTGTTCACCGCGGCGCAGCAGGCGTTCGGCCCGGCACAGGGTCTCCTGGTAGACGGCGTCGACGCCGACGGGGGAGTAGCGGTCGGCCGTCGAGACGAGCGCACCGCTCGTCATCTGGTTGCGGATCTCGTCGGTGCGGAGCACAACGGCCCCGGCACGGTTGCCGAGTGCTGCGGCGACGGTCGACTTCCCCGTGCCCGGAAGCCCACCGACGACCACGAGCCGGATCCGGGCGCGTTCGAGGTGCTCGAGGCACAGTTGCTGCAACTGGGCGATGTCGTCGGTGCGCTCACCGGTCTGGGCCGCACGGAGCGTCGCGACCTTGGCTCGCACGTGGGCCCGGTAGGCGATGTAGTGGTCGGCGAGCGACGCCGACCAGTTCTCGGCGGAGAACTCGCGGTAGTCGGCGAGGAAGCGCGCCGCGACGTCGGGGTGGCCGAGCCGTTCGAGGTCCATGGCCAGGAACCCGACGTCCAACAGGACGTCGCCCCAGCGGAGCCCGGCGTCGAAGTCGAGACAATCGAGGATCCGCGGTCCGTCGTCGAGCAGGAAGATGTCCTCGGCCTGGAGGTCGCCGTGGCCGTCGCGGACGTGACCGCGGGAGATCCGGCGTTCGAGCAGCGGGCCGCGGCCGTCGAGGAACCGCAGCGCGAGCTGCTCGATCCGCGCCTGCACGTCCGGATCGAGGAGGTCGCCGACGAACGGGGCCATTTGGGCGAACCCGTCGGTCCAGTTGCGTCGAACCGCGGCCGGCTCCGCGCAGTAGGTGTGCGACGGCCCGGTCGTCGTCCGACCGTGCAGGACCGCGACGTCCCGGGCAACGGCCCGGATGGCGTCGGTCACGTCCTCGCCACGGTCGAGGCAGGCTCGCAGCTTGCGATCCTCCGGGAGCCGACGCATCACGACCATGTGGTCGCACACACCACCTTCGGTGTCGCCGATCTCGGCCACTCCGAGGTACACGTCGGGGGCCAACCTGCGGTTGAGTTCGACCTCGTTCTCACAGGCCTCGGCCCGTGCCTCGGGCGTGCTGAAGTCGAGGAACCCCAGATCGACGGGCTTCTTGATCTTGTAGGCGCGATCGCCGAGGAAGACCACGACGGCGGAATGGGTCTCGGCGATCCCGGCCGGGAGGAGCTCCGGGGTGGGCCCGGGAGGTGCGCCGGGGGCGGTGCCGGGACCGGTCGCGGTGGTCGGGACGTCCATGCCCCGAGTCTGCGCCCCGGTGGTCGGCGGACCCAGGGTCCAAGGTCACCGATGGGCCCGAGCGCCCACACCGGGGACCTTCGACCCTGGGTCCGAGCGGCGCTGCGAGGGACGATCACGTGAACCGACCCGGGGAGACGCCGCGTGCCCGACCAAGAACGCCCGACGAGGCGACGGCCCCGCGTGACCCTGGCGCGCGGTGGCGCAGCGCTCGCAGTGGCGGTGCACGGTCTCGCTCACCTCGCGGTCTACCCCCTGTCGGGTTCGGTCGATCCCGATGTCGATCCGTCTCGGTTCTGGGTGCCGCTGTCGCTCGCCCGGGACACCTCCGGATGGGCGGCCCGGATCCTGCTCGTGGTCGCGGTCGTGGGCTTCCTCGCCACCGGCCATCAGCTCGCCGCCGGCCGGCGGCCGACCGGTTGGACGGTGCCCGCGGCGGGAGCGTCGATGTGTTCGATCGCCGCCGTTGTGGTGTTGTGGGACGACCTGCACCCCCGACCCGAGGCGCTGTGGGTCGGTGGTGTCGTCAGCGCGGTCGTCCTCGTCGCCGTCGTGGCGACGCTCGTCGGCGGTCACCGCGCCGTCGAGCCCGGTCACACGGTCGAAGGTCCTGGCGTGATGCGGGGGACCTTCGACCCTGCCGCGCCCGCCGAACCGGGCGCACCCTTGGGGGACACACCCAGGAGGTAGGACCATGAAGATCACCGACGCACTACGCAAGACCGGCCTCTCCATCGGCCCGGGGTGCACGTTGCGGCAGGCCGCTGAGCTGATGGAGTGCAATGCCGTGGGTGCACTCGCCGTCGTCGAGGACGACCGGGCGGTCGGTGTCGTCACCGACCGCGACCTGGTCCGTCGGGCGGTGGCCCGTGGCATCGCGCCCGACGCCCGCGTCGACTCGGTCATGAGCTCGCCGGTCGTGTCGATCGCCGATGACGCCGACCTCCACGACGCAGTCGCGGTGTTCGGTCGGAAGGCGGTCCGTCGGCTCGTCGTCGAGCGCGACGGCCGATTCGTCGGTGTCTTGTCGGCGGACGATCTGCTGATCGACCTGGCGTCGGATCTGGCGGCGGTGGTTCGCCCGATCGGTGCCGAGGTGCTGTTCGGGCACCGCGACAGCTCGGTCCCCGCAACCACCTGACGCGGGGCTCACGCTGGGGCTCACGCTGGCCTGTCGGCGCCGCTCGCGCCGGCGCCCGCAGGAGATCGTCAGCCGAGGGTGCGTCGGGCCGCTTCGACGACCAGCCGTCGTTCCGCGACGGCGATCGCCCGGCGCGCCGGGGCCACGGCGTCGGGGGTGACCGAGATGGAGTCGATGCCGTAGCGGACGAGGTGCTCGGCGAACTCGGGTCGGTTCGACGGCGCCTGCCCGCAGAGCGAGGCGGTGATGCCCGAGGCGTGGGCGGCGGTGATGATCCGCTCGATGGTGTCGAGGACCGCGGCGTCGCCCTCGTCGAAGAGTTCGACACACGTCTCGGAGTCACGGTCGACGCCGAGTACGAGTTGGGTCAGGTCGTTCGATCCGATCGAGACGCCGTCGATGCCGAGGGCCGCGTACTCGGGGATCCGGTACGCGACCGACGGCACTTCGGCCATCACCCAGCGTCGCAGGCCGCGTTGGCGCCCGAGCGGGGAGGCGTCGACCAGTTCGAGGCACTGCTCGAGCTCCCACAATGTGCGGACGAACGGGATCATCAGGTGCAGGTTCGGAGTCTCCTCCCGCACCCGAGCGAGCGTCTCGAGCTCGAGGCCGAACAGGTCGGGTTCGGTCACGTAGCGGTAGCAGCCGCGCCATCCGATCATCGGGTTCGCTTCGACCGGTTCGTAGGCCGCGCCGCCGACCAGGCCCCTGAACTCGTTGGTGCGGAAGTCGAGGCTCCGGTAGACGACCGGACGGTCGCCGAAGGCCCGTGTGACGGTGAGGAGGGCGTTCGACATGGCGGAGACGAACTCCTCGCGACCACCACGGGCGAGCATCGCCATGGGGTGCTCACCGTGCAGGGCGTCGGTGGCCATGAGCTCGGCCCGGAGCAGCCCAACGCCGTCGACGGGGAGTTGTGCGGCGGCTTCGGCCTGGGAAGCGATCGCCAGGTTCACGTAGACCCGTGTGGCGAGCGGTTCCTCCCGGGCGAGGGTGATGGGCTCCGCGGCATCGGCGTGGACGGCCACGAGCGCGGTTGAGCGTTCGGGAGCGGCGATGGCCGTCGCGGCGGCCCGAACGGTCCCGAGCCGACCGTCGACGGTGACGAGGTCGCCGTCGTGCAGGACGCTCGATGCAGAGCGGGTCCCGACCACGCAGGGCACCCCCAACTCGCGGGTCACGATGGCGGCATGGCAGGTCCGCCCGCCGCTGTCGGTCACCACGGCGGCGGCGCGACGCATCACCGGCACCCAGTCGGGACTGGTCGTCGGCGCGACGAGCACCTCGCCGTCGAGCAGCAATCCGCCGTCGCTCGGCGAGTGCAGGATGCGGACGCGGCCGCGAGCCGTGCCGGCCGACGCTCCGAGCCCCGACACGAGGACCGCACCATCGGCCGCGACCGGGCCTGCCGCGTCGCCGTTCGTCGGCGCTGCCGTTGTGCCGGGGGTCGTGATGGGCCGGGACTGCACGATGAACATCGTGTCCGCGTCATCGGTGCCGTCGGGCCCGACCGCCGTCGGTGCGATGACCCACTCGACGTCCTGGGGGCAGCCGTAGTGGGCGGCGATCTGTTCGCCCAACCGTGCCAGTTCGAGGACTTGATGGTCGGCCAGGACCGGTCCGGCGTCGCGGTCCGGCAGGTCGATCTGTTCGACCCCGCCGCCGGCGCGCCGTTCGAGCGCGACGTGTTGGGCGCCGCGACGGGTCGTGGCGACACGGTGGGTACCCGTGTCGACCACGTAGGTATCCGGTTCGACGAGCCCGCTCACGACCGCTTCGCCGAGGCCCCGGGCCGCTTCGATGACGAGCTTGCCGACCCCCGGGTCGGCCGGGTCGTCGGTCAGCATGACGCCGGCGGCGACGGCCGGGACGAGACGCTGCACCACGACCGCGATGGTGGGCTCCTCGCCCATGCCGCGGTCGGCGCGGTAGGACAGGGCGCGCTCGGAGAACAGTGACACCCAGCAGTCGAGCACACGCTGCCGGACGGCTTCGGTCCCGATGACGTTGGCGAACGAGTCGTGCATCCCGGCGAACGACGCCGCCGCGGTGTCCTCGCTGGTCGCTGACGACCGCACGACGACGGCGCCCTCGTCTCCGGCCAGATCGCGGTAGGCGCTGTCGACGAGCGCGGCGAGATCGGCGGGGATCCCGGCCGATCGGACCGTGGCGCGCAATCGTTCGACCGTGGCGGCCAGGTCGGCGACCTCGCCGGCGAACACCGCTGCGGCCGCCCGACGGAGCTCGTCGCGCACCCCCGCCCGCTCCATGGCGGAGCGGTAGGCGTCGGCGGTGACGACGAAGCCGTCGGGCACGGGGAGGCCCGCTGCGGTCAGCTCACCGAGGTTCGCACCCTTGCCGCCGGCGCGGGCGACGTCGTCGCTGCGTAGCGTGGCGAACCGGCAGATGGGTGGCGCCCCCGTCTCCGAACTGACCGGGGGAGCGGAACTCGGGGTCGGAGGCGCCATCTCTCCAGGGGACACCCCGCCGACGGATCGAGGTAGAGGCCTAGGTCCCGGATCCCGGACGTGGCGGTCCGGACCTTCGGCCCTGTCGTTCGACGACGGTCGGGTGCACGCTGGTGTCGACCGTCGAAAGGACCACCATGACCGACCAGAGCAGCTCCAGCGATCCCGTGACCACCGACCCCGAGAGCCAGGACGTCGCCGAGATGTTCGACGAGGAGGCGCTCGGCGGCGACGAGGTGGCCCCGCACCACCAGGAGCTCCTCGCCCCCGACCTCGGCGGCTCGGACGAGACCGCCGAACTGGTCGCATCGTTCGATGACGCCGAGGGCCCGATCGGCCCCGAGGACGCCGCGCTCCACATCGAGGACGAGCGCAGCTGAGCCGTCGTCAGCGCTTGGTGGTGACCCGGGTGCGAAGTTCGTCGGCCGTGGCGTCAACGGCGGCGACGAAGGATCGTCCCAGCTGTCGTGCGTCCTCCCGCACCGCCTCGTCGGCGTACGCGTCGGTGATGGCCTCGACGGTCTCGTCGATCACCGAGCGGAGCTTCTCGAGGCCGGCACGTTCGCAGACCTCGTCGTCGGACAGCTCCTCCTCGGCGTGGAGCTTGAGCTTGAGGCACAGCGCCGAGAGGTGGTCGCCGACCTGGGTCCATGCAGTCTTGGTGTCAGTCATGCCCCGAGCCTGCGCTCGATGTGACGGAGCGGGAAGGGTCGTTGGTCCCGAGGAACCTCACCAGTTCACGGTGTAGGTGTAGTAGCTGCGCCCTGTCGTCCCGGGCGACGTGATCGCCACCGCGAAGCAGGTGCCGCGTGGGAGTGGCTGGGTCACGAGCACGTCATCGGAGCCGTCGACGGTCAGCGTCGCCACGGCACCCCCGGCCGCATCGGTCACGTCGACGCGGAACGGGTGCACGAGGTCGAAGCCCCACTCGCCGAGGGTGACGGTGATCGGCCCGCCGTCGGCGTTGCAGGCGACCATGTGGCCCTCGAAGTTGCCCGACGACGGTTGGTAGCGGGCCTCGCCCTGGAACGGAGGAGTGAACCCCACAGCGGGGGTGCAGGCGACGAGCGCGAGCACGGTGACAGCGAGCAGTGCCCATCGTCGGGGGGTCACGTCGAAGGTGGTCCGGCGCTTCGGTCGGATCGGGCCCGTCGTGTGTGGATCGCTCATGTCGTTGCTCCCGTTCCGTGGATGAATCGTTCGAGGAACCGACCGTTGGGCATGTCGCCCGACGGCGTCGGATGCCAGGCCAGTGGGGCGTCGGTGCCGGGCACGACGACATCGGCGTCGGTCGTGTCGTCATGGATCCGGAGTTGTGGCCATGCCACGGTGCGTCCGTCGCCTGCCGTCGCGGTGCGTGGGCCCCCGCTGTAGACGACCTGTGAGGTGCCGGGCAGGAAGTAGCCGACGTGGAACTCGGATCGGGTGGGCGGGACGAGGCTCGTGTGGACGTCGATGACCTTGGTGTGCCCGCCGCCGATCGGGAGCGTCTCGAGCGACGTCGCGGCCACCGGCGGGGTGCCGGTGCTTCGGCTGATCCGGAAGATCAGTGCTCGACCGGCCGACGACCAGCCGAGCGGCAGGATCGTGGACGACGGGTCCTCCAGCACGGTGGTGGGCGTCGATCCGCCCGACGCCGCCAGTCGCTCGAGCCGCGTGCCGTCCCGTGCCGTGGCGAGGTTGACCGGGTAGAGGATCGACGCCGAGTCCGGCGACCACACGGTGAGTGAGCTGACGATCATGGCGCCGCTGACGGAGCCGGCGAACGAGTTCCACGTGGTGGTCACGCCGTTGAGGCGGGTGCACGAGGCGTCGAGTGCGTAGATCGTGATCGTCGTCCGGATCGAGTTCGCGTCCGGATCGGCGAATCGCGTGAAGACGGCCAGCTTGCCACCGTCGGGCGACGGGATGGCGGCCGAGGTTCGTGGCATCGGCCCTGTCGTGGACAGGTTGGCGAACGTGCACGATCCGCCGGCGCCGGTGACCACGTAGGTCGTCGTTCCGCCGGTCACGGTGGTGGCGGTCGTGACCCCTTCGCCGGCGAAACCGTTCCAGGGGAATCGAGCGGTGCCGTCGGGGAAGACCGGGAAGCCGTACGACGCGTAGGCGCCGCCGGCAGTCGGGGTCAACGGGAGGTAGGGCGTCTCGACCGGTGTCGGACCGTCGGTGACCCCGTCGAGCAGGGTGAACCGTGCATACGCCTCGTGGTAGGTGCCGTTCTCGTCGGTCGTGCCGCCGGTGTCCTGCACCCATTGGAGCCCCGTCCCCGTCGGCAGCGACAGGTCGGCCGCCGGTGGGACGCACGCGGACATCAGCGCGAGCGCGAGCACGGACGTCGTCGCCAGCCGTCGAGCCGACCGACGGGGAGACCGCTCACGAGGCGTTCGGGGGAGACCCATGCCGCCCATCACGAGACCTCCGCCGGGAGGTGCGGTGTCGCGACCAGGTGTTCCTCGAACCAGCCGCGGGCCGCCTCGGCGGCTCGTTGGAGCGCTCCAGGTTCCTCGAACAGGTGGGTCGCGTCGTCGATCAGCAGGAGCAGGTGGGCACAGCGGAGCTGCGGCAGGAGGCGATGATGGAGGTCGACCACCGGAGTGTCCCGGGCGCCGACCACGAGGAGTGTCGGTGCGGTGACCTCCGAGATGAGCTCGCCGGCGAGATCGAGCCGACCCCCACGGGACACGATGGCGGAGATCCCGTCACCGAGGGCCGCTGCTGCCACCATCGCTGCAGCCGCCCCGGTGCTCGCCCCGAAGTATCCGATCGGGAGGTCGGCGACGTCGGGATCCCGCCGGATCCACCGGGTGACGGCCACGAGGCGATCGGCGAGTAGTTCGACATCGAACACGTTCTCCCGCTGCCGCTCCTCCTCATAGGTGAGGAGGTCGAAGAGGAGGGTGCCGAAGCCGGCGTCGTTCAGGATCGAGGCGACCATCCGGTTCCTCGGGCTGTGGTGGCTGCTCCCGCTGCCGTGGGCGAACACGACGAGGCCGTGCGGCCGGGCGGGGATCGTGAGATGCCCACCCAGGCGGACGGGCCCGATCGGGATCGTGATCTCGGCGTCGCGGCCCCCGATGACGTCGACAGCGCCGCCGGCGACGAGCGGCTCGTCGGCCGGATCCCGGTCGGACCGCTCCAGGCAGTCGGCGACCTCCTCGTCGGTGGTCTGGGTGAAGCGGGCGTAGAACTGGCCGACCGAGTGGAAGGGATCGGGGGTGACGACCGCGACGTACTCGTCGGCGGAGTCATCCATCGCCGTGTCCCAACCGGGCGGTGCCACCGGGACGGCCAGCACGATGCGTGCGGCGCCCGCTTCCCGAACTGCGGCGCACGCGGCGCGGGCGGTCGCCCCGGTCGCCACCCCGTCGTCCACGATGACCACGGTGCGTCCTTCGAGCGGTACGCGGGTCCGGCCGATCCGGTAGAGGCCCAGTCGGCGCTGCAGCTCGGCCTCTTCGCGGGCCAGGACCGAGGCCACTTCGTCCGGTGTGATCCGGAGTCCGTCGACGACATGGCGATCGACGACCTCGACGCCACCCTCGGCGATGGCGCCCATGGCGACCTCGGGTTGGTAGGGGACGCCGAGCTTGCGCACGAGGAGGACGTCGAGGGGTGCACCCAGGTGTCCGGCGACCTCGGCGGCGACGACGACACCGCCGCGGGGCAACCCGAGCACGACGGGTCGATCCTCGCCGAGGTGGTCGAGATGTCGCGCCAGCAACCGGCCGGCCTCGATTCGATCGGTGAACCTCATGGTGACTCCTCCGTTCGACGGACCCTCACTGCAGGATCGTCCCGTTGGCGGTGTGATGGAAGGGCCGATGGTCCCGCCGGCTCAGCCGGCGTGGCGGACCGACAGCGCTGCGTGCTCGAGCGCGACCCGCGCCAGCTGCACGGCGCGGCGGGCACGGGAGCGGGCACCCGCGAGATCGTCGGTGTCGCTGATCTCGGCGGCGACCCGGCGCATCTCGGTTGCCGTTCCGGCGATTCGACAGGTGACGCTGGTGGCCCGGTCGCGAGGACGCATCGCCCCGAGGCGGGCACGGATGACCTCGTCGTCGAGCCACACCTCGGCGGAGGTGGCGACCAGTTCGATCGCGGCGACGAGGCCCTGGAGGTCGGTGGCGGCGTCGACGGACAGGCGCGCTCGGGCCACGGTCATCTCCAGCCGGATCGTGACGAGCAGCTCGGTGAGGTCCTCGTCGCCCGACTGCCGTCCCGACGTGGGGGAGGCGCCGGCGTCCACCGCGGCACACGCGGCGTCGAGCGCTGCCAGGACCTCGGCGAGCGAATCGTCCAGGCTCGCCGTCGTCAGATCGATGAACGCGTTCATCTCTCGACCGCTCTGAGGAGCGCCGAGACCGCCGACCGAACATCGTCGACGACCACTCGGGCGTGGTCGCGGAGCTCGTCGGACCATGCCGTGTCGTGTGTCCGGAGGGTCGAGATCAGCTCGGAGAGGTGGTCGCCGGCCTCCTCGAAGTCCTTGAGCGCGCCGGTGACCGCGTCGTCGACCTCCATCTTGCCGAGGCGCGCCTGGACGACCAGGTCCTGGGCTCGGGCCCGCCAGGAGGCCGCGACCTCATCGAGCGTCTCGCCGAGTTCTCGGGGCGAGCTCGCGATGCGGAGACGCCGCGAGGCGGCGGCGATGATCTCGGCCTCCAGCTCGACGACGGCCTCGTTCGCGTCCGCGGCCTTCTGGAGGAGGCGGGCGTCGCCCTCCGTTGCGGTGCCCAGGCGCCGGAGCCGTGCTGCGGCGTCGGTCAACTCCTGGTGTGCCCGAATGACGGCGTCGGCGATCGTTCCGATCTCGTCGGGCCGACGTGCGGCCGGGTCGGTCGGGACCGTCGGGACCGTCGGGACGGTGGGATCGGTGGTCGTGCGGCTCATGCTGAGCTCCTTGCCGGTTCGGCGTCCAGGGGTACGAAGACCTCGGTGCGCCAGGTGGAGGGGTCGGGTTGTTCGGTCGGATCGGTGAGGTAGAACTCCCACGGATCGGTGCTGGTGGTCGTGCCGTGTTCCTCGGCCCAGGTGGCGATTCGTTCATAGGCCTCGGCCACCCCGTCGTAGGGGCCGACGTGCACGGTCACGGCGACCGGCCCCGCCGGCAGCGTTGACGGGGCGACGCCGTCGTCGTCGGGCTCGACGGCCCGGTCGGTCGGGAATCCTGCCTCGACGTGGAACCGGTGGTTGCCGACAGGGAAGTACCGGGCGAACGGCGGACCGACGGGCGTGACGCCCTGGGCGCCGAGTGTGGCGGCGACACGACCGAACGCCGCGGAGATCCACGGTCCGATCTCGGGCAGGTCGACGGTCCCGGCGCTCACTGCCGTGATCTGCTCGTCGAGGTCGCGTCGGTCGACGGCCAGCGAGCCCGCGTCCTCGGGAACGAGTGCGTCGAGATCGTTGTGCACCGGGTCGGCCATGGCCTGCTCCTTCATCGGGCGGGTCGGGTCCCGCGGTTGGTGTCCGGACGGGCAGCTCCGCGTGTGCCCCATCTCGATGATCAGGCCCGGGCCGCCGTCCGGCCAGGGACGTAGGTCCCGTCGTGGGTCAGCTGAAGCGACCGGGATGCCCGACCTTGTCGGCGCGGGGTCGCGACCGGGGAGCCGACGTGGGGATGTTCACCGTCGGGGGCGGCGGGAGATGCCGATGCCCGGGCGCGTGTGCGACGTCGGTGGGCAGGTCGATCTCGGTCGCGTCGAGCGGATCGTCGAACTGCGGCGGCTCGACGGCGTCCTGGAGCGCGGCGATCGCCGCCCGGCGGTTGTTGCGCCGATACTGGATCGTTCCGTAACCGAGGATGCCGGTGAGCGCGGCGACGATCGCCGCCCGCCGAGAGGTTGGCCAGCTGGTGCCCATGAGGGTGCTCCTTTGTGCGTCGGGTCGACGGCGTCCGCTGACGAACCCCGTCGAGTCCACCCTTCGCCTCGGCGGGTCCGTGCGGCAGGGCCGAAGGTCACGCGCCCGGTGGTGCGCCGGCGAGCCCCATGCCGGCGGCTGAGGCCCGAGGGCGTCGAGCCTGAGCCGAAATCCAGGCAGATAGTGACGCGGAGCGGCACAATCTGCATGGATTTGCACGTGTCCGTCTTCGTTTTGGCGGCCTCACCGCCGTCGCCGTCGAGCCCGTCCGGAACAGCGTGGTCATCCCGACCGGGCGCTCGACGGGGCAGGATGGCGCCGTGACCGACGAGACCAGCGACACGACCGACTCGACCCACTCGACCGACCTCACCCGCGACCGATCGCTGCAGGGCTACTGGCCGTCGCCGTGGCCCGCCGAGGACGCCGGGCCGACGCGCCCGGGCTGCAACCCCGATGTCGGCGGACCGTCGTTCGGGTCGGCGCCGCCCGCCGTCGTCTTCCGGGAGGCGATCGCGTCCACGATGGTCGTGCTCCGTGACCCCGGCGAGGTGTACGTGCTCTGCCACTCGGTCGGCCCCGACGCGGTCGGTTGGGTCGAGCGTATCGACCCGGTCACGCTCGAACCCGTCGCCCGTTCCATCGATCTCCCGGCCGGGCCGGTGTGGCCGGGTGGTCTCGCTGCGCACGCCAACGGCTCGCTCTACGTCGTGTTCGGTCGGTACGCCCACCGGCTCGACGCCGATCTCGCAGTGCTGGCGTCGTGCCGACTCCCTCGCGACCGGCCCTACAACAGCTTCGTCGTCCTTGCCGACGGTCACCTCGTGACGAAGGACTTCGGCGGGGTGCTCCCGGGGGAGGACCCCGATCGAGTCGCCCAACCGTGCGAGCTGGTCGTCCTCGAGCCGGATCGTCTCGAC
>WBZX01002508.1_pt1 | contig 12395 bp, 10 predicted proteins | sample 5204211 | NCBI WGS metagenome assembly WBZX01 (sample SAMN12344362, study PRJNA552823) | activated sludge metagenome | biome: Activated sludge suspended growth; feature: Nitrification reactor; material: Wastewater; isolation source: activated sludge from nitrification reactor of wastewater...
CATCAAGAGCTCCGGCATGGGCGGACGCTCATGACCATACCGAGAATGCGCATCCGCGGCAACATCCCGAATGCCCTCACCCCTCACACCGACAGCATCTCCCTCACCCGATTGGTCTCCATCTCATCCCCGCGCCCGGCGCTGATGATCTCGCCGCGTTCCATCAGCAGGTAGTGGTCGGCCAGGGAGCGGGCGAAGTCGTAGTACTGCTCCACCAGCAGGATAGCCATCTCGCCGGTTTCGGCGAGGGCGCGGATGGCGCGCTCAATGTCCTTGATGATGGAGGGCTGGATGCCTTCGGTGGGCTCGTCGAGGATCAGCAGCTTGGGCCCCGGGGCCAGGGCGCGGCCGATGGCGAGTTGTTGCTGCTGGCCGCCGGACAGGTCGCCGCCGCGGCGGCGCATCATCTGCTTGAGCACCGGGAACATCTCGAAGATGCGGGTGGGCACCTCGCTGCCCGCCGGCCGGGTGGCGAGGCCCATCAACAGGTTCTCCTCGACGGTGAGGCGCGGGAAGATCTCGCGCCCCTGGGGCACATAGCCGATGCCGGCGCGCACACGGCCATAGCTGGGCGCCCGGGTGATGTCCTGCCCCCCCAGCTGGATGCTGCCGGTGGCGGCGGGCACCAGGCCCATCAGGGTCTTGAGCAGGGTCGTCTTGCCCACCCCGTTGCGCCCCAGCAGGGTTGTGACCTTGCCCATGGGCACGTCAAAGCTGACATTGCGCAGGATGTGGGAGCCGCCGTAATACTGGTTCAGGTTGGTGACGGTGAGCATGGTGTGTTCCTTGTTGGACGTTCGGCTTGGCGCGCGTGAAGGAATCGAGCCGCGCAGCAGGTTCATTCACGCACGCTCAGCGGCCAAGATAAACCTCGATCACCCGCGGATCGGCCTGCACGGTGGCCAGGTCGCCTTCGGCCAGCACCGAGCCTTCGCACAGCACCGTGACCTTGCCGCCCAGGGCTTCGACGAAGGCCATGTCGTGCTCGACGACCATCAGCGAGTGCTTGCCCTTGAGGCTCACGAACAGTTCGGCAGTGCGCTCGGTCTCGTCGTCGGTCATGCCGGCGACGGGTTCGTCCAGCAGCAGCAGCTTCGGGTCCTGCACCAGCAGCATGCCGATTTCCAGCCACTGTTTCTGGCCGTGGGAGAGCAGCCCGGCGGGCCGGTCGGCCTGGTCGGCAAGGCGGATCTGCCTGAGGGTGTCGGCGATCTTGTCCAGGTCGTCGCCAAACAGGCGGGCGAACAGGCTCTTCTTCACCCGCTTGTCGGTCTTCAGGGCCAGCTCCAGGTTCTCGAACACCGAGTGGTTCTCGAAGATGGTGGGCTTCTGGAACTTGCGGCCGATGCCGGCGTGGGCGATCTGCGGCTCGGTGAGGCGGGTCAGGTCGATGGTCTGGCCGAAGAAGGCCTTGCCCGAGTCGGGCCGGGTCTTGCCGGTGATGACGTCCATCATGGTGGTCTTGCCCGCCCCGTTGGGGCCGATGATGCAGCGCAGCTCGCCGGTATCGATCTGCAGGGACAGCTTGTTGAGGGCGCGGAAGCCGTCAAAGCTCACCGTGATGTCATCCAGGTAGAGCATGACCCCGTGGGAGAGGTCGAGCTCGCCGGGCTTCAGCACGTGGCCGGTGTTGGCGGCCCCGTCCCAGTGTTCCTGCTGGCCGTCGGCCGGGGCGTTGCGGGAGATGGAGGATTCGACACGCATGCTCAGGCTCCTTTGGCGGCAGTGCCGTTGGGGATCTTCGACTCGCTGACAGGAGCGCGGGGCGCGGGATCGGCGCGGGACGCCGCAATGGCCGCCTTCTCGGCCCGGCGGGCCTTGATCTTTGCCCACAGCCCGACCACGCCCTGGGGCAGGTAGAGGGTGACGAGGATGAACAACAGGCCCAGGAAGAACAGCCAGTATTCCGGGAAGCTGGTGGTGAACCAGGTTTTGGACAGATTGACGATGCCCGCGCCCAGCACCGGCCCGACCAGGGTGCCGCGACCGCCCACCGCCACCCAGATGGCGATCTCGATGGAGTTGGCCACCGACATCTCGGAGGGGTTGATGATGCCCACCTGGGGCACGTAGAGCGCACCGGCCAGACCGCACAGCATGGCCGACAGGGTCCAGATGAAGAGCTTGTAGTGCACCGGGTTGTAGCCGATGAACATGACGCGGTTTTCCGAATCGCGGATGGCGGTGAGCACCTTGCCGAACTTGGAGGCGATCAACACCTTGCCGAGGATGATCACCGCCAGCAGCAGGGCCACCGACAGGCCGAACAGCACCAGCCGGGTTTCCGGCGCGGTGATGGAGTAACCGAGAATGCGCTTGAAGTCGGTGAAGCCGTTGTTGCCGCCAAAGCCCGTCTCGTTACGGAAGAAGAACAGCATGGCCGCGTAGGTCATGGCCTGGGTGATGATCGAGAAATACACCCCCTTGATGCGGGAACGGAAGGCGAAGTAGCCGAAGATCCAGGCCACCACGCCGGGCACCGCAATGGCCAGGAACAGCGCCCACAGGAAGTGATCCGAGCCGGTCCAGTACCAGGGCAGTTCCTTCCAGTCCAGGAAGACCATGAAGTCCGGCAGGTCGCTCTGGTAGCTGCCCTCGCGGCCGATCTGGCGCATCAGGTACATACCGAAGCTGTAGCCGCCCAGGGCGAAGAACAGCCCGTGACCCAGGGAAAGGATGCCGCCGAAGCCCCAGATCAGGTCCATGGCCACCGCCACCACGGCGTAGCACAGGATCTTGCCGATCAGGGTGATGGCGTAGGTGGACACGTGCAGCGGGTGGCCCTCCGGCAGCATCAGGTGGGCCATGGGCACCAGCACCCAGGCGGTGAAGGCGATGGCCGCCACGGCCAGCCAGCCCCGCGGGCCGAGGCCCGCGAAGAGTTTGACGGTCAAAGGTGTGCGCATGTGCGTGTCCTCCGCTCAATCGACGAACCGGCCCTTGAGGGCGAACAGCCCCTGGGGTCGCTTCTGGATGAAGATGATGATGAAGACCAGCACCAGGATCTTGGCGATCACCGCCCCGGCCCAGCCTTCGAGGAACTTGGTGACCACGCCCAGGCCCAGGGCCGCCCACACCGCGCCGGCCAGCTGGCCCACGCCGCCCAGCACCACCACCATGAAGGAATCGACGATGTAGCCCTGACCCATGTCGGGGCCCACGTTGGCGATCTGCGACAGGGCCACCCCGCCCAACCCGGCAATGCCCGAACCGATGCCGAAGGCCAGGGTGTCGATGCGCGCAGTGGGCACGCCCACGCAGCCGGCCATGGGGCGGTTCTGGGTAACGGCGCGGACAAACATGCCCAGGCGGGTCTTGTTCATCATCAGCCATACCAGCAGCAGCACGAAGCCGGAGAAGGCCACGATGATCAGGCGGTTCCAGGGCAGGGAGAGATTCTCGGCCAACTGCACGCCGCCGGACATCCACACCGGGTTGGCCACTTCCACGTTCTGGGCGCCAAAGAGCAGGCGCGCCGCCTGGATCAGCACCAGGGACAGGCCCCAGGTGGCCAGCAGGGTTTCCAGCGGCCGGCCATAGAGGTGGCGGATCACCGTGCGCTCCATCAGCATGCCCACGGCCGCGGCCACGAAGAAGGCCACCGGCACCGCCGCCAGCAGGTAGTAATCGACAAACTCGGGAAACTTCGCGCGGAACAGGGCCTGCATGGTGTAAGCCGAGTAGGCACCCACCATCAGCAGCTCGCCGTGGGCCATGTTGATGACGCCCATCACCCCGTAGGTGATGGCCAGGCCCAGGGCCGCCAGCAGCAGGATCGAGCCCAGGGAGATGCCGGTGAAGATCTGGCCGGCGGTGTCGCTCCAGGCCAGGCGGGCGTCGATGGCCTTGATGGCCGTGCCGGCCTCCAGGCGCAGCTTCTCCTCGGGTTCGTTGGCAGGATCGAGCAGGGGCAGCAGCAGGGCCTTCACCGCGGGGCTGCCGGAGCCGGCCAGATCGCGCACGGCCTGCAGGCGACGCGCCACATCGGGGCTCCCGAGGGCCGCCTGGGCGGCGAGCTGGACCAGGAAGGGCTTGATCTCGCCGTCCTGCTCCCGGGCCAGGGCCTTGTCAAAGAGGGGCAGCAGGGCTGCGCCCTCACCCATGTCGGCCAGTAGCGCACGCGCCGCCGTGAGGCGCTCGCCCCGGTCGGCGGACAGCAGGCGCACGGCGGCCAGGGCGCCGTCCACCTGCTGGCGCAGGCTGTTGTTGAGGCTGATGGATTCGGGGCTGGCGGGTGCGGGCTTGATCGGCGCACCACTGGCCGGGTCCAGCAACTGCTCCCCCGCCACGATGACCAAACGTCCGCCGGCCACCGCCACCGCATCCTCGGACAAGGCCTTGAGCAGGCGCTGGGCATCGGCATCGTCGCCCGCGGCCGCCAGGGCCGCCACTGCAGCCTGCTTGCCATCGAAGTCGTCGGAAGCGAGACCCTGCATCACGACCGGGTCCAGGGCGGCGGAGGCGCGGCCAACGCACAGGAGGAGACTGATCAGAAGGAGAAGTCGTTTCATGGGATCCCCCGGGGGCGAACGGACGAGGGCAACACGGGTCCGTTCCAAAAAAATGGCCGGCTCCGGGCCCGGAGCCCTCCGCCGGCCAACTACTGCTCTCTTGAGGAGGTCTGCGAATGCTTACAGCTTCTGCTTGCTTTCGTTGCCGGGGATGAACGGGCTCCAGGGCTGGGCGCGGACAGGGCCCTTGGTCTTCCACACGGTGTTGAACTGGCCGTCGGCCTTGATCTCGCCGATGAACACCGGCTTGTGCAGGTGGTGGTTGGTCTCGTCCATCTTCAGGGTGAAGCCCGACGGCGCCTTGAAGGTCTGGCCGGCCATGGCGGCGATGACCTTGTCGGTGTCGGTGGACTTGGCCTTCTCGACGGCCTGGGCCCACATGTGGATACCCACGTAGGTGGCTTCCATCGGGTCGTTGGTGACCACGGTGTCAGCCTTGGGCAGCTTGGCCTTCTTGGCCCAGTCGCGGTACATCTTGATGAACTTGTCGTTCTCGGGGTTCTTCACCGACATGAAGTAGTTCCAGGCGGCCAGATGGCCCACCAGCGGCTTGGCATCCACGCCGCGCAGCTCTTCCTCACCCACCGAGAAGGCCACCACCGGCACGTCCTTGGCCTTCAGGCCGGCGTTGCCCAGTTCCTTGTAGAAAGGCACGTTGGAGTCGCCGTTGATGGTGGAGATCACCGCCGTCTTCTTGCCCTCGCCGGCAAACTTCTTGATCTTGGCAATGATGGTCTGGTAGTCGGAATGCCCGAACGGGGTGTATTCCTCGATGATGTCAGCCTCGGCAACGCCCTTGCTCTTCAGGAAGGCGCGCAGGATCTTGTTGGTGGTGCGCGGGTACACATAGTCGGTACCCAGCAGCACGAAGCGCTTGGCGGAGCCGCCTTCCTTGCTCATCAGGTATTCCACCGCGGGGATGGCCTGCTGGTTGGGGGCCGCACCGGTGTAGAAGACGTTCTTCTCGAGCTCTTCACCCTCATACTGCACCGGGTAGAACAGCAGACCGTTGAGTTCCTTGTACACCGGCAGCACCGACTTGCGGGACACCGAGGTCCAGCAGCCGAAGGTCACGGCCACCTTGTCCTGGGACAGCAACTGGCGCGCCTTCTCGGCGAACTTCGGCCAGTCGGAGGCCGGGTCCACCACCACCGGCTCGAGCTTCTTGCCCAACACGCCACCCTTGGCGTTGATTTCCTCGATGGTCATCAGCGCGGTTTCCTTGAGGGCGGTCTCGGAGATCGCCATCGTTCCGGACAGGGAATGGAGTACGCCAACCTTGATGGTGTCGGCCGCCCAGGCGCTGGACGACAGCCCGCCGATGGCGGCGATGGAAGCGGAGAGAACTGCGGCCTTGAGGAAGGTACGACGGTTTTGCATCGAGGGCTCCTTGGTTCGGTGGGTTTGTCTAATGCGGTGCAGCAACGCTTCGCAGGTTACGGAGCACACCCCCGTACCGGAATACGTCAGATTGCGTAGGTGCTGCGTAGCCCTCCGGCTCGGCTAGAATCGGGAGACTTCGTTCATGAACACCGCCATGCCCACTCCCGCGCCGACCGAAATTGAACGCCTGGTCAAAGGCATCGGCATCCCGCCTCGCCCCGAAGTGCTCACCCGCCTGCAGAAGGAAATCGATTCGCCCAACATGTCCTTGTCGGTGGTCGGCCAGATCATCAATGGGGACGTGGCCCTGGCGGCGTCCGTGATGAAGGTGGCCAATTCCCCCGCCTTCGGGCTCAGCCGCAAGGTCAGCACCGTGCAACAGGCGATCCCGGTGCTCGGCAGCCGCGTCCTGTCCAGTCTGGTGGCCGGCTTTGCCCTGCGCAGCAGCATCAACGGGCCGGTGCGGCTGGATCGTTTCTGGGACAGCAGCATCCGGGTTGCCCAACTGGCAGCGCGCCTGACCAAGGAGTTCCGCGGCGTTGCGGCCGATCACGCCTACACCTTCGGACTCTTTCACGATTGCGGCATCGCGGTGCTGCTGCAACGCTTTCCCGACTACCGGGAAACGCTGCAGCTCGCCAATGCCGACGGTGATCGCAGCTTTACCGAAGTCGAGGAAGCCCGCCACGCCACCCACCATGCAGCCATCGGTTGCTTTCTGACCCGTAGCTGGGGGCTCGCCGAGGACATCAGCCGGGCCACCCTGATCCACCATGACCTTTCCATCTTCGCGCCGGACGCCGAGACGGAAGACGCCCGCTGCCGTTCCCTGATCAGCCTCGCGGCCCTGTCCGACTGCTTCGTGAATGCATTCATGCGCATGAGCGAGGATGCCAGCTGGCTGCAGATCCGCCCTCATGTGCTGCAGCACCTGAACGTGGATGAAAGCGACTTTCACGATCTGCGTGAAATGGCTTTCGATCTCCTCGAAAACGTCTGAGCGCCACACCGGCATGCCCCAGCCCATCCATACCGTTGCTTCCATCCGCGCCATCGAGGCACTAACCCTGCCCGGTGCCGTGCCGCCCCTGATGGAACGCGCCGGCGCGGCGGCGGCCGCCGTGGCCCTCAGCCTGCTGCCCCCGTCCGACGCACCGGTCCTGGTGGCCTGTGGCCCGGGCAACAACGGGGGCGATGGTTTTGTCGTGGCCCGGCACCTGCGTTCCGCCGGCCATCGGGTCAGCGTTGCCTTCGCCGCCGACCCCACCCGCCTTCCGGCAGACGCGGCCGTCGCCCGTGCCGCCTGGCTCGCCGCCGGCGGCAGCACCGACGCCAGCCTCCCGCCACCGCCCCCGCAAGGCTGGGCACTCGTGGTCGACGCCCTGTTCGGCATCGGCCTGCAGCGCCCCATCGAAGGCCTTTACGCCGACTGGATCGAGAACCTGTCGGCGTCGTCGGGGCTGCGTCTGGCCCTCGACATTCCCAGCGGTCTCGATGCCGATACGGGCCACCGCCCCGGCGCCTGCTTCCAGGCCGACCATACCGTCACCTTCATCGCCCTCAAGCCCGGCCTGCTCACCCTCGACGGGCCGGACCACTGCGGCACGCTCCATCTGGCCACCCTCGACCTGGACACCGAAGCCCTCGTCGCCGCGCCGGGCCATACCGTTGCCACTGAGCTGTTTTCCACCCGGCTGCACCCGCGCCAGCGCAACAGCCACAAGGGCAGCTACGGCGATGCCGCCCTTATCGGCGGCGCCCCCGGCATGGTCGGAGCGGCCCTGCTCGCCGGGCGGGCCGCGGCCTATCTGGGTGCAGGGCGCGTCCTCGTCGGGCTGCTCGACCCGGCCGCGCTGGCGGTGGACGTGGAGCGCCCCGAACTGATGTTCCGTGACGCCGCCACCTTGCTGGGTGAAACGGGCCTGGGTGCCCTTGGCGTTGGCCCCGGACTCGGCCAGTCTGACGCTGCCCGCACGCTGGTGGCCACCGCCCTCGCCGCCAGCCCCCCCTTGCTCCTGGACGCCGACGCGCTGAACCTGGTGGCGCAGGACAGCCAGCTCCAGGCCGCCCTTGCCGGCCGCGCCCAGGCCGCCGTGCTCACCCCTCACCCCGCCGAAGCCGCCCGCCTGCTGGGCAGCGACACCGGTGCCATCCAGGCCGACCGGATTGCCGCCGCCTGTGCCCTGGCCCGCCGTTACCGGGCCTGGGTGGTGTTGAAGGGCTGCGGCAGCGTCATCGCCGGGCCTGACGGTCGCTGGTGGATCAATACCAGTGGCAATCCGGCCATGGCCACCGCCGGCATGGGTGATGTGCTCACCGGAATCATCTGCGCCCTGCTGGCCCGCGGCTGGCCACCCGGGGAAGCCCTGCTTGCCGGCGTCCATCTCCATGGCGTGGCCGCCGACACCCTGTGCGCCGAGCAGGGCCTCGACACGGGCCTGCTTGCCGGCGAGGTGGCCGAGGCCGCCCGCCGCAGTCTGAACCATTGGCTGCGGGCCTGCGCGCCCGCCCGGCAAGCATGAGCCCCACACGTCAGCCGGGGCAAGGTGGCACCCTCGGCGACATCCGCTCCCCCATCACCCTGCGCCTGTCCGCCGAGATGCCCCTGGCCCAGGCCCTGAGCACCCTCCTGGCGAATCGGGTGTCAGGGGCCATCGTGATGTGCGACGACCGCTACGTGGGCATCATCACCGAGCGCAGCGCCGCCCGCGCCTGCCTCGATGCCTCACCCTCCACGCTGATGCTCGGCGAGGCCTGCGACCCCAACCCGCCCGTCGGCCACCCCCGCACCGACCTGCGCGAGGGCTACCGGCTGCTGGTCCGCCACGGCAGCCGCCACATCCGCATCCAGGACGACCGCGAAGACCCCGGCGTCCTGATTTCCGAAACCGAACTGCTGGGCGCCCTGGGCGTCGAGCACTTCACCCATCTGGCCACGGTGGGCCACGTGATGAGCCCGCGCGCCCACACCGTACCGGCAACGGCCGGGGTGGAGCAGGCGATCCGCCAGATGCGCCAGTACAACATCGGCTGCGTGGTAGCCGAATCGGGCGGGCTTCCGGTGGGGGTATTCACCTTCCACGACCTGACGGTCCTGCTGTCACGCAATGTGCGGATCAGCGAGATCACCCTGGCCGAGGTGATGACCCACAACCCCATCAGTGTCGAGTGCTCGGCATCGGTATGGTCGGCGGCCCAGACCATGCAGCAACGCGGCATCCGCCATCTACTCGTAACCCGCGGCGACCGCCTTGTGGGCATGCTCTCGGAACACGACATCGTGGCCGGCCTGGAAGGACGCTACGTTGCCTTCCTGCGGGAGATCATCGCCGAGCAGGAGCAGGAGCTGATCGACCAGCGTGTGCGCCTGGCCCGCCGGGAAGGTGAGGAGCGCCTGCGGCGGATCATCGAATCCACCCCCGACATGGTCATCGTGAAGGACGGTGATGACCGCTGGCTGATCAGCAACGGCACCGGGCTGCGCCTGTTCGGACTCTCCGGCGCCGACTACGCGGGCCGTACCGAGACCGAGCTGGCCAGGATCGCCGCCCCCGCCGCGGTGCGAAGCCTGCTCAACTGCGCAGGCACCAACGAACTGGCCTGGAACACGCCGGAGGGCTACCGCTACACCGACAGCCTGGTCTGCCCCGACGGCACGACCTGTCACCTGGACGTGATCAAGAAACCGGTCTTCAACCCGGACGGCAGCCGCCAGATGCTGGTGGTGGTGGGCCGCGACATCACCGACCGGGTGCAGATGGAAGAACAAGTGCGCGCCCTCAACGCCACCCTCGAAGAACGGGTGGCCCAGCGTACCGACGAACTCAGCGCCACCCTCGCCGAACTCGAATCCTTCAGCTACTCGGTCTCCCACGACCTTCGCACCCCCCTGCGGGCAATCGAGGGTTTCTCCAGCGTGGTCATGGACGAACACGCCGACGCCCTCGGGCCGGAAGGCATGGACCACCTGCGCCGGGTTCGCGACGCCGCATGCCGCATGGCCAGCCTGATCGACGATCTGCTCGACCTGTCGCGCCACGTCCGCAAACCCCTGCAACGCCGTGACACCGACCTTTCCGCCACGGCCACCAGCATCGCCCGGGACTTCCTCGACGGATCCCCCGGGCGCACCGTAGCGTTCGAGATCGAAGCGGGCATCCACGTCGAATGCGACCCCGTGCTGCTGCGGACCGTGCTTGAAAACCTGATCGGCAACGCCTGGAAATTCACTCGCCCGGTGCCCCACCCGTGCATCCGCTTCGGGCGACGCCGGGAGGCCGAGGGGCTGGTTTTCTTCGTGTCCGACAACGGCGTGGGCTTCAATCGCGCCGACGCAACCAAGCTGTTCACGCCCTTCCAGCGTTTCCATTCCGCCGCCGAGTTCGAAGGCAGCGGCATCGGCCTGGCCACGGTGCATCGCATCGTCCAGCGCCATGGCGGCTGGATCCGTGCCGAAAGCCAGCCCGGCCAGGGTGCCACCTTCCTGTTCTCCCTCGGCGCGTGACTCACACCCAGCGCCCCCTGCTGGGCATTGGCCTGGCCATGGCCTCGCTGCTGCTCTTCGTGATGCTCGACGTCACCACCAAACACCTCAGCACCCGCTTCCCGGTGCCACTGCTGGTGTGGGCACGCTACACCGTGCACCTGCTGCTCATGCTGGTGATGCTCGGCCCCACCCTGCGCACCCGGCTCTTCATCACCCGGCGACCGGGCCTGCACCTGGTGCGCGGGCTGCTTCTGCTCACCACCAGCCTGTGCGGCGTGGCCGCCTTCCAGCGCATGCCCCTGGCCGAGGCCACCGCCATCATCTTTGCCTCACCGGTCATCGTGGTGTTGCTGGCCCGCCCCCTGCTCCGCGAAAAGATCGGCGCCCTGCGCTGGCTCGCCGTGATGCTCGGCTTTGGCGGCGTGCTGCTGGTGGCCCGGCCGGGCGGCGGGCTGGTGCCCGAAGGCATTGCCTTCGCCCTTGCCGCCGCCGTGGTGTATGCCCTCTACCAGATCCTGACCCGCAAGCTCTCGAGCACCGAGAGCCCCGTCACCCTGCTCTTCCATACCGCCCTCATCGGCAGCACCCTGACCACCGCCGCCCTGCCGTGGATGAACCACGGACCGGAACCCGCCCTGCCCGATTACCTGGCCATGGGGGCCATGGGCGTTCTCGCCGGTTGCGGGCATTTCCTCCTCACCCGCGCCTTCCGCGAAGCCCCCGCCTCCCTGCTCTCGCCCTTGCTCTACGTGCAACTGCTGTGGGCCACCCTGTTCGGCTGGCTGATTTTCGACCAGTTGCCCGATCAGGTTGCCCTCGGCGGCATGCTGGTGATCGGCACCGCGGGGGTGCTGATCGCCATCGACAGCCGACGCCTCGCCCGGGCGGGAACGGCCTGACGCTCAGCGCGCCTTCAGGGCCTCCACCGCCGGCGGATGGCGCCCCGCGGCCGACGCACGCAACCAGCGCAGGGCCTGCTGCGGATCCTTCGCCTGCCCGGCCCCGGTATCGAGCATGACCGAAAGGGCATACTGGGCCTCGGGCTCGCCCGCCTCCGCCGCCTCCCGGAACAGCCGCGCCGCCTCATCGAGATTGCGCGGAACACCCCGCCCCGCCTCATGCAACCAGGCCAGGCGCGTCAGCCCGCGGGGGTCGCCCGCATCGGCCAGCGCCCGATAGGCCGTCAGCGCATCCGGCAGGCTCCCGTCCGCCTCCAGGCGCCTGGCCTGGGCCAGACGTCTGTCCCGGGCACTCACCGGGCGCTCGGCCGTACCTTCCAGCACCGCCAGTTGCGTTGCCGCCTCCTCGTCCCCCATGTCGGCAGCAAGCTTCAGCCAGCGCCGCGCCGCCCCCGTGTCCGACGCCCCGAAGCGATCGGTCTGCAAGGCGATGCCGAGGCGCAGCGCCGCATTGCGGCTGCCCGCCAGGGCCGCCTTCTCATAGCGCCGGCGCGCCTCCGCCCCATCCCGTGCCTCGCCCAGGCCATCCTCCGCCAGAATCCCCAGGTTGAACCACGCCTCACCCATGCCCCGCTCGGCCAGCGCCATCCAGATCTGCCGCGCCTCCGCATAGTGGGCCATCTTGAATTCCGCATAGCCCTTGTAAAGACCGATGGCGGGCTTTCGCACCACGTCGGCCAGATCGTCCTCACCCAGCAAAGCGGCGTGGGCCGACCCCAGGGCGGACCCGACCACCAGCAGCCCGAAACGGACCAGGAACACACGCACACGCCTCATGACAGCCTCCGCGGGGTGAGAAATCGACAACCGGATGGGGGCACGCCCCCCACACTCCAGAACCCCGCCCCATCAGCAAGTTCCCCAGGTGGCCCGAAGTACACGCCAATGTGCGAAGCCGCTTGACAGCCCTTCGACCCCTAACTAAAATGCGCGCTCTTCACCTACCGGGCGGTTAACTCAGCGGTAGAGTGCCACCTTCACACGGTGGAAGCCACTGGTTCGATCCCAGTACCGCCCACCAGAATTTCTTCAGGGTTATCAATGCTTAATCAACCC